>Ga0233414_10000561_pt1 | contig 15201 bp, 4 predicted proteins | sample Na_anoxic_10_MG_FD_189020 | JGI IMG/M metagenome (GOLD analysis project Ga0233414, IMG submission 189020) | Seawater microbial communities from Saanich Inlet, British Columbia, Canada - Na_anoxic_10_MG | ecosystem: Environmental > Aquatic > Marine > Inlet | place: Canada: British Columbia... | reverse complement strand
TACAATGTATAGGTCTCTCTAATATATCTAGATCGTTCAGACCATTCAACATCATACTTGTTATAGTTTTAGTTAATCCATTCTCTATAGTACTATCATATGTTTCACTTGTAATGGGGAGTGATTGAATAAAGTCCGTTAGATTCATAGCATTCTTACAATGGTCATTCAAAAACATCTGTATATTGAATTGATTATTAGTGGTATTATGACTGTTTGTATTATTAGAAATATTCATTCCCATATTAGGCATCATCTCTATCATTTTATCCATTACATCGCTATTTTTTAAAATTACACCTTCCATAATATCTTGGTTCTTCAAAAGCATTTTTATCAGTAATTCTTTATCTATGTCTGTACTAGGACTATTATTAGTATTTGATATTTCTTTCCCTTGAGTAATGGAGCACCTCTTTTTATGTTTATATAAACCTTGTCTAAATTTATATATATTACCACAATCATCGCATTCAAAATTATTGGCGTTTTTTGGCGTAACATTGTAATCCATTGTATCCTCATTGTAATTCTTTTTATGTTTTCCAGTTAATAAATGTCTATTCCAATCACTTTCTTTACGACATTTAAAGTCACATTTATCACAATAAAATTTGTTGGCGTTTTTTGGCGTTAGAATTGTATCCATTGTATCTTTATATTAGAGTTATATAATAAAACGCCTAAATCCTTTACATAAAATATATTTTTTACATTTTTTTGTAATAACAAATAAAAAAAGGTTGAAATAAAAAACAGAGCATTAAGCTCTAAATGACATTTTCACTGTTTTCCCAATCCATAATCCAATAATCAAAAAAACACACAAAAATAGTGTGTGTAATTTCCAAAAGTCAAATATGAAATGGGAAAACGTGTAAAATGTAAATTTACTACATATATCTAAGTACAACCTATTTTTTTGATAGATAATAGTTCTCTTGAGATGTAGAGTATAGCTACATGCCACTACATGGGTGTTTTTTTATAAATAGTCTATGTAGTGAGAGCTTGCCTACATAAAAAGGCATCCTCCTAATTCGCGAAACTTAAAAACCAGGAATGCATTCATTCCTTTTCGATGATTTATTTATCGTTTGTAATCTAGTGCATTTTTTTAGGTTGAATCATATAAAAATGATGATTTTATTCAATATTTTTCTCATTATAATATATCAATATGTCTATATTTCCATTAATCAAAAATTTTCAAGCAACAACATACACCAAGGCGTTCATTTTAAATGCTATAGTAGGCGCGATTATTTGCGCTTTAGCAATTGAATTGCGATTAACGTTGGAAAATAATAAAACGTCTTACTATGGTTTTTGGTCAAATATTTATAATGAAAAAAAATTATCGGAATTGCATAAATTCGTAACAACATTAATAGCCACGTTTATTGTGTCCGTCGGAGTATATTATTTAATGTATTTTCTATTTTTATATGGTGGTGGACAACTATCTAACAATAAATTAAAGTCTGCAAAGGTTAGTAATTTATTCAAATGAAAAATGCGTTAAATACATTAATAATTTTATTTAGTTAAAAACAATCCGTAATAAGAATGTATATGTCAAATAAATCAAAGATTACCACGTTAAATAAAAAATTAAATAAAAAATTGAATAATAATATTAATATAGCAAATACTATAACAACAAATACTAGCATTGAAATGGAAAATAAAATACAAACTCTAATAAAAAAAAATAATTGTGTAGTTGAAGACATCAATCAATTATTTCATAACGAAGGTATTGAATTTACACAACGATTAGAAATTGTAACTAGTCTTATCAATTATAAATTTAGATCAGTATCTCTAACATGTAAAATAGATGAAAGTTTAAAAAACAAGTTAATTGATATTTTTGAAACAATTACATTGGATAAAAATGAATTAATTCAAAAAGTCTTTATGTTTTACGGTAATAAAACGCTTAAGGTTGAATTGGATCAGTTTTATACACCCATAACAATAGGTAGTTTTATAACTAGTTTACCTATATCTGGGAAAAAAATTATTGACCCTGCTTGCGGGACAGGTGATTTAATAGTTAATTATAACGGTGATATAACTTTATGGGATATAAGTCCTGATGTAATTAAGATTTGCGAATTCAACTATAAATTGAATAGTAAGGAATATGAAGCGGCATGTATTAATAGCATAAAGTCATATGATAAGGATAATGAAGTTTATGATTATTGTTGTTTAAATCCACCATTTGGAAGTTCTACAGTAATTACTGATAAGGAATTATTAAATAAATATGAATTAGGTTGCAATAAATCAAAGGAAGAGATTGGCATTTTGTTTATTGAACGATCTATGAATCTATTAAAAGACGATGGTATTGCATTTATAATATTACCAAATGGATATTTGGGAAATTCGTCAAAAAATGCAAAACAATTCCGATCGTATTTATTATCATATAGAATAATATCTATCATTGAATTACCAAGCAATACATTTTCTAGAAGTGGAACAGGGGTTTCAACTAGTATGATAATTATACAAAAGCGGAAAATGACAATGCCATACAATATATTTATTAAGAAAATTAATAATATCGGTTATACCCTCAATAAAAAAAACACTCCATACAAATATAAGACGTCTAATGGTAATTATATTTTAAAAGATGGAAAACCCATTCTTGATAATGATTTAGTTGATTGTTTTAATGAAATGGTGCGTTTTATTAGTAAAGAAAAGATAACAAATTTATCAAACGACTCTTGTGATGAGATCGGAAGCTTAACTATTGATATTGTAAATACAAATGACTTACATAGTGATATTTTAGACATTAATCGGTATTTATCAACCTATACTAATACAGTTAGTAATTATGTATCCAAGAATAGTATGAGTATTAAAAATTATATTGCCCCAAATACAAGTGGTAAATTTGAGATTATTAAAGACAAAGAATATATTTATCTTGATATAAAGCAGATTACATCGCCGATTTATAGTAAAAGTAACCTCATGTATGGTTACGAGTTGCCAGGAAGAGCAAAAATAATGTTGAGAAAACACGACATAATTGTTTCTAAGCTTAAAGGAAAAATATCATTTACAATGATATTAGACGATGTAGATAATATTATTTGCACAAATGGATTTACATTATTAAGACCGATTGATTATAAAAGTGCTATTGTGATATTTGCAAATTTATTTAGTGATGAATTTAAGATTCAACACAACTCTTTATGTACTGGTAGTATAATGGCTGGTATTTCAGAAAAGGATATAAAAAATATGTACATTAATAACAATATAAATTTATCTAAGTATGAAACAGTGGTTAATGCGCTTGAAACTATCAATTCTGAACTATAGTCAAACACATCTTTTCATAAGTTTCTCTATCGATAATTCCGTTCACCCGCATTAGGCGAAGACCATCATTCATTCTATCGGTTTCTGAGTAACCACCTTGACGCCGATTACAATCACCGTGTCCCCAATACATATTTCTAGGTAGGAATCTATCGTTTGGATCTCTGTGACAAATTTCAATGTAATTATCGCATGATTTATATTCTGAACAATACTTCTCAATATTGATTTTTTCACCACAATATTTGCAACAATGGTCTTTTTTGTGGATAAATGGCAGGATTTTTTTCATTTCTTCAAACGATACATCATCAATTCCGTCAAAATTCACGATTTGGTTGATCAGTTCGTTCATAGTGATAATCAATTCAGATGGAAGACAAAAGTCTTTTGGACGAATACCCAATGGGGCTGGGTATGAAGGTGATTTTGAATATTCTTCGTATGTAATATCTATGGGTGGACAACATCTACTATTTCTGTTGAAAATTTCATTTCCGAATCGTTTATGCGATGTAAGTGTGATTTCTCCTTTTTTAAATTTATAGTAATCACTAATAGTAATATAAGGGCTTCCTTGTGATACAATCAACTGGGATAGTTTATCATCGAAAATTTTTCTTACACGACTATCTACAATTTCGTTGGTAATAATTTTTTTTATGTTTTTTTCTAGCGATGTTACGACTTCTCTAGTAACAAATTCGCTTATATTAATGGGAACTGGATATGCCTCTAGATGTAAGTAGCCGTCACTGTCTGGGTTAATTTCCGTAAAATTTATATCAAACTCTTCGCGACTAATCTTAAAACACCTACTACTTGCACTAGTAAGTGAATTTAAAGTAAAGGTTTCGCTATTAGATTCAATAACTATACAAGGAGCTCCTTCAATCTGAAGATATTCTGGATTTTTTGATACCCCTATTTTGGTTTCGTACTTGCGTAGGGCCGTAAACATGGCGACGCAAAATTTGCTCTGAGTTAACATAATGATTCTGTATCGTAATTGTTAGTATTATACCTTGTTCATAATTTACAAAAAACACTTCAATTTTATTACACTATTGAAATACTATTTGGATACATATATTACAAATAAATATAAACACACTATTTTATATTTACTTAGCTATGGCAATGTTAAATTTATATTTTAAATTAAGAGATGAATATAGAGAATCATATGGAGAGAAAACATTATTATTAATGGAAGTTGGATCTTTTTATGAAATATATACAAAGGTTGATTCTATTACAAAGGAAATTACTGAACCACAAATATTGGATTTGCGACTATTTACTGGATTTGTACCTGGTAAGAAGAATGATGAAACTATGATGCTTGGTTTTTCTTCACGTATTTCAATGTTACTAGAAAAATATCTAGAAAATATGGTAAATAATGGGTATACTGTTGTAGTATACGACCAAGATAAGGCAACTAGTAATACTACACGCAGTTTAAAAGGAATATATTCACCAGGTACTTTTTTTGACGAGACGACTGATAGTATTTCAAATAATTTATCTTGTATTTGGATTGAAAGTCATAAAAAATCTAAACTAAATAAATATGGTAATATTGTGATTGGAATGTCAAATATTGACAACTTTACAGGGAAAAGTAATTTTTATGAAATTGTTACGGAAAATCTTCACAATCCAACTACATATGACGAATTAGAACGATTTATTGCTAGTTATAATCCAAAAGAGACAATTATTATTTCAAATGTGAGTGATAAAGAAATGACTGATATACTTCAGTTTATTCGTCTAGATAGCAAAAAATATCACATGATAAGTATTGAGAATCTAAAAGTAAAAAATGCAGAAAAACAGATATACCAGAGAGAAATTCTCGATAAATTCTTTCCGTTTAATATTAGCGATTCTCTCTTTAAAAATAGTATGGGTTATGTTTATGCCCTGCAGAGTTATACGTTTTTATTGAATTTTGTATATGAACACAATCCAAATTTGGTAAATAAGATTCAGGAACCGATTATCGAAAATAAAACGGAGAGAATGACATTGGCTAATCATAGTTTAAAACAGCTTAATATTATTCAGGATGGAAATTATAGTGGCAAACTTGCTTCTGTTAGTGGATTTTTAAATAATTGTATTACGCCCATGGGAATGAGATCATTCAACTATAATATACTGAATCCTACAACTTGTCGAGAGAAAATGATGGAAAAATATGATATAACAGAATATTTATTAACTACTGATTTATGGAGTAGCTGGAGAAAGCAATTGAAAAATGTAAGGGATATTGAAAAATTAAATAGACAAATATATGTTGCCAATATAACACCTCATAATTTGTTTAATTTTTATGATAATCTCTCTACGATCCGTCAATTATTCTATTCGCTAGACCATGATACAACAATCACTTCTTATTTATCTAAAAATAGTTCTCTGGATATTGTAAAAGTATGCGATGAGTTCCAGAAAGTATTCAATGCCACATTTAATATGGAAATATGTAAAACGGTTACGAGTATGGATTTTGATACGAACTTTATTAATACTGAAATTAATAATGATTTAGACAAATATGTAGGTGCATTAGAAAATGGAACTAGTAAATTAGAAGTTGTTCGTCAACATATGGATAGTCTAATAGGTAAGGGAGAGAAAAAACAGAAGAACGATTTTATTAAAATACACGAAACAGACAAAATGGGTATTTCTCTCCAATGTACTAGTCGTAGGAGTGTAATTTTAAAGAAGCAAATTGAATTAGAGAAACATAGTGTTAATTTGCAATACATAAATAATCACGGTAATATAGACTATTTTAATTTTAATCCTGATATTCAATGTAATAAAGCAACTGCATCAAATGTAAATATTATTAATAGTGATATTCTAGAAATATGTAATAATATAGTCAGTTCAAAAAATAAAATGAAGGACACAATAAATATTGTTTACAAGGATTTCATAAAAAATCTCGAAAATTACGAAAGTAAGTTTCAAGACCTGATTAATTTTTGTTCGTCTATTGATATATTACAAAATATGTGTTATATTGCGGAAACGCACAAATATTACAAACCCAATATTAAAGATGGAGATAAATCATATGTGATTGCAAAACAAATTAGACATCCGTTAATAGAAAAATTAAATACAGAGGAACTGTATGTTGCTAATGATTTATCGATTGGATTAGATAATGATTTAATGTTATTATATGGGACAAATGCGGTAGGAAAAACAAGCATTATTAGAGCACTTGGAATAAATATTATCATGGCACAAGCAGGATTATATGTTCCTAGTGAAGAATTTGAATTTGTACCTTATAAAAGTATTTATACAAGAATTTTGGGAAATGATAATTTATTCAAAGGTTTATCAACGTTTGCTGTAGAAATGTCCGAACTAAGAATCATTTTAAATACAGCAGATGAGAAGAGTTTAATATTAGGAGATGAACTATGTTCAGGAACAGAACACGATTCAGCTGTAAGTATTTTCGTGTCAGGACTAGAAATGTTGAGTAAAAAACGAACAAGTGCTATATTTGCAACACATTTACACGAAATTATAGACTATGATGAAATAGAGGCATTAGACAATTTATCTATAAAACACATGTCAGTTCAATATGATGTGTCTAGAGATATTTTAGTATATGATAGAAAATTAAAGGATGGTGCTGGAACAAGTATGTATGGATTAGAAGTATGTAAATCATTACATTTACCGGATACATTCTTGGAAAATGCATATACTTTAAGACGTAAATATAAAAAGACAGAAATGGGGGTATTACAACAAAAAACATCACATTTTAATAGTAAAAAAATAATGGGTATGTGTGAAATATGTAAAAAATCATTTGGAGAAGAAGTTCATCATTTACAACATCAAGAAAACGCAGATAAAAAAAATATGATAAATAACTTTCATAAAAATCATCCAGCGAATCTATTAACATTATGTGAAGAATGTCATATAAATATTCATAAATCGGGAAAACAACATAAAAAAATTAAAACATCAATTGGAATTGAAATAGAGGAAATGATATAATAAATATATTAAGTATTATTCATAAATTTAGTATTAAAATATAAAATATAAAATATAAAATATAAAATATAAAATATAAAATATATAATTATTATATGTCAACAAATAAAATATTAGATTTTACAATATCCAATATTTATGATGAAAATGGTGAAATAACAAGTTCATCGGTAAATAAATATAAAAAAATTACTATTTTACAAAATACAGCATTAAATATTAAAGTATATGGAGCAACTGGTGGTTATTATAATTGGACAGGTAGTGGTTATCCAGCAGAACAATCAATAGGTGGTTTTGTAGAAGCAGATGTTACTTTTAATATGAATGATGAAGTTTATTTAATATTAGGTGAAAGTGGTAAAAATGTTACGGGAAGGGCTCCGTCAATAAATGCGTTTTATGATAGTAATGGAGGATATGGTGGAAAAAATGGAACTGGGTATTCTGGTGGTGCAGGAACAGATATTAGATTAAATGGTATGTCTTTAGATGACAGAATAATTGTTGCTGGTGGTGGTGGTGGTAGTGGTCCAACCTATGTAGTTCATGGTACTGTAATTGATTCATATGAAAATGGTAGTGGAGGACATGGTGGTGGTGGTAATGGAATAAATGGTACTTCATTAGCGAATGGAAATCCAGGAGGAGGTGCTGGTTATGGTGGTACTTTAGTTCCTTATGACACTAATGGTACAGCAACAAATAGTAAAGGTGGCTATTTAGGTGGCAATTCGAATAAAGGTACTCAAAATGGTTCTAATGGTGATAAAGGATTCGGTGGAAATGGAGGAAACGGTCAAAGGCAGTTTAGCAATGGTGGTGGTGGTGGTGGTGGTGGTGGTTATTATGGCGGCGGTGGTGGTGGTGGTTCTGCACGAAATGGAAGAGGTGGAAGAGGTGGAGGAGGAGGAGGAGGTTCTAATTATATCACCGGAACAAACACTGTTAATACTATAAACTTAAGCGGCGATCAAAGAACTGATTTAAATATAAATCAAGATGGAAGAATAGTAATAACTATAATAGGAAATTATAATCTCAGTGATTATTTATTAATAACAGATTTTCCACAGGAACCAGAACCTGAACCAGAACCTGAACCTGAGCCAGAACCAGAACCTGAACCTGACCCGATTTATTTCAATAAAGTACGTATCAAAAGAATCAGCGCGGGAGCGGGGGGATATGTCGTAACAAATGAAATACAGGTATGGGTTGGGGGTATAAATATTGCTGTAAATGGAACTGGAACAACCCCAGCCCCGATCTTTAGAGGAAAAGCTGAATATGTCAACAACGAGGTAACTCCTTTAACGACTGGAAATAATGATACTGCATCAACTGTTGCTGGTGTAAAGAACGGCGAAAATATTGGAATATATGTTGAACTGACCCTCGCACAAAACTATAATGTATATGATATTCAATCCATCGTTCATTATTCGTACACGCCTTCAGACACAAGAAATGTAGGTACCCGTATAGAGTTACGCGACGCGAACAATACCTTACTCTATAATACTCCTGTCATCAGCTCCACTGAATATTTGGGAATCACATACTATCGGTTTGATGGACCATCTAGTATCCCTTCGGATCTGTTCACCACCAATAGTACTGGTTCGGTATCACATATCATGAATGAGACAGGAACCGGTGTTACATGGGAAATATTAGATTACGCTTATGAACCTGTTTCAATACCAAATACAACGTTTGAACAAACAGACCTGACCGTCGATGGCAATGTAGGCGGATATGGAGGTGGTAGTCATTTGGGACAAGGTCGTAGTGCGGTTACAACAGATGGTTCAATTGCTGTTTTAATGGCGTCACATAACATTATAGATGACAGACAAACATGTACATTTTATGAATATCATTTAAATAATAAAATATGGACATTTAAGCAAGAATGGGATCCACCATATAGTGTAGACCACATTTATCGTATACAATCAGGACAACTAAAGATGTATATATCTGATAATGGATGTATATTTATGGCGTTTTCGCAATTTAGTAGAATTAGACCTGATAATGGAACTGTTCAGATATATACAAGAAATACTATAAATGATTCATGGTTATATCAAACAGAACATGCAGGTCCTGGTGAACCAGGAGGATATTTGTCCAAAGGTGCTGCTATGAGTAATAATGGAATGATGTATGCTATGGGAGGTGTAAAACCTTCTTTAGGTGGGGGAGATATAGGTGTAATACAGGTTTATAGTTATGATAGTTTAACTAACGTATCATCTTTAATTGGTGAACCATTTGATTCATATTATATATCCGGTATGACAAACGATTCTACAAGTGATAACTATTATATTCGTAATAGCACTGCAAATGATTCTATTATTAGAAAGATTACAAGCGATGGTATAATTTCGACAATAGGTACGATAGATAATCCTAATATGTACACTCCTATCGTCATGAATTCAAATAATATGCCAGTTATTGCAGTAAACAAAAAAATATATACTTATACTGGAAATGGAACTGTCTGGACACATGTCAATAGCCCTGATGATAAAACGATTTTTTTAATGGGTGATGGTGGAAATACAGTATTTTCAGATGATTCCTATTACTATGTAAAGAGTAATGGTTTATGGTATAATATTTATGACAACATTACAACTCAGCTGTGGTCACAGGTGATGAGTCCTAACGGAAGGACTATTATTACAAATGATGTAGATTATAATAATCACTATGGACGATGTATTATTAATACGATCTTTATAGAAACTGAACCTGAACCGGAACCTGACCCAGAGCCTGAACCAGAACCTGAACCTGAACCTGAACCTGAACCTGAACCTGAACCTGAACCAGAACCTGAACCTGAACCTGAGCCTGAACCCGAACCTGAGCCTGAACCAGAGCCTGAGCCAGAGCCTGAGCCGGAACCAGAACCTGAGCCAGAGCCTGAACCTGAGCCTGAGCCAGAACCTGAACCGGAACCTGAACCGGAACCGGAACCTGAACCGGAACCTGAACCTGAACCAGAACCAGAACCAGAACCAGAACCAGAACCAGAACCAGAACCAGAACCAGAACCAGAACCAGAACCTGAACCTGAACCTGAGCCAGAGCCAGAGCCAGTTACATTTAGTTATTTTGATGTAACATTTACAAATACGGCGAATATTAACGCCCCTGATTTTAATACTTACAAAGACATTATGTTGGCATCATTCACAAAATGGGATTCTGTGATAAATGGTGTTTCAAATGCGACCCTAGGTTCAAATTTTATATTGAATGTTACAGTTGATATTAACTCATTAGCCGAAGGAGTTCTTGGCGGTGCTCAATTAACGACGCTTTATGACCCAGCAACTAATTATACGAGTAGTACAACCGATCTGACCGGACTTGTTTATGGACAAACATTGTTCCCACATACAGGTATATTTACCATTAATTTAACTTACTTATCAAGAATGAGTAACAATTTAAAGAAACCATCAGGACTGTCTGAGTTATATTATGTAACATTACATGAAATAGGTCATTTACTAGGCATTGGTAGTTTATGGCAGTATGATGTAACTAATCCACCACTAAAAACATATCTAGAAGATAGTGATATTAATGGAAATTACTATATTGGTACAAACGCATTAAGAGAATATCGCACAATTTTTGATGATCAATCATTAGTAGGTATTCCTATTGAAGATAACGGAGGTGCTGGAACAGCCAATGCGCATTTAGAAGAAGGTACTGAACACACGCAGACTACAAATGATCGTTATATAAGTGGTAAATTGTATCCTGGTTTAGATCAAGAATTGATGACTGGTTGGGCTGAAAGTTTCAAGTTTGATATGCCGTTGAGTAAAATAACAGTAGGTTTAATGGAAGATTTGGGATATAGTGTTAATTATAGTGAATCTGATACATATAGTAATCCAAAAACACCATGGACAACAGAGTTAACTTATTCAATACTAGAAAATAGTAGTGACAATGTAATTACATTAGATGGAAATTGCTTTATAGATGTTAGTTTGGTTTATCATATAGATACCAGTAATAATTATACTAGTGGTATATTCATGTCTAATGGAGTAGATGTTAGTAATTTTGTAGGACAGATATCCTCAAATGAATTGCTTTATATTCCCACACCGGATGAGTTTAACACCTCGTTTTCATTCACATATTGGGTCTATTATATTGATCAGTCAATTAATGATCTCGTTCCTTCAAGCCTAGCTTCAGTAACGATTAGTATAGAACAAGAGCCAGAGCCAGAGCCAGAGCCAGAGCCTGAACCTGAACCTGAGCCAGAGCCTGAACCTGAGCCTGAGCCAGAACCAGAACCAGAACCAGAACCAGAACCTGAGCCAGAGCCAGAGCCAGAGCCAGAGCCAGAGCCAGAGCCTGAACCTGAACCTGAGCCAGAGCCTGAACCTGAACCTGAGCCAGAGCCAGAACCTGAACCTGAACCTGAACCTGAACCTGAACCAGAGCCTGAACCAATTGTAACACAATCAAATCTTTCTTATAAATATGATGATATTATCTTAGATAGTCTTACTGATAATCAAAAAAATGGTATAATAAGTCAGGTTCAATCTAAATATGCAACTGAATTAAATGTTGATCCAAGTAATATTAATGTAACGTTAGAACCAGGTTCTATAATTGTATATGTAAATGTAACATTTCTTGGTTCAATTGATGATAATAAAAGTGTTATTGAAGTTATGAGTAATTATACTAGTACTGCTGTGACTGAAATATCAGATATTATAATATATGTAAGTGAAAGTAACTCAGTAACAATTGATGATACTTATGGTGGTATGATAGTTATTAGCACAGATAATGTACCGCCAGTGTATGTATCTATGTATACTAATGAACAATCATTTGCAGCGGTGAAGAGAGACGGAAGTGTGGTCACCTGGGGCGATACAACTAGGGGCGGCGACTCGTCTGGCGTGTCGGCCAGCTTGACGAGTGGCGTTTCAACCATTTATTCTACTAGGGATGCATTTGCAGCTTTAAAGATCGACGGATCAGTGGTTGTATGGGGCGATACAACTAGGGGCGGCGACACCACTGTACCAATTGACGTGTCGGCCAGCTTGACGAGTGGCGTTTCAACCATTTATTCTACTAGGGATGCATTTGCAGCTTTAAAGATCGACGGATCAGTGGTTGTATGGGGCGATTCAACTAAGGGCGGCGACACCACTGTACCAACTGGTGTGGCTGCGGACTTGGCGAGTGACGTTGTAACCATTTATTCTAATAGCTATGCATTCGCAGTTTTAAAGAGCGACGGATCAGTGGTTGTATGGGGTCATTCCTCTTATGGCGGTGACTCGTCTAGTGTGCCTTCGGGGAGCTTGGATAGTGGCATTCTTACCATATATTCTACCGAGCGTGCATTTGCAGCTTTAAAGAGCGACGGATCAGTGGTCACCTGGGGCTCTCCCGGTTATGGCGGCTCTTCGAGCGCTTTGCCTTTGGGGAGCTTGGATAGTGGCGTTCTTACCATATATTCTACCGAGGGTGCATTTGCAGCTTTAAATACCGACGGATCAGTGGTTGTATGGGGTCATTCCTCTTATGGCGGCATTGGCCAGGCGGTCCTCGTGTCGGCGAGCTTGACGAGTGACGTAACAACCATATATTCTACCGAGCGTGCATTTGCAGCTTTAAAGAGCGACGGCAGTGTGGTCATCTGGGGCCATGCAGAGTTCGGCGGTGGCTGGGAAGCCCCTGACCCGGACCTGATGAGTGGTGTAACAACCATCTATTCTAATAGCATGGCATTTGCAGCTTTAAAGAGCGACGGCTCAGTAGTCACATGGGGACAAAGTTCTGTCGGCGGCAACTCGTCTGGCGTGTCGGCGAGCTTGACGAGCGGCGTTACGGCCATTTATTCTAGTGTGTACGCATTTGCAGCGGTGAAGAGAGACGGAAGTGTGGTCACCTGGGGCGATCCAGCCCGCGGCGGCGAGCCCACAATGGTGCACCAATACGACTATAAGTCAATTGACGTGTCGGCGAGCTTGACGAGTGGCGTTCTTACCATATATTCTACTTATTATGCATTTGCAGCTTTAAAGAGAGACGGATCAGTGGTCACTTGGGGGAAAGGCAATGCTGGTGGTGACTCGTCTGGCGAAGACATGGGCTTGGACTTGGACTTGACAAATGTTGCAGTTATTTCTTATGGTAAACAATATTACCAGGGTCAATATTATACGAATACTGTACCTATTGTTACTTTACCTGAGTATGAGCCAGAGCCAGAACCTGAGCCAGAGCCTGAACCTGAACCTGAACCTGAGCCTGAACCTGAGCCTGAGCCAGAGCCAGAGCCTGAGCCTGAACCTGAGCCAGAGCCTGAACCTGAACCTGAGCCTGAGCCTGAACCTGAACCTGAACCTGAGCCAGAACCAGAACCAGAACCTGAACCAGAACCAGAACCAGAACCAGAACCAGAACCTGAACCTGAGCCTGAGCCTGAACCTGAGCCTGAGCCAGAGCCAGAACCTGAACCAGAACCAGAACCAGAACCAGAACCAGAACCTGAACCAGAACCTGAACCAGAACCTGAACCTGAGCCTGAACCTGAGCCAGAACCTGAACCTGAACCTGAACCAGAACCTGATTATAATGTAATTTTAACTAATCCTGAAAATATACAACAGTTAAAAGACGATTATGATATTAAATGGTACGAAGCATACGATGGTGGTAGTGAGGATTATACTGGAAGTTTTACAATGGAAAAAATATACGATATATGGTATGAAAGCTATGAAAATGATAAATTTAAATGTAGAATATATTATAAATCTATGGGTTGGGGGTATCCAGTATGGTATAATTCAATCTGTTATTTTGATCCATCTACAAATTTATGGAGTTATGTATTCGATAGTGATGTGGAGGGCGACGAATTACCTATCGGAGAATATATTAATATATATTCTAATCCTGAACCAGATCCAGAACCTGAGCCAGAACCTGAGCCAGAGCCAGAGCCAGAACCTGAGCCAGAGCCTGAACCTGAACCTGAACCTGAACCTGAGCCTGAACCTGAACCTGAGCCAGAGCCTGAACCTGAACCTGAACCTGAACCTGAGCCTGAACCTGAGCCTGAGCCAGAGCCAGAGCCTGAACCAGAACCTGAGCCTGAACATGAACCTGAGCCTGAGCCAGAGCCAGAGCCTGAACCAGAACCAGAACCAGAACCAGAACCAGAACCAGAACCAGAACCAGAACCAGAACCAGAGCCTGAACCAGAACCAGAACCAGAACCAGAACCAGAACCAGAACCAGAACCTGAACCTGAGCCTGAACCTGAACCTGAGCCTGAGCCAGAGCCAGAACCAGAACCAGAGCATGAACCTGAACCTGAACCTGAGCCTGAGCCAGAGCCAGAGCCAGAACCAGAACCAGAACCTGAACCAGAACCAGAACCAGAACCAGAACCAGAACCTGAACCAGAACCTGAACCAGAACCTGAACCTGAGCCTGAACCTGAGCCAGAACCTGAACCAGAACCTGAACCTGAGCCTGAACCTGAGCCAGAACCTGAACCAGAACCTGAGCCAGAGCCAGAGCCAGAGCCAGAACCTGAACCAGAACCAGAACCTGAACCTGAACCTGATTATAATGTAATTTTAACTAATCCTGAAAATATACAACAGTTAAAAGACGATTATGATATTAAATGGTACGAAGCATACGATGGTGGTAGTGAGGATTATACTGGAAGTTTTACAATGG
>Ga0233414_10000559_pt1 | contig 15210 bp, 12 predicted proteins | sample Na_anoxic_10_MG_FD_189020 | JGI IMG/M metagenome (GOLD analysis project Ga0233414, IMG submission 189020) | Seawater microbial communities from Saanich Inlet, British Columbia, Canada - Na_anoxic_10_MG | ecosystem: Environmental > Aquatic > Marine > Inlet | place: Canada: British Columbia... | reverse complement strand
GAGAAACCGACCGCTTTCTTTTATGTCAACTTCCTGCCCAGTTTTATACATGAACGCCTCAGACACCGGCGCATCTGTATAAGTGGTGGTTATTTTTTGTCCAATTTTGTACATTGAATTTCTCCCTCTCTCTAAAAACAAAACCGCCCCTGGGCCTTGCGCGAAGGGGGCTAACTCTGCAAATTCAAAATAAACACTTTCGGCAACTCGCCTGCGTATTGTTTCCACGCTTGCGCAATCTTTAGCAGGTCGGCATAAAACGCAGCAAAGTCAACGCTTGCTTTACCATAGGACGGCGATTCAATATAAAACCCGACAATGCCGGTTGATCTATACCCGCTTGGTTCGCCATACTCCCAGGCGTCAAGTTGCAACTTGGGCGCATTCTTGCCGGGGTTGCAATGAACGTAATCGCTTGCGTCGCTATCGGGCGCGCTCGCCTCACGTATTTGCTCATCAGAATAAAACAAAAGGCGCAGGTCGTGCCCCTCGGATTCCTCTTGCCCGATTAAAACGATACCGCTGTTGTCTACGCTCATTGGTTGAACCTCCTCTAAAATACAAAGCGCCCCGCTGTCTTGAGGGACGAACCGGGGCGCTAGGGCATTATATGAATGTGGGTGCAATGATGCCTGATGAGTATGAAATTGTCGTTCGTCCCTCAAGGTTGATTATATCATGAAGTTGTCTCCCGTGTCAATACCCAAAAAACGAGACCCGACGCCCTGACCGGCAGGCGAGAGCGCCGGGCCTCGGCACGTCCTACTCAAATGCAGCCATTACACATTATACATTTTGCGCTGTTGCTGAAAAAGCGCCATGATGATAGAGTCAGATAAGGCCGATGCGCAGAGCCAGCACATGGAGGCGCGACCGGCCAAATATAATGCGTTGATGTTTCCGATAAAAAAACTAGTTGTTACGTCTTGTATAGTTGTTTCTGCCGTGGCTCGAGTGTCTTTGTCGGCATTGACGTAAACATCCACCGATGCACCTGGCACAAAGCGGCCCACGGCAAAAATCCATGCTCCTGCGCCCGGCGTCGCGGTACTATTAACGACCACCACCGCCGGGCTGATTGTTCGTACTCCCATGCTAATATTTCCTACGGCCTCGCGTATAAGGCGATATGCGCGTGTAGCATTTGTTGCTCCCCATTTTGACATCAGGCCCTCTGCGGCTCCTGTTGCATTGTCAAAATAAAACCAGCCGCCCAGCGTCAAGCCGCCTGCTTTTGGCGCAACATACGTCTCGGCCCCCGTAATGTCGGCCCAGTTTGCCGCGCCGCCGTCAGCGCGGTCAAGGTATTGATTGATCCCGTCGAATCCAGCGTAGGGCGCAAGTTGATCATAGCCAAATGTTACGGTGTTGTTATCGCTCAGATGATAACCGCCGCCGCTCACGTCCCGCGCTCGATTGGCAACGGTGTAATCAACTGACGACATCGGCCAGAACGCGCGTAGGGCAGGGAGCGCCATTACAGAACTGACAGCGTGTCGCCAGGCGACGTTTGGTTCGTTGCGTTTCCAAAAATGAACCGATAACAAATCCATCTGTTCGTCGTTGTAATCCTGCGTGATGGGTTGGAAGCTCATGCCGTTGTTCCCCCCAGGCCTAGCTTGGCAAGCAGTTGGTCCCCGCGATTGACTTCGCCGCCTTGCATGACCAGTGACCACGGCGCGTCAAACGTGCCTTGCTCGACAAACAAATAGCGAGGGTCGGTTCGTAACACGGTTGACTGCGAACGTCCGGTGAACAGGTCGGTATAAAACGTCCACTCGCCTGGCTCGACATCCCACGGGTCAAGCTGGCCGCCGCTGCCGAACAACTCTAGCCATTGCCCAGGGTCGGCCAGCGTGCGTTGGAATTTTGGAGTTGTTGGCACGGCGTTATAATGCACCTTGCGGTCACGATAGACGCCCAGCACGTAGCGATTATTTGCCGCGTCGCCCAGGGCCACAAGCCCCTTGATGATGCTTGCTGCTTTCCGGTCGTCGTTCTCCCACGCGCCGACCTCTGTAGCATTTGTAGCGATGTTGGTAAAGTCTGTTGAAATGATACCATTCGGGTCGGCATTGATAACCGCTTGCAATTTAGCATCAACACTTTGCAGGCCTGTCGTGGTAGAATTAAACACGAACGCCTTGAACCAATGATAATAGCCCAGGCACTCGACGTTGACGTGGGTTTCTGTCGAACTGCCCAGGTTGTCGGTCTCGCTCGACTTTGGTTCTGCCAGATCAACCAATCGTGTGTCTCGAATCTGCGCCGCGCTTGTTGCCGTCGCGCCGCCCACAGAGATGACACGCTCGACAATTCCATTTTTTGCTTGTGCATCGGTGTCGTTGGCCCAGGCGGTCGGTTCGCGCACGCCCACGGCCGGCGGGGTGACGGACGTGTCAACAGTGCTATAGATCGTCCTGACGCGGTTGGGGGCGTCGAGTAACGGCCCCCGCCCCAGCGACATCGCCCCGATGTTGCCCGACACCTGGTTGACAGCGCCCTCCCAAATTGGGACCAACGCGGGGGAATAGAGCGTGATGTCGCGGCCCAGCCCGTTTTCTAGCCAGTCCTCAATCAGGTCTTGGTTGCCTCGCAGAGAAAAATTCAGCGACCAATAGCCGCCTATCGGTGTCCAAACAACTTGAATGCCGTCAACCTTGAATGCTAGATCATCGTCTATCAACCCGGTTCCAATCCACAGCGGCTCTTTTGCAATAAGCGTGAGCATTTGCACACCGCTGCTGCCACGCACGGGAGGCGAACAAACCCCGCCGTAGCAGATTGCGCCATACGCGCCGCCATAGCCGCCAGTCATTATGCGTTCACCAGCGGGGTGTTGTTTGTAAAGTAGCGGACAAAATCGAATGTGCTGATGGGGTTAGGTAGATTGACCTCGGCGGCACCAGGTGCCCAGTATGAATACAGCGTGAGTCTTGTCAAGGCATTGGCATTTGCAAATCTGATATTGTCAGGGGCGCTTGCGTCTGTCAATGCGCCCCACGACCGTCCGTCCCCCGTCCAAAACGAATAATCATTTCCGGTCTTGAGAATCATCAAATAATAATCAAATCTTGCGGCAGCAGAAAACCCAAACCCAACTGGCGCACCACCGGTGACAACGGTGCCCCCAATGGCAAAATTCGGCAATGCGGGAACGGTGGCCCCGGCAGCAAAATCAGGCATAACAAACAAGTGTACAAAATTATTGTCATCAAATCCATTTATTCCAGATAGCAAAAGGCCCGCCGATACAGTTGATGCAGCCGCTACATCAAGCGTGCCCTGCGTGTTTAGTTTTAAAATCACTTTGCAGTTTGCCGCCAGAGTTACAGCTTGACGCAAAATCGCTGCTTGCGCCTCCTCGGCCCCAGCGCCCCCCGCATCCCGCCCCGGTTGCAAAGCCATCATCCCCTGGTAGGTGGTGGCGTCGTAGGTGTCAGCCGCCGCCGCCACGCTCAACAAGTCTACCGTTCCGGTTGCGCAGTTTATAGCCGTCCATTTTGGATCGAGTAGACCCGTCTCGAATTCGTCATCGTAAGCCGACGGGGCCACTGGTTTTAAATCCGGGCGATAGGTGCGTGCTATCTCCGTTCCGATTGCGGTGATGGATGCCTGCGGTCCGTTGATGTGTGAGGCAAAAACGGTCTCGCCGTCTACGCGGGTAGGGAACGTGTCTGGTGTGTAGGGCCAGCTTGTCATTTTATTGATCTCCTCTTGGTCCGAGATATTGAGCGTTACGGTCTAGGGCGACGGTGAAAGTGGTGTCTTGACCGGATAGATAATAACTGCCGTACCTAGATGCCGCTAGAAACCATAACCGCTGCGCGCCGCTTGGAGCTATGAACGGACGGTTGTTTTTGACTGACAGCCAATTAGCCACAAAAGAGCCGTTTGTCTCGTGCAAATTTGCTCTTACAAACTCCTTGGGAACCGACACACCAGCGTCAAGGCTGAAGTAGCGGCGATTGGGACTATACCATTGCTCATCTTTCCATAACTGCAACGGATGTCTGCCGCCGGGAGACGCGTTTCTGTGCTCTAGTAACTCAATAACCCATTCATCCACCGGGACTAAAATAACATCGCAAAACAAAACCGTTTGGCCCGTGGCGGCATTTGCATATAAGTCTAGGCGAATATTGTTTCCCGTCTCCTCGCTTAATAGCGTTTTTACTGGCGCGGGTAACTCTATTTCGCCCAAGTCAAGCATCTCAAAAAGGTCTTTATCCTGTTGAGCGGCATTGCTCAGATCAATGTTAAGAGACGCCTCGTCACTTGTCCAATAAATGTTATACGCCACGCCCGCCACTCCGTACTCGGTGCGGAGAGATAATTTTGCCTGTATGCTACTATCAGAGGGAACACTGTCGTCTGTTCGGACACGTGCAAATAATCTATATTTTCCCGTGTATTCATCAATTAGCGACGCGCTCCAGGCGACGTTCCAAGACTTGACTAGGCCGGCCCCCGCGCTTGTGTATTCTACGGCTCGCCCAGATGGGACAAATGACGTGTTGATATACGCGCTTGCGGCGAAAACTGACGTTGTAATGCCGGTTGGATTTTGCGTGTCGGATGCGTTGATATAGGGTGAAAAATTTGATCCACGGTCAAGTGCGCGCAAGCTAACAAAAAGTCTTCCGGTTTGTGCCTGAAAGCTTGGCAACAGTCCACTCGAGTCACTATCCCCCGTCTCGGCAAATATTCGCAGCTTGCTCAGGGCATTGATATTGCCCGCTGCCTGGTCGGCTTGCAATTCTGTATAAGGCCACGTTACAGTGTAAATATCTCTATTTTGCTGAGTGGGGACCGTTATGGCCGCGCCGTTGTCTTGGTAGCTGAGACGTGCCCACCAGCCGGTTACGTTAGGAGCAGCGCCGCCCAGGATAGCCAACAAGTTGCCCGGCCCCCAATCATTGATGCCAAATGATATAGCTGGCCCAAAGTGTACTGACTGGATACCGGCATGCGAAAGATAGTCTGGTGCATCATACGTGTCATCGTTGATAAGGTTCATGGCCCCCCATCCAGCCCCGATTAAGTTGTAATATTCCCAACCTCGATCAATCACCAGATTGGCCGATGCCGTGCCAATGTCAAAAATGAGACTGGTGAACGGTCCATCGTTGGCAAGCGTTGAGTCAATGCCGAAATAGGTGAGCCCCACTTGGCCGCCCGCCAGCGCAGGCGTTAGCGCATACGGTAGCGCCGCCGTCATCAAATTGCCGCTCCAGGCTGGCACCGTGGCATTGTAGTGATAGATGTGTGTGATGTTAGCGACGTTGTGTTTGTTGCCGACAAAGACTTGATTCGTCTCCACCGTCGGCTCACGCACCCCCGCGCTATCCACGTTGCCCAGGTTGCGCCCATCGTAAGTTTCCATCGCCGACAACTCTACAGGAATACCATGCCCCGGCGCCGCCTCTGTCCAGTGCCCTCGCTCGATAACCAGCGACATAGCATCTAGCGCCGCGTCGTTATTGAACACCCCCGGCGCGTACAATTCTGCTATCTGTGGAATATTGGCCGTATGAACGATAGCATAGCGGGTGTTGGTCTCACACTCGGAGCGCGCTTCCAGCCACACCATGCCAGTCTGCCATTTCGTGATCCAGTAAGAGCTTGCCGCTTCCATCAGGTCAAATAGCCGGTGTAAAACTGCAATCGTTATATCCTGCGTGTTTTCTGCGCGCCCGATGGCAATGGGGAAAGTCTCTGTCACGTTCATAAATCGCTTGTCAACCAGCCGCCGACCGTCCGACAATGACGACTGTTGCCACGTGCCGCCGCCTTTGTAGCCTGCGACGGCTTGACGCCAGCCATTCATGCTTACGCCCTCGCGCAGGTCCAACAAATCCACCTGGCTCACACCGTCTGTGATTTTTAGAATCGCCGTCATCGTACACCTCGCAGCGAGCTTGCAATCTCTCGCCTAATAGTTGATAATAATTGATCTTGCGCCGCCTGGTCTGGCAGTGATGGATTATTGATATTGACATCGCCCATGCTTCGACTCTGGTCTACATTAGTCGAACGCGCGCCCGCTATCATTGCAGGCGCGCTGACCATCGCCTGAGTTGCCAGCGCCGATTGAGCCACGGGCAGGTCCATCAGGTTTTTGATACCCATCGCCATGCCCGCCATTGTCTCCTCGCCGATTTTCTCAAAAACCTTTGACGGCGAGGCTATGCCAAGCTCCTCATTTGCCTGTGCTATGATGGCCTCCATAGCGCGTGACATAGCGTCAATGATGTCTTCGACCGAGGCGTCAACGCCTAGCTCCAAGCCCCCCAAAATAGCCTCGGCGTCCAGTCCCTTTTCTGCAATCAAGTCCAAAAGTTTCGCCTGTTGCTCCAGGAATTTCAGCCGCTCCTGGGCCTCTTGCAGTCTCAGGATGCGCTCCTCTTGTTCGGCTAGTTTCCGCGCCGCTTCTACCCTGTCCTCATCCGTGTCTACCCACATTTGATGCAAGTGACGGCGATTCTTCTCGAGTTGTAATAACCGCTCGTTGATAGCAAGTTCCCGCTCTGCAGAAACTCCACTGGCGCGCTCTTGCATCAACTCCTGGCGTTCTTTTTCTACGCCAGCCATAACCCCGCGAATGCGGTCAATTTCATTCTCGGCCCCGCGCAGTTCTTCCTCAAGCGGTCGAATCGTACCCTTTTGCAACATCCCCGCCGCCGTGCCCCCCAGGCCGCCCAGCACGCCCGCCGCGCTAAAAAGCCCTTCCAGCGCGTTCAATTCTTCGTTCCCTGCCGCCTCGGCTAAAATGGCGTTGGACAGCGCCTCGCCAATTGCACTCCCTGCGTCCGTCGCCGCTTGAGCGACAACCGGCGCAGCACCGGTCATGCCCTGCGCAATGTTGGTCATAATCGCCGCGCCGCGTTTGCCCAGCCCGCGCAGAGGCGAATCTGGATTTTTCGGCTCTGACGATGGCAGGTTGCCGCTTATGCCTTCGTCTAACATCCTGTTGAATTCGTCTACTAGATCGTGTATGGCAGGGAGCAGGCCAGCCGCCAGGTTAGCACCAATGGCCGCGCCCTTGGATGTGGCGGCGGCGGCGGTGTTGTCCATTGCGCCTTCCAGTCCCTCTAGCGCCAGGGCGGCGCTTCCCGCTGATTCATCAACGACATCAAGACCGCCCGCCGCCTCTAGCGCTGCATCATCGCTGCGTCCAAATGTCGTATTGAGAGCCCCCACTTTTTCTGTAACAGAAAGCGCATCCTCTCCCGTGTCCACCAGGCGACTGTCAAGCCCTTGCATGGCGCTTGCCCATTCTGCTGTCGTGGCTTGAGTGTCGTCAATGGCCTTTGTTGTCCCTGTGAGTGCATCGGTCCACAATTCGGTTTCGTTGCCAACGTTGGCGACTAGCCTGCCAAAATCGCGAGATTGGTCGACAGCTTGTTTTGTCTGCGTCTCTAGCCCTTCTTCGACCTCTATCAAGTCCTCTGTTTGCGATACCATCCCGTCGATAGCGTCGCCAGTGTCATCTATGCGCCCGGCTAAAGACTCAGCCGATGCTGATGAGCTTGCAAACTCGCGGGAAAGGCTGTCAAAGTTCACCACACCGTCAGCGGCGTCTTCGCGCAACTTGAGAATGAATTCGTCCAGGTCTTTATAAGCGAGTTCGCCAGCATTAGCAGCGGCGATTCCGTCTGTTATGCCGCCAGCAAGGGCGATGCTTTCAGGCGTCGCTAGACCAAATGTAAGTTGAATGCCCTCTACCGCTTCACGATAGGCGGTTAGACCCATCGCTTCAGGATCAAGTCCAGATATAAATGATTGCGCTATCATCGCGTCGCTTGCGCCCATTACGCTCTGGGCAAGTGCGACTTCTTCTTGAGCAAGTGCGATGTCCTTCTTTCGCTTTTCTTCCATCGCGGCGGCGGCGGCCAGGGCGGTTGTCTCGCTACGCTCCTGTGCGCGCGCGGCCTTTTCGGTCATTGCTGCGGCCTTTTCGGTCATTGCTATGGAATGCGCTTGCGCCTCGGCGCTTTTCTCTGCCGCCGCAAGCATTTCTTGTTTTGTTTCGGCGCTCACTTTTTCAGCACCGGTCAATTCTTCAAGAGCGAGCAGTTGGTCACGGGCCGATAGTTCTAGATCGTCAGTTGCGACTGCCAGGTCTTCGGTTGCGCTAGTTGTGTCCCCCATCGCCGCTGCAACTCGCTCAAGCGCCGTAGCGTCATCGTCAAGCACGATACCATACTCGGCCGCTTTTTCGGCCAGCATCTCGTAATGTGCCTCTTGCTCTCCTGCGCGCTTGCTGTTGTTGAACTGCGCTTCGGTCATTGCGGTGATTTTAGCTTTGCTGTCTGTAACCGTAGCGTTGTGCGTGGCGATGACAGCAGAGTATTCAGCAAACGATGACGACCCGTCAAAAACAGCTTGCTTGAGCGAGCCGGTCGCCGTCGCCATTGCGTCCGTAAACTCGCTACCCTGGCCCAGGAGCGCAATGGCCCCTTTTTGCACCGCGTTAGCGTCGTTCCAAGCGTCCGTTGATCCCTGGATTTGCTGCGTAACGACTGCCGTAGCATCGGCCAGACTCATCCCGCCGGCCACCAATTCGCTAACCTGGTTGCCCAGGTCCGCCGCCGCCGCTTTTGATTCCTCTTGCGCGGCGTTCATTTTATTAAACTTGTCTGTGGCAAACTCAACAGCGATAACCAGCCCGACAATGGCAATCCCTAGCCCGCCCGCTTTAATGCCAGATGTTCCAAGATGCTCGATAAGTTTCGGCAGCCCGCCAGAGAATTTAACAAGTATTCCTAGTGCCCCCGTCAGACCGGTGGCCAGGGCTATCGTACCATCATTCATGCTAATCAGCGCGTCAGCGGCTTTGGCGGCGAAGGGTGCAAGCTTCTGCCCCACCTCTACTTGTAAATCTTTTGTTTTTGCTTCAGCGCGCTCAAGACTTGCTGCGCTATCATCGGCGCGTTCTCCTAGCACATTTAGAGAATTTGCCCCTTCTTCAAACACGGCTTGACTAAATGCAACTTCTCTAGACACGGCATTAACGCCCGTCGTAAGCTCCTCAACACGGTCGCGCACTTTACCCGACGATATGCCGAAATTGTCTAATCTTGGAATTGACTGATTAGCTAAAAGCGCCGCAAAATCGGCTACCCTGTCGCCCGCGCTTTGTGTCTGGTCACCCAGGCGGGTAGCCATTTCGACAACGGTTCCCATCTCATCAGCGTTCGACACGAGACCCATTTGCATCAGCCGACTGGCCGATGTCATGGCCGTCATTTTGTCAACGGTCCCGCCCGCGCCCTCTTGGAATGCCAGGAGTATTTCGTCAGCATCGCCTATCGTGCTGGCGAACGCGCGAAACCGCTCTTCCACGCGCTCTGACTGCGCGCCAAGCTCGGCAAGCTCCATCGCGCTGCCAATGATCTCTTTTACCTGAGCGTATGCTTGCTCTACAATCTCCATAGACGCGGCAAGTTCAACGGCGCTCTTGCTGGCCTTTTCTTCTTCGCCTGCGACTTTTTTCAATTCAGCGGCGTATTCCTCGGCGCTTATCTCGCCAGCCGCAAACGCTTTCTCCGCCGTAATCAAAGAGGAGGCTGCCGATTTGCCCTGGCTAGACACAAGCCCAAACTCATCTTGAACCTGCGTCATCGCACTGGCGTACTGTTCGGCAGAGAGTGACCCGTCCGCAAAACTGGATTTTAGTCGCTCTGTGGCAGTGGCCGCCATTTGTTGCGGCCCGGTGTTGGAGAGGGTTTGCGCCAGGTCGGTGTACGAGGTGAGTTGTTTTACGGCGGCGGTCGAGGCGTCCTCGGATGATGAGACAAGACTGTCTAAACCGGCGTTGTAACTGCGAACGCCTGCGTCAAAATCTGAGGTTTCGAGTACAGCTTGTAGACCTATTTTTTCGGTCAATTTCTACCTTTTTGGTCTATTTACAAAATACTCCCAAGCCCGCATCGTCCGCTTGGCCCTGTACGTCTCAAGCATTCGCCCCTGGTGCTCAGGCTCTAGCGCGTCCCATTGCGCCGTCGTTACGTGCCAGGCAAGTGCCGCGTCATGTTCGTCAAAAGTCGGATCATAATGCCAACTTGGCTCTTTGCTTTCAAGCATTCGCTGCTCAAGTTCGTTCAAGCGTGGCCCATCTGCGCTACCCCAACGGATGTTGAAATATGCTGCGCGCTACAAGGCGCGCCTCTTGCATTTCCTTGGTGCGCCCTTCGACTATGGCGACTAACTTAAGATATTCAGCATCGGTTGAAACAAACTCAGTCTCAAGCCAGTAAACAAATCGTTCTTGAGGATCGTCCGAAACCTCGCTGATGTCTATGCCGATAGCGGCTTGCTCTTTGAGCCAGCCGTCGTCCTCTGGCATATCCTTCCCAAACATCAACCAAAAGCCAACATTGCGTTTTTTGTACTGCATGGCGCGGCCCAGCTTTGAGACAGTCTTGACATACCCATCCCACCCATCAAGTGCATTGTGAAGATCAACAAATCGCGCCTGAATAGCGGGGGGCACTTCGACGTGCTGGTTGCGTTCGTCGTGTTCATCCCTGAGCGCGTCAAGTTCTGTGCGCAACTCGGCTATGTATTCAGCGGTGTAATCGTATTCCTGCTCCCACGTGGGAAGTTCTTTGCCACCAGGGATTTTGCCGCCACCGTGGGTGATGGAATAAGTGGGCGGCTTGGGTTCAACACCGTCAAGCTCGTCTTTGATGTATCGCTTGCGCTCGGCTTGCGCCACAGCGTTCAACTTGAACGGCGAGACGTGGGCATATTCAAAAGCGCCGCTTTGTAATTCGACCTGTTTGGTCTGTTTTTTGTCTGACATCTAACCCCCTCTAATGACTGGCGAACGCCCTGCGGGAGGGGGGACCACCGCAAGACGTCCGCCGAATCAACTATTACTACCCGCTCACTCTGGCAATGTATGACGTGGTTTCAAGTTCGCCCACGACGTATGCTAGATTCGCGTGTATGATGTGAATAAAATTCAAACCGTTGTTAGTGCCTGCCAGCGTGGTGACAGCCTTCCACCAGTTGCCGCCGTCGATGGTTTCGTAGACGGTGCCTACCGGCGCAACGGTGTTTTTGATGAGAAAGCCTCGCATGCCGTCAGACATAAACGTCACGTGGGCGCAGGTGTCGGTCGTCAGCGCCGCCAAGCCCCCGTCTTTGGTCTCCCAGGTGGCCGTTTGGTCGAACGACATATATAGGCACTTTGTCGAGACCGCGTTGTCAGTTCCAACGATGACGCGATTGGCGTCAAAGCAGTGGACAGTATTAAGGCCGTCACCCGAGCCCGTCGCCGTGCCCGCCAGCCAGTTCTCGCCACCGTCAAGCGTATAGATGACGGTATCGCCCGCGCCGACTGCATAGCCTATGTCAGCGCTGCAAAAGTGAATCGCGTTCAAGGCCGATGCGCCCGAGGCCGCCAGGGCTGTTACCTGTTCGGTCCAGCTTTCGGCATAGTCGGACGAATAAAACACGCGCCCGTCGTCAGTGCATAGCCATAGATTCTGCGCGCCGAACTTGCACATTGACGAACCGCCAACCGCTGCCTCGTTATTGGTAACGCCAACCACAACCATCGTTTCGGTCACCAAGTCATCGTCGCTGTATTGAACTTCCAGCGGGTTGGCTGCGTCGCCGTCACGTACCGAGACAACGCGCGTTGTGTTTTCGTTGATTTTAATGGTAAGAGTCGCCATGACCGATTCAGTAGCAGCAAAACCCGTCGCGGGACTGGTGAACGTTGCAGCACCGTCGTCACTCCATAGCAGATTTGGCACCGCAGCGGCCACGGTATCGCCACTCATCCAGAGGTTAAGATCAGCCGCTTGATACGGTCCGCAAATCCCCGGACACTGCCCGGCCTCGCTCGTGACAGAGTTGAGCGCCTCGGTGTCGGTAACAGCAATGCGCGCCATTTGCAGCAGGCGGTTATCGCCGCGCCCGTAATCAGTCGTGAGGCTAAACGGATGCTCGACCGCGCCGTCTGCGTCCCGCTGCATCGGGTTGGTCAAAACGTCATTCGTGATAACGGCGTTGCGATAAACATACGACCTGCGCCGACTAGATTGTACGTTTGGCGAGCCACAAGGCGCGTCAAACAAAAGCAGGTTGAACGGACAACCAACCTCCTTGACCTCTTCTAGCCAGTGGCGCGCGCCTTGCACCCACGGCGTTAGGACAAACTGAGGTAGGCCGCCCGGCGCTGTCGATGTGCTCCCTAGCTGCGCCCACTGCCCACCAATGATGCACCAGATGGGGTCTTTGCCGGGTCGGGGGTCTGGCGCATTATCCCACGACATACACGAACCAAGCGGTACGGCTTCAGTGCCAGGCCCTTCAATTTGACCAAAGGCGAAAAACTCTCTCGATGTACGAACATCCTGCGGCGGTGTAGTATTAGGCATTTTTAAACTCCTTTACCAACTCATCAACCAGCGGGTTGACAAAAATTTTCATCATCACGGCGTTAACTGTTCGTCTGCCGCGCCTGAAATCATCAGCGGTCCAGATTCCCTGGCGGCGCAGTTCGTTTGCCAGGATGTCAGCGCCGGGCAGATTGGCAAATTTCGCCGCCCAATCCAGACCGTAAGCCGGGCATTTTTCTAGCGCAGCGGCGTCAATGCTGTTGCCTTTGAGCTTGCTTGCGGGCACATAGGCGCGGTGATACTGGCCGCCGTCCATCCAGGCTACCAGAACACTTTTTTTCTCGCGCTTGATGATCTCGACGGTTACAGAGCGTGGCCGCTGGCTTGTGCTGCCCTTCCCATTGCCGTCTGCATCCTGTTTTTGAATTTTGGCTTCCATTCCTTTGCTATCTCCTTACTAAAATTGCGCGGTGCGTTACCAGGATGAATGACACCTCGGCTAAAAACATCAGCCCCAAATGGTCCGCCGGCCGATGAACCAATAACGCCGGGCGTTGTTTTTGCTTTGTATCCCGATGAAAACTTGAGAACCTTTGCTTTTACTGGAAGAATAATGTGCTCTTCGGTCCCCAAGTCTACATAAGAATAATTTTTGTCATCGGTTGTAACCAGCACCACAGCCGGAGGTCCAGCTTCAACCAAAACCTCAAAGACCGGCTTGTGCTTCCAGCTTTTGGTTGTTTTTTCAAAGTCGCGCCGCATAAACTCGCCAGTTGCGCCAAGCTCTTTTTCCAGGGCGGCTTTCATTGCTTGTTCGTTTAATGGCTTTGGCGTTATTGGATTAAATGATAACGCGCTCATTCGCCCACCTCAAAAAACACCTGTTCGTCATTCTCTTGCCAGAGCAAAAGCATCGGCACATCAAACACATCAACATACATCTGCTCACCTGGCTCAAAGTCGTACACCAGATTTGTCGTTCGGCTCGGCAACTTGAACGGCGTCTTGCCGCGAAACTCTACCAGCACCCACCCGTCCGAACCGGGCAACGGGGCGCTTGCAACAACTGCCTTGCGTCGTGTTTTCGAGCAACACCCCACGAGGCTACCCAATCTCGTTGGCAATGATTTCGGCAGCGCCAAAGGGCGTTAGTGCCTGCGACGCCCAGCCAATCACAGGATACGTGCTACCGGTTGCGCCCTCACACACCTCAACTTTGCCGCTCAGAAGGTCGCCCAGGTGCAAGTTGACCTGTTCGAGCAAAAGCCGTTTGTCGTTGGTGTCGAGGTGCTGCCCTGGCATTCCACAAGTGGCGAAATGATACGCGCCCGTCTCGATGATGTTGAGCTTTTCAAGATGCTGTAGACCCCACGCCGAAAGTGTGCAATCACACGCCCCGACGCTCGCCAATGTCGCGTTGATGTTCCCGGCAGTTATGCCAAGATACATTTCAATCGTGGCGATTTGACTTCCGTTAATCGCCACCGTCCGAAATGTATCACCATCGTCCCACGTGACGCCCGTTGCGGTTAGGGTCGTCAGCGTCACCGCCGTAATGGGGCCATTGGTGCTCTGCGTGAGATTGTAGAGCACCATGCCCTCATTGGGTCGCAGGCCCGCTTGTTCAAAGTCACCTTGACTGTTCGTCAGGAACGCATTGCCCGCGCCGCCAGAATCGTCCACGCCGCTCTGAATAGGCGCGACGGCGAAAAAGGAAGCGTATTGCCATGCTTGGGCGTAGCGTTCGAGACAGGCCATTATCTCACCCTATAACGGCGTCCATCCGCACCGCAATCTCACGATGCAGCGCGCCCCGGTCCGCCGCCGACAGATGGGACACGGCGGCTAGAATGCCTGCCGGGCTGGTCGCGGTCGCAATGACAGCCTGTTCACTGGCTAGTTTTTTCAGCCCTGCCGCGCGCTTTTTGCGCATAGCGGCAACCTGTTTTTGCTGCTTTTCGTACAATTCAATAGCCGTTAGCTTGGCCATAATTTACGCTCCTTATGCTGGCGGTAGAATCGTCCAGCCGTTGTCGGCTACTTCGGCCTCGGCGATGTCGGGACTGGCGTTGCCAAACCATTCATCAGCCGCGCCGCCGCGATAACCGCCGACGATAGAATAGTCGCCGCCGAAATAGTTGCCCACGACCAGGTTGTCGTCGCCCAAGTTTCCGATGGGGCTAGTGCTGAAAGCCTCCACCATCGAGTAGGCGTATCCAACGGGTTTGACGGTGTTGCCCTGAAAGTGACTGCCATTGCTTGACCAGATCATACCGTTGTCTGAATCCTCGAACGTGTTGCCGATGATCATGTTTCGGTATGGAATAGCAAGCGGCGTGGTGGTCGTTCGCATTCCCGCTGCATTGTTTGCGATATTGTTCCACAGCTTGAACATGCAATTGACCACCCACACGTCATAGCAGCCGTGCGACTCCAGGCCAGTAAGGCCGGTCGTCAAGCCGTCAAAGTACAGATTGTGCAGGATGGTACGAATGGCAATGTCATTCGCGCCACTGTCGGTGTGACGCAGAACAACCGCCGCCGCGCCAGTTTTGCCGTAGAAGCGGAAATTATCCACTGTCCAGCCCACGGCCCGCATGTCCAGGCTCGGCGTGGCGGCGTCGTCGCCTTCCCACGCGGGGGCGTAACGACTAATGCCGTTCCCGATAATGCTCACATAGTTCGGCCCGGTTGCATAATCAGGCGTGACGACATCCTCGGCTACGGTCCCGCTGACCAGGATGCGCGAGTAAGGCGTCAGGATCGAACTGTTGACGGCGCTTTGAACTGTCGCCTTGGGCGTGCGGGGATCGGTCCCGTCGCCGTTGTCACTCGCTGCTGGATGTCCACC
>Ga0233414_10000556_pt1 | contig 15254 bp, 27 predicted proteins | sample Na_anoxic_10_MG_FD_189020 | JGI IMG/M metagenome (GOLD analysis project Ga0233414, IMG submission 189020) | Seawater microbial communities from Saanich Inlet, British Columbia, Canada - Na_anoxic_10_MG | ecosystem: Environmental > Aquatic > Marine > Inlet | place: Canada: British Columbia... | reverse complement strand
AAAGCTATTCAAGAAGTCAAAGCCAGATGTCTACTACGACACAATGGCACGTAAGTTCTACCCGCAAATCCAGAAGCTCTTCAATGAGGATATGGGTGATAAGTTTGAGGCTATTGACCCAGATGATAAGGACGCAACAGTGATTGTCACATCAATCAACCCAGAAGGCAAGGAAGTGACTGAGCCGACTGAGCACCCATTCGTTCTCTTCGCTAAAACTGAAGGCCAGAAACGTGGAGGCTTCGAGCTAGCATTCATTGCTCGCGAAAAGTCATCAGGAGATGTAACACAAGCACTTGCGTACTTCTCGCCGCCACACATTGGAAAGATTGACGTATCTTGGGAAACCAAGGGCGACCCAAGCCGATACACATGGACAGTGTAAAAAACAATGTAAGTAAACTATTCCCCCCAAAACAAACCAAAACCAAAACATAACAATATGATCGTACATATCAATTCAGCAGGACAGAATGACCGAATCTCAGTAGAGCCCGGTGACACAGTTGGAACAATCTTTGGAGACTCAGAGTTTCGTGAAGATTACAACATCGCAGAACGAGCAGTTCCGCAAATTAACGGCGAGCAAGTAGGCATGGATTACGTCCTCCAAGAAGGAGACACAATCAAACCAATCACTCCGGCTAGTTCCAAGTCCGAAGGCTAAGCAATTTGTTCAATTGAGTAGAAACATCACTTGGGAGGGTGGTGATTGAAATGACATTGAACGCTTATAGGGATGTAAGCAAAACACATAACTCTAAGGGCTGGCGTCTGCCAGAAAGGCGCTACATTAAACAATATACTCACCATTATGAAAAGATACGGAAATAAACCAAAACAATACGGAGCATCACCTAAATCTTATGGTGGGCAAAAGAGGTCTAAGAAACCAAAGGCATACAGCAAGCCTGTGAAAGAATACAATTCACGAAAGAAGGCGGAAGAGGAAAGAATACTAGCCATGCAAATCATGGAGAACTTAGCTATGAGAGCTGAGAGGATTTCTGAACCATCCTTCGCTGACCAAGTAACACCACTCCCACGCAGGAAGAACAAAATTCGCCTCTAGGGGCACAAAATCTCCTGAGAGGGGAGATATATCTGGCTCGGAAGAGTCGTCCCTCTCACTAGAAACCAAAACAAAACAACAAACATAATATTATGGCAACACCTAAAACAACAGCAACTAAGTCCGTCTCTCCACTCGCAGCAATCTGGGGTCGTGATGACAAAGAAGTATCAGCAGCACGTCTCGCAACAGCCGAGAAGCGCATCAGTGTTAACGCACAGAAGACAGTCCTCGACCTTGAGGAGTCTGTCTCAGCATACGAGATCGAGCTTGAAGCAACACTTGGTCGTTCACTCACCAACCACTGCTTCACAAGCATTGTGAACGCTAAGGCTGACCTCACAGAGGCACAGGAGCGTCTTGCTCTTGCTGTTAAAGCACAGAAGGAATTCCTCGGCTAAACCCGAAGAAACGAGCTAGGGCACTCGTTAAAATGTCCTTAATAACCGTTGATTGTGGGTTAACCGAGTCGCATCAGCCGCCTTGCAAAAGCTTGGAGAAGATGTTCAAAAAGTAATTGAAGGTTCCCGGGAATAAGGAGGAGGATGAATCTCATGGAAAAGCCACTACGCATAATAAGCATATAGGCGGGGAAGTTCAGACATGAAGAATAACCGTCTAGCTGAAAAATGTCATCACCCGAAGGGAGTAACCAAGGGGTGGTGCGGCGTGGTTAGCTCACAATCAACAATATGAAGCCTACGGATGTAGAATTCTAAGCCTAGCTTAGAGCCCAATTAGCCGGGCGCCGACGTCGTAGCTTATAAGGCTAATTAATTTTAAAGGAGAGGTAGCACAATTGGTAATGCGGCCCCGGAAAGAGGTGCATGTGGGTTCAACTCCCTCCCTCTCCACCATTTTTTAACGGAAGATCATCTAATACCCTAAGTAGTGGAATAAGACCCAGCTCAATAAGAGTGGTAATGCAGGTTCGAGTCCTGCTCTTCCGGCCAATTTCAACTCCACACCAGATGTACCTACACAGCTTGCCGTAGTGATTATTAAGTCGCGCCTGTATAGGGTATGTAGTTGTCGGCGGCATCGACAACATCTTGTTTCAGATAGCAAGCTCTGGGTGGGGTTGATTAACTTTTAACTAAATAAACATTATGACAAAACAAAAAATACCTCGCAAGTTGAGCACATCTCGAATCATAGTAGGTCAGCTGATAGGTTGGCCGATACTGCATATACTACTAGCCATGTTCACTATGGGGCTTACATTACTCGTCACATTACCGCTACAAGTTATTGACCTTGCGTTATGTGTGTCCTGTAAATCTAAACGGGCGGAATACGAGAGACAGGAACTACTAAGGGCTATCCGATCAGGTAAGCAACCATTTTAATTATGAGCACAGAGTACATACTACGAAAGAAACCAGATGGAAGCCTCATGGCTATGGCCATCCCAACAGACGCAATTGAAATTCCAGTTGCTCTTTTAAATCAACAAATCAGACTTGGGGCTAATAAGTTTCAACATAACGACAGACAAGTGACATACGCTCGTTACGTTGAGACGGACATTGTCTCCATGGTTATTAACATCCCGCTACTTAAATGGCCTACATCTCTAAAGAATGTGGGAACAAACAAGTGGAGGATTACAGAATCACAGAAGAAACGACCAGTGCATCTGAAGGATGTTGTCCTAGTGACACACCAAGAGGCGGGGAAAGTTAAAGAAGTGTACATCGTTGGTCAGAACGGCTTGATTCCACGGCTTACAAACATCTATGAAGATGGGCGCATCTGCACAGGGGGAATCAACCATCCAGACCCACAAATGATGTCACCACAAGACCTCATCATGCAGCTTGAGAACTCAGACGGTAATGCAGACTTGTGCCCAAACACAGACTGCACACTAGCTCTTGACGGAAATCATGTGGTGATCAACCCAGTACAGGAAGATTCATCATTGAATAAATTCCTCAAAGACAGATGGGAGTGGAAGTAAATGAGAGATTTAATCAGGAAGCACCCAGACTTGAAAGATGTATCAGCAATTCAATTGCTTGATGCTCTACAAGGCGCTGGAGTGGAGAGAGTTAAGATAGAGTTTGCAGTCAAGAAACTAGCAGACCAAACAAAGAGAAACAAACGTGTCGGTAAGAGTATCGAGACAGTGCTTAAATTCTAAAATGAACATCAACAAAATACTAATCGTTGGTTGCGGGGGAGGAGGAGCAATGCTTCTACCAGCCCTAGCACCAGCATACGACCTAATCATTGCGGACTTTGACGAGTACGAGGACAAGAACGTAACCAGACAGTTCTATGCAAATGGAGCAATTGGTGAGAAGAAGTCAGACGTTCTAGCCAAGTTCTTCAACAAAGGACACAAATCTGTAGAGTCTTTTCCTAATAAGATTTACGGAGGTGAGGATTTTGACGGAGTGGACCTAATCATCTCATGTGTTGATACAAACCAAGGGAGAAACGCCTGTAAAGACCTCTCAGATGGCTTAGACGTGCCTCTGATTGTAATTGCTAACGAGTCGTGGGACCCAATGGCTTGGCTCTTCCTGCCCCATCTAGCGGGCCTTAAACAAGACCCCTTCGTTCGTTGGAACCTAGGAGCTTTGGAAGACGGAGTTCGTGAGACATGTGCGGGGACAGAAATTATCGCAGAGATCCCACAGCTACCACAAGCCAACTATGCATCAGGAGCGTTTGCTCTCTGTATCATGCAAAGCTTGATGACATGCAAGAAGGAGTCCAACTACATCGCTGAAATCACAGCAACACCAAACCCGGTGACAACCAAGATGAGGGACATCCAATGAAAGCTTTAAAAGAATCGTGGGATTGGCACATCAACGCGTTGGAGAGTATGTGGGAGGGGTCAAACATACTGGGGAGATTAATGATATTCCCAATAGTTGTCATTTTTACACCAATCCTCATAGTGTCTTATTCTTTAGCAGAGCTCACAATTAAAATAACATCCAAATGACATGAAAAGCGTAAACTTAAATTACATCATTATGGCTATATCAGCTGTAACCGCTATATATTGCGTCTTTCAGGGCAAACACACGCAAGCAAACACTTGGCTTATAGCCTACATAGCATGGAGCCCAAGAAGATAAAAATTATGAAAACACTTAAACAATGCGAGGCCGCCATCGCTAAATACAAATGGACGGAACAGGAGGCTGAGAGAGCTGAGTTGATCTTGAATCAAGACGCTAAAGTGACAAAAGCCCTACTAACCCTGTCAATGGTTGGAAACAGCCTGCTACAGAACGTTAGGGCTTGCTCAATGGATAACACGGCTGACATAGCCATCGCTAAAGTATTGGGGATGAGAGTGAAGAAGACCACCGAAATGGTATTTAAGTCTGGAATCACATTCATAGCGGAAAGCTACAACCGATCAAATGAGAACGAGCTAATCCCAACACGAGATTTCTCAGTGAAAGATGTTAAAGGTCTTTTAGAGATGGGAATGCTCGAACCTGAAAAGCAGGTCTCAACAAGGAAATCAACAGCTCGATTGGCAGTTGAGGAAACTGGTGAGAACTTCAAGGGCATCATGCTGAACGACCCGAAGATCACAGAGCACGTGGGCTTCATGAAAACAGCCGTTAAGTCGCTACTTGAGGGTTTTGTGGCAGAACGTCATAAAGAAGTGATTGAGTTTATTGATCAGCTCAAGTCTGGAGTAGATAAGAAAGTTATTAAAACTCCAGAGTCATTCGTGAATATAGGGACAGCCGGGATTCAAGTTAAGAAAGGCGTGGGATCAGAAGTCATCTACATGGAACGTGGGGAGTTAATTGAAATAGCCAACAAGTACCCAATGCTTTCAAGGGCAGCAGGCTTAGATCAAGCCATCAAGGAAGATGAGAAGAACGCTGAGCTTAAAGCTGAGCTGGATAAAGCTGGAATTAAGTACAACATTGAGAACGATTGCTTCGGAATCAAGATGGTTAACATCCCAGAGCTTGAATCAACCATCACAATGGATGGACATGACAACGATGTCGCACGCGTACTTAAATGGATGGAAGGAAAGCCTTCGTCATCACAAACATCAACATCTGAAAACCCACTATAATGGCAGTTAAATCAACAAAACCCACAACACGTAACACCAAGGTGGTGGAAGTGGCGTGGGGATCAGTAGAACTACAAATGGTTCCTAAAACATTCACACCAATGCTACCACCTTTGCCTTATAAGCAATGGATGGAGGTTTGTTCATTCCTTAAATTCTGTCAAACAGACCGTCAAGGAGAGGGCATCGTATCACTAACGTTAATTAAGAAGAAATGGCATGTCATTTGTTGGCATCAAGAGTCTATCGGTATGCACGTTAAGTACGAAGAGGGTTCTGAAGAGAACCAAGCTCTACTAACTGACGAGCTTCGAGAGGCTTTAGATAACATCCACTGCACAGTACACAGCCATTACACAGCTGGTGCATTCCAGTCAGGCGATGACAAGGACGATGAGTTGCAGAAAATTGGTTGGCACGTAACAGTGGGTCACATGAATAAGACGGCAATGGACTCACACGCTCGATGGAACTTGAATAAGCCAGCTCGACGAGAAGGTGGAGTTAAGGTTGAGAATTCTATTCAGTCATGGATTGAGTTCAGCGCTGAGTCAATTGTAGGGCCATTCAAGGCCCCTAAGGGCTACCTAGCTCACCCAGCAGCTGCATCATCACACAAACAGAACGTTCACATCACACCTAATAACTCGTTCTTCCCTGAAGAGTGGAAGACTAGGGTGCGTAAGAGGACTTATCAACAGCAGAAACCATACGGGTATCAAGCTGGACCAAGAGCGGTGATGCCCAGAAACCCTATGCTACCTCTAGTGTCCTCACGGGATGCTGGTTCTGATTACACGATCATGGACGCAAACAGCCTCACAAATGCTGAGATGCTTGAGATCTCTAAGATGATTTTCTCTGACCACCCATTCGTGGAGGTTGAAGTCAAAACACTCATGCACGCTCTAGCTCAAAAAGTTAAGAAGACTGAAGCGTACTCCTTGGAGGGCAAAACCAGACTCACAATTGAGGTGATGAAGTCAATTCACACAACAATTCCTCAGGTGGATGCGGAAATCCTAGCTAAAACATCAGCTAACTTCATTCAAGCTTTCTTGAAGAGTGAGAAGTACTCGTCAGCACGATTCAACGCGCTATTTAAGGCAACGTATGATATAGAGGTTGCTGAATTTAATGAGCTATTCGCCAAATATCAGGAGCCTGATGCTCATGAGGTGACTGAAGCTGAAGAAGTAGCAATCGCCAGAGAGGAATTGTCAGCGACAATGGGCGAACTAGCCGTAAAAGCGATGACAGACAAGGACGTTCTTGCCTGCTTCTCGCTATAACCCTTGGTAGTAAACCCTACCAATTATGCCCCGAGGAGGCTATCCTTCAAAATAAACACATAGTACTATGAATATACAACAAGCGATCATCCAAGCGGACAAAACACCACTTACAGCACTCAACTTCCAAGTTGTAGCTGTATACCCCGGAAAATCCACAGCTAAGGGAGACGTCATGACGAAAGTAATGGTGGACACCCCACAGGGCTCACCAAACTGCTACGTAACATTCTTCACCCCGACGGCTCCGGCTTTCAATAAGGGTGATGAAGTGGCTGTAGCTGCTCAAATCACTGGGCAGGGAGCCAAGGGAATCACAGTTAGTGAGTTCAACGGCAATAAGGGAGTCAACGTCAACAAAGAGGCGTCATGGACAGTGGGAGGTGTAGCCGCACCAGCAGCACAAGAGGCTCAGCCTCAGGCAGTAGCACCAGTTGTTGTTCAACAGGCAGCCGCAGCAGTAGTTGCAACGCCGGCAGCAGCAGGAACAGTTAAGCTCACACGAGACGAACTTCTCCGTGAGCTTTGCAAGATGTACACTGAGGCACGGGCAATCGCAGAACCAACCCTAACCTTTATGGACGAGGTTAAGGGACCAGAGTATGCACACCAGTTCGCTCTACAAGCCATGTCAGCTGTACCACAGCATTGGTTTGGAGAGAAAGTGCTATACTAAACCCAACAACACAATGAAACCTAGAGGGAGGGCGGCTTAACAGCTGCTCTCCCTTTTTGTGTGTAGACATGAAAAAAATATACAACGCGAAGGGGCGACTCAGGCAAAAGCCCATGATAGCCGATAGCAACGGACTCGGAGGAACTTACTTCGCGATTGAAGAGAACCAAGGGAATGGAGGGCCGTACATTTTCTGGTCAGAACTTTGGGATGACAATTTGACCCATCAAACAGTAAGAACCTCATCATTAAGAACAAAAGATTCATGAAGACAGCGCATACAACACAAAAATATGGATTCCACTTCATAGTAGGAGACAATTTTGCAACAAACAAAGCAGATGTTCTAAGGTATTACCCAGATGATCGAGTTATATTAAGGTCAAAAGATCTTTATAAGCGTGACGACCACACGTTCTCAATAAGAGATAGACACCACACCATCAGGCAGAGAATAAAAGATAAATGAAAAAGATAAAGACAAACCCAAGCGTTAGATTTCTAGCCATGAAAAAGCCGTCAAGACTCTCAATGATTGGCGATAAGTGGAGTCATGCTGAATATATCGTAGGGGAGGAAGAGGGCGTACAGCAAAGAGCTAGAAATTCCTCAAGGAGTCGATACTCAAGTCTGCACAGAAATTGGCACACGCAATTAAGAAGAAGAGACTCATGAAGCACTTAAAAGGCAATAAGAGCTTCTACTTGCAGGATGCAAATGGAGCCGTAAAAGTGATGGTAGGAGGAAAGCAGAGGACTAGGTTTGTTTTAAGGATAAGAAACAACCGAGCAGAGTTTAGCGACGGGACTTCATGGGTCTTATCAGGATTTGGCTCCACTCCTGTCAGAAATCGGGACAAATAAAATGAATTACAATAACTTAAAGAGGAGGGTATTAAACTCCACAGGACTTGATTGGTCAGCTCAATACATTCGTGAAGTGGCAGAGAAGATGCTCAAGGGAGAGCAATTCGACCCAAAAGACCTGAAAGGAAAAACTGAGGATGCATTCAGGCTGATTGTTCAAGCATTAGAGGACGACTATGCTGGAGTTGAAACCTCAACAGATGTGATTGAGGTTGAGCCGATACCATCAGAGATGAGAGTGGCTGCGAAACGCGGAGCTGAGATAACTCAAGTAGCAATCGAAAGTGTAGCTACAAAGTTAATTGAGCACTTCGTCATACAGGACGACCACTGGGTGGTTGATCCAGAAAACCCTCCTACAGTGGCTCAGAGCTACGAGGTGGCGTCGGAGGCTCTAGGCCTTAATGCTGCCGCCCAAACCATTGAAAGCGCCTCCTCATGGCTCACAGGCAACATAGTGAGTGAATTAAGACAGCTACATGGAGAAGATTTCGACATATCACTAATATGTGATCAAACAGGCAAGAGCTACAACACGATGATAACATCTGAGGTGGTTTTTAATGCGTTCAAAGGACGAATAGTTCCCGGAGCGTCCTTCTCCCTACATAAAGAAGCCCATTACACCAAGGGGATGACTGATGTGGAGAAAACCAAGGCTGTAATCATCGCAGCAAATAACAATTTAACGGTGAAGAAATTCGCCAAAGTTTGCCGAGCTGTAGTGGCCGGCAAGAAGCACTTACTTGAGCATGGGCATGACATGGATGTTATAGCAATTGCTGAAGGGGGTGTGAAAGTGGAACCAAGACAATTTATACTAATTAAAGACAACGGTAAGTTCTCCCTTCGGAAAGGGGAGCTAACACCGACAACAATTAAGGCATACCACCTTATATTACAAATCAAACCTACATATGCCATCATCAAAGACTCAAACAACTTCTTCAAATAAAAAGACAAGACAGCAACGAATATTTAGCGTGCTAGGTCTAACCAGAGAGGACATGGAGACCACACAAAAGGTCTTCAAGTCGTTCGAGACTAGGTCAGACATGATTAAGTCTCTAGATAAGGAGCATCACAAGATGGATGCCTATGAGTATAAAGCCCACTTAACTAACGTTTTGAATGCTTTCTCAGCCTTTGGCAACTCAGACCAAGACCTGCTAGAGTCAATAGCAGGTAGTATAACACTTCATTGTGAGCAAAAAGCAAAAGAACTAAGAGATGAAAGAAATTGAAAATCACGGGAATTGCCAGCACGGGGTGAGAATGGTGTGTATTGGGGATAAACTACATGAAGGCTGCGGATTGAGATTCAAAGGACCATCAATAGTTTACAGCCCAACAGGATCATTGAGTAGAGTGGTTTGCATATACGGGTTGAGATCAAAGGATAGATAGTTATGAAGGAGATGGGACCAACACAAAAACAGGGTTGCAATAGACGATACTCGGTAAGATCAGCAGTGGCTGGGGATATAGTTGATGAGATGTGCTTAGTATATTTCGCTAGCGTTAGCAGGAAAAGAGGTGAGCACAGCTACGCAGAGTTCGGCAAGGAAGTTGAATCTCAAAGCGTGTGTAACGCGCACCTATACACAGGGACTAGAACTAAAGATAGATAGTTATGAAAAGCATAGGATTCAATCAAACAAGTAGGTATAAGGCAGCAACTAGGTCACCAAAAGCTGGAGACATATGTGGGGGGTCGAATAAAATAATATTCAACACGTTTAAAGCCCGAGGAGGTCTGCGCCAAGGCTTCTACTCGTTCATGGACGAAAGAAGAAAACCAGAAACATGTGAAGTGACATCAAGCACATATAAGGGAACCAGACTTAAAGATAAATAATGAAGAAGCTAATTAAAAATGGTTACGGAAATAAAACTCAAGGACACATGGTTGGGAATGTTTCTGAGGCCTGTGTTGATTTTGGGCTTAGATTCACAAGCCGTGAGAAGGAGGGGCTATACTTACCTAAGTGGACGAGAAGCAATCAATCCTACCCGGGGTACCACAAAGAAAGTAGGAATTTGCTATCCAACAGACCAAGACTTAAAGATAAATAATGAAACAAACCATAGAGGGGAAAACCAAAAATGAGCGCTAGTTGCCATTCCTATGATGGAGCGGAAGTTAAACAGGCCATTGGCCCTAAGCTGGACGTCATCATTAAAGATATCTTCCCAGACGCCCGCAGAGATGGACGTGAGTTCAGAATTGGATCGCTATCAGGGGATAAAGGGACATCAATGTCCATATCCACAGACCCCAGTAAGATGGGAGCTTGGATTGACCACAACGGAGATGGGTCAGGAGACCTCTTCGACATCCTGAAGGAGACTAAAGGATTGAATTACGGGCAGGCAGTTACATACCTAGCTGAGCAATACACACAATGCTCAAAGCAGGAATATGGAATCAAAACACCACTCAAGGTTCAGAAGACTTTCAAAATAGAAGAACACACAAATCCATTAACACCTGAGGTGATTGGATATGAGGAGTCTATAAGGATGATCTCTCCAGCAACTCTAGAAGTTTACGGGATTAAAGTGGCAAACAACGACCCGTCAGCGATTGCATTCCCTTGCTTTAACGACAATGGAGACTGCACACGCATATCATTCGTTAATGTTAACGATAAGGCAACGTTCAGATGTACGCCCGGATCATCAAACAACTTATTCGGTAAGCCAGCTGTAGACCCAAACAAGACTAATGGTGTTGTAGTGGTTACAGAGGGGCAACAGGACGCAATGTCTTGGTACGAAGCCGGATTCCCAGCAGTAAGTATGCCGTCAGGGATTGGCAATCTGAAATGGATTGAAGATGATTGGAGTTGGTTGAAGCAGTTCCACACCATCATCCTATCAATGGATATGGACGAGAAGGGGCAGGAAGGGCTCCAGAAGGCCGCTCAGCGCCTCCAAATCAATCGGTGTAAAGTATTAGACTTACCACTCAAAGACGCATCAGACATGCTTCAGGAGGGTCGTATAGCCGAGCTTCCAGACATATTCAAGAGAGCTAAGTTCATCCAACCAGAGGAAATTGTATCAGCTCAAAGCAAGCGAGACGCTGTGTTTGATCGACTCAATACAGACTTGTTGATGATTGGAGACCCTTACTTCCTGCAAACTCTACAGTATCGAGAGCGTGTACACGAAGGAACTCTAGTTTATGGCATCACAGGACATGGTAAGTCCAACGCTGTAGATTGTCAGGTAGCATTTAACGCCTCAAACAACATACCAACCATGATTTACACTCCAGAGATGATCTCTGAAGCCATCCTAGGTCATATGGTGTTGCAAATTGCAGGTGAGAAGCATGAGATGGTGTCTAATGATCGTAAAGCATTCAACTTGCTATACGAAACCTACATCACACCAAACATCTATCTATACGATTCATCACGGAAATGTTCACCTAAAAAGCTAATCGACATATTCACATACGCGTACAAGAGATTTGGCATTGAAAAGTTCATTGTAGACAATGTGATGACACTAGACATCGACATCGACTCAGTGAAAGAGCAAGCTAAAGCAGCTAATATGTTCCGTGAGTTCTGGGTTGAATATCCAGTGCATGTAACAATGGTTGCTCACCCACGTAAACCACCAACAGGATCTTACTTCAAAGAACCAGAGCTGTCAGAAGTTCGTGGGGCCTCAGAATGGGGAGACATGGCTTCTAATGTTTTATGTGTGTGGCGAAACAAGGAGAAGGAGCGAACCTTGAGAGACATGAAGGACCAAGGAGTTCCACAGCAGACATTAAACATAGAGTTTAAAGACGTTGAGGACGGACGAATAGTGATTAAAAAGCAACGTGAGACAGGAATTGAACACGCTGCCAAAACTTGGTTTGATGGTCCATCTAAGAGGCTCATGTATATGGAGACGACTCCAGCTCCATGGTACTCAGTGGACGAGCTTAGAGCTGCGGGGAAGAGGTTGAAATCTCAGTAACATGACCACGCATCCAACATTTTTCAGGAAGTGTAAGAACTTGACCACCAGAAACAACCTCCATAGGAAGCCAAACTTTAGCCTTCAAGGCACATGAACACCTAGAGCAACTCTCTAGTTCTTCATGGTGAGTGGTCTTTCTATTTTTGATCAACCCCATAACTTTCGGGAGAATCCCCATACATGTAGAGCAACCAACAGCTTCTATATTGTGAGGACAAACTGCACAAATTGAGGCGCGTCTCTCTGCCTCATCACTCGGAACAACAACCCCACCAGTCATCATCCATCGCTTCATAGAGAAAATGAAGTTACCTATGTCTCCAGCAGAGACTTTAACCCTATAGTTAGCTTCTCCCTCAGGAACGGAGCAATGGGTGGTGGCTACCGGGTTCTCCTCCACAACCTTAGTGCCCAATCGGTGCTGCCAGCCGGGGGAAAGATCACCACTCTCTTCTAAGCGATGCATACGCACCTTAGACATGAGGGATTCAAAACTACCAGCTGAATAGATGGTTCCATCCTCTTCAGTTACACTAATTTTACCGGAGATTTGTATTTTCAGATTCAAGCGACCAAATAATGACATGAGATAAATATATATGTAGTTGATACTAAAAGCAATTACATGTATAGTGCCTCACATGGCCAAACTAGAATCTGTATCAGAGAAACTCCTTAAACGTGAGATGACAATTCTCACAGAACAACAAGCTCGCATAGCTGTGCTTAATGAGCAGATAAGGCACATGCCTAATTGCACACTCAAGAATCAATGTAAACGCCTCCTCCTGCACAAACAGGAAGCAATGAGAGGACACAACAGGCTAATACTTCAAATCAAGAAGTACGCTAAATAAACTTTAAAGAACCAAAAACCAACACTAAGGGAGCCCTAATAAGGCTCTCTTTTTTATTTATCATGAAGACTGTAATAATAAGACCATGCGAAGCAAGGAATTCAATGAACGCTGAGCCGCTAGTAGGGGTGAAGGACTGGGTGATAATCAAGAAGAACCTAAACAAAATACACTTCATGAGACACGGAATAGAGACGCATGGCAACAAAGGATGGAAAATAACACACCACAGGGGGAGAGATAAGTGAAAAAGATTTATAAAAACTGGAGAGGCCCATTAGTTGGAGACCAATGGTCGTCAGGGAGTTCAATGATAATTAAGAAGGTGGGAAAGAAGATCTACTACGAGGATGGGGTGGAGTCAACCGTGGGAGAGTTACACTTAAGTAAGAGGTTTAGAGATAAATGAAAAAGGATACGAAAAAGGAAATATTAGATGGGCTACCAGATCAGAACAAAGGGGAAACCAGAGATAAGCTTACAGATGAGGAGTGGATTCAGGCTATAGTAAAAGACCCGCACTCATGCTGGAAGACACCAAGTCAGTATTTCTCTTATATCCGGAACACTCTACGCAGAGCGTCATCACGTAATCCACTGAAAACCAACTGGAAGAGAGCAAACTTAAAACCCATCACACCAACTCAACGCAGTTCTGGAAGGTTTCACAGATCAACCAAGTTTGTAGGAATGTGTGTGATATGCAGGAAGATGTTTGCCGGCTCACACTTAGAGGTGGACCACAAAACTCACTCGTCATGCGTATCAAAAACGACAGCCGAAGGGTTTATGTGGCATTGCCTAGGAACCACTACAGACCAATACCAGCTGCTTTGTAAGCCGTGTCATAAGATTAAGAGTAACGCAGACAATAAAGGCATTACATTTGAGGAATCTAGAGGAGACAAGAAAGCTATTGTGTTCTCTAAGAGGACAGTAGCTAGACAGAAAGAACTTCTCACTGAATGGGGCTATCCAGACGAGCTGAACAACGCTAAATCTAGAAGAGCTGCAGCATTCAAACACTACATGAAAGAATGAAGAGAGATGTGGAGAACTACAGAGTGAGTTCAATGATGACGGGGACGACGAGTCGTAACCAATACAACATATCATGGACATCAATAACTCACTACAGATCAACAATGACAAACGGCAAAGTGAAGAAGCACGGGACTAACCAACCGAGTCGAAGAATTAAAGATAAATAGGTGAAGAAGAACTCAAACAAGAGGCTTGTAATAGGAACAATGTGTGGAAACAGATCAGTCTCCACTTACTCAAAATGGCATTGTTTCTGGCAGGATGGATCAGAAGTCAAGACGAGCACAACGAACGGGAAGCAAATTCAAAGATACTCCCACCATAGGTCAAATGCATCGAATGATAGGATTAAGGATAGATGATTATGAAGAAGATGAAAGCAAGCGAATGGAATAAAGAAATGGTGGGAGATAAAACTTCTTTCGAATTCATAACTAGAGTGCTAGGGAGGGATGAAGCGGAGATAGCGTTCTTAGACAATCGAGAAAGGGAGATTGATGAGAGGGGCTGTAGACATCAAGGAACAACAAAAGATAAATAATGAGTAAATTTGAGATGAAACCCGGTAGGTACACAAGTGTCACCTCCGCAGAATACCATAGCGTTAAGTGGTGTACAGGATCTGGAGGCTTAGAGCATGTGCCAGCGTCCAAGTCTTCGCTAATGAAGTTCTCTAAATGCCCATTCACTTGGAAAAAAGGAGAGGAATTTAAAAGAACACCCTCGATGACGATGGGGAGTTTGGTAGATTGTTTATGTTTAGAGCCTGAGATTTTCAACACGGAGTTCATAATGAAGCCCGATAAATGGGACAGCTTCAGAAAGAAGGAAGCTAGAGAGTGGAGAGACGCAAGGACAGCTGAAGGCTGGTCAGTCATCACACCAAAGATGCTAGCAGACGCCGAGCAAGCCAAGAAGAACCTACTAGACAACCACTTGACAGGAGCTGCCATCACAATGTCAGACGCTCAAGTAGCGTATGTCGTTGATTATAAAGGCATTTACGTTAAAGGGCTGTTCGATATGTGTCCAAACCTAGACTCACCATACAACGATTCAATCATTGATATGAAGAGAACTAGAGCTAGAGACCATGAACAATTCGAGTTCGATGTAATGTTATTCGGCTACCATGTGCAGGCAGGGAACTACCTGTGGCTACATGAGCAAGCAACAGGAGAAGGACGAACAGGCTTTCACTTCGTGTTGTCTGAGTCGAATAAACCATTCAACGCGTCTCTATACACACTTAGTGAGGAGATGATTAAACAAGGAACAGACAGATGGTTTGAGTGGCTAGAAGCCTACAAATACTGCTGTGAACACTCATACTGGCCGGAGGGGCCTATTTGGGAAGATGAAAAACTTAAGTTACGCACTTGAAGGAAACG
>Ga0233414_10000553_pt1 | contig 15320 bp, 13 predicted proteins | sample Na_anoxic_10_MG_FD_189020 | JGI IMG/M metagenome (GOLD analysis project Ga0233414, IMG submission 189020) | Seawater microbial communities from Saanich Inlet, British Columbia, Canada - Na_anoxic_10_MG | ecosystem: Environmental > Aquatic > Marine > Inlet | place: Canada: British Columbia... | reverse complement strand
CTTCGCTTTTCAAATTTGAGTTTCACGAAGAGGCCACAGAGAGTATTGTGACATTCTAATTTAGACCCCAGTGAAATAGGCTCTGCCCCGATGAAATATGCTCTGCATTTCACAGGGCAGGCATTTCACAGGGCAGGCATTTCACCCCGATGGAACATTAACTACAGCTTCATTCCATAGGGCAGGCGGGTCAGGCAGGATAGAACCCGCCTATATTTGTGTCATATGACATGTTATGTTAAAAGTTTTACAGGCGTAATTGCCATAAAAGCAAATAACACCAGGAGGTCATATGATAAACAACAGCTCTACTGATAGATGGATCCGGCTGAAATCCAAAAGTCTGGACCAGCAGTTTTTAAATGAAATTGTCCATGGTCTAAATTGTTCACCCTTTGAGGCATCATCTGTCCTTGATACTGTTTACAATGTTTTTGGAGATTTTTTTGACTCAGGAGCATCCTTAAAAGCTGGTAGAATCAGATTACAGGTACTATCGATTGAGGCCAAAATAAGCAAGTCAATATCTGAGTCTAAGCAGATATCAGTTGTTCTAACATTAAATGACGATAAAGAGGACCTCAGGGTTCGCAAACAAGACGGTGTCATTGGCCTTAGAAGACACAAGATCCGAAGAGTCTGCCAGGAAGCCTTTGACCAAGGTGGCCTGCTGACTGTAGAGGATCTTGCTTACCGTATCTTTAATTGCGGAGCAAAAACCATTTGTCGAGATCTGGCCTATTTTAGAAAAAATGACATCTTTGTTCCCCTTCGCTCTACAGTAAAAGATATGGGCCGGACCCTGTCGCATAGGCTGTTAATTATAAAACTTTGGGCACAGGGAAAAGAATATTCTGAAATCTCACTTAATGCCTGCCACAGCTTGAGTGCTGTGCAAAACTATGTTGATAAATTTAAAAGAACAGTAGCGCTTGTAAAAGAAGGTTATGACATCAACAGGATATCTTTCCTGTTGAGGATTTCAACCTCATTGGTTGAGCAATATGTAAATCTTTATCATAGACTCGATTTTGTTGCCCATCGAGAAAAAGAGCTGAGCAGTTTCTTAAAAAAAAGTTTCATCTCAAACAATCAGGAGGCCGGCTCATGATCAAGTCTCCTGATTATATAAAACGGTTTAATTCAGCAAAGGTGCGTTTTTTAAAGGGCTCATTAAACAGCTTCTTTAAACAGGAATTTCCCAAGCTGATTGGACCGATTTTAAGAAATAAACTCATTGATGAGCTTATAAAATTAATTGAAAAAATATTACCCTTAAAAGACCACCTAATGCCTGGTCAAATACTTTGGAGTGTTGTGTCTATTTCAACCAGGGCTGATTCTTTGAATCCAAGGTTTGTCCCAGTAACGCTAACAATAATTAATGAAGAAGATATTGAAAAATTAACCAAAGGAGTTCCCATGTCGCAAATCACGGAGCAGTCAATAGCCCGAATTATTCAAGAAGCTTATGCTCAAGGTGGACTACTTTCCATGAGGGATATAGGACTGCTCACCTGGCGCCATGGTAGTACAATTTCAAATTACCGAAAAAAATATGAAAAACAATATGATGTAACATTGCCCCATACAGGTTCGCTACAGGATATGGGAAGCTGTATTTCCCATAAGTCAATGATTATAAGAAAAATTGAAGTAGATAAAAAAGATCCCTATACTGTTGCCAAAGAAACCAACCATTCTATGTTAGCAGTGGATAGATATATCAAAGATTTTAACCGGGTACGCATATGCCACCAGGATGGGAAGGGCATTGACTTTATCTCACTTGCAACTGGACTTAACAAATATGTTGTTGATGAATACATAAAAATTATTAATCTATGTCAAAATAATGCTTGACATGTCAAATGACACTATCAGGGGAGGGGAGTTTTCGGTCGGGCACTAATTTACGAATAATTCAATTGTCTACGCAGTTTGTGTGCCTACTCGCTATAGCGTGAGTTGGAGCGCATACATGATATGCCCCACTGTTCAAAATCAAGATAATTCTTACAAAGAATTAGGGTAGTAATTTTTTTCAAAAGGCTCAGTTGAACTTGTCGTTGCTTATTATTCATTATAGTTTACCAATTTCTGCTTAAGCTTATATTTATATGAATCATTAAAGGTAAAGAGAGAGAAGGAGGTAGGCTGATTTTTTTCTTGACAATGATCATAAATAATGTTCAAATTTTGAACATTATTATGTTTCAATAGAATTATTATTATTAATCTTTATATCAATACGTTATATCCACTGCTGATTGTAAGTCAAGGGGCGGAGCTGTGATTGTACTATCCACTCTGTGCCTCTCTGTACGCTTTGCTCATTAAGATGGACCCACAAGACCTTAAATCCCTTCAAATACTTGAAGAAATAGACAATACCCATAGCACAAGCCAGAGGTACTTGGCGAGAAAGCTCAATATATCCCTTGGACTGGCAAACTCATTTATTAAAAGATTGGCCAAGAAGGGATATGTAAAAATCACTACTATTCCCAGGAAACGCGTAAAGTATATACTCACACCAAAGGGTTTTGCGGAAAAAAGTAGGCTTACGTATGAATTTATCCAATATTCTTTTAGTTTATACAAGGAGGCCCTCAAGAAACTTAAGGATTTATTAAATAATCTTGAAAAAAAGAAAGTTAAAAAGGTGGTTTTCTATGGTGTGAGTGATCTGGCTGAAATTGCCTCTATTTCACTAAAAGCAATGGATATTGAGCTGGTTGGAGTAGTGGATGATTCAAAAAAAGGGAGACAATTTTTAGATTTTACTATTAGAACAACAGCAGAATTAAGAGAACTCGAATTTGATAGAATTATTATAACCACGTTAGAATCAAAAAAGCTTATGGTTGATAAGCTTTTGAATATAAATGTTCCCAAAGAAAAAATCATTATGCTTGAGTAGAAAAAACGTTCAAAGAAAATAGATATCTATATAAGCTAAGATCTTAAAATTTATGTCAAGTTGTTATAATAGATTTTGGTGAAAGAGATAGTAGATACTGGATACTTGATACTGGATAAATACGGGAAGGGACTTTCCGCATTATTGTGGTTCTTCATCCAGCATCCAGAACCAGCATCTAGCATCGCTTCGCATCAAGCATTGGATTATTTTTTTCCTCAACTCGTCGGTTTGAGGCGGAGCTTCGCTAGTCTTATAAAAGCAGGTGTATGCTGAAGCAGGGTAGAAAAAGTTTACTATTGACCATGGTAACTGTTTTTAGTATATGCTTAGCACCTTTGTTATCAGCCACAGAGATAAAAAGGATCAGTATAAATGAGGCTTCAGTATTGAAAGAATTATGGCACATTTTTGCTGCCAGAAGATATCATGAAGCTTAAGGGCATGGGAGCCGAGATCTTTAAATTAAATAAGAAGAGGATCACGGTGAGCATTGAAAGTATTAATTGAGAGGCTTGTATGAGTAAAAATATTGGAAAGGCATGTAGTGTGTGGATATTATTTTTTGTACTTTTCTCCCCTTACTATGCACATTCCCAGGAGTGGATTGACACTAAGATAAAATTTTTACCTGATTCATCCTTTGCAATGGTAGAGGTTAAAAAAAACAGATCAAGGGTGAGGCATTTTCCCTATAAGGATATAAATGGCCGTATTGATATTAACCAATTAATCTATTGCCTTGGCACATTTAGCGATGAAACCTGGGTGGATCCTCATCATACACAGATCGCAAGAAAGAGACTCGAAGAGCATTACTACAGGTTTAAGCTTAATCAGACAAAAGAGGGAATAAAGGCAGCTATCAACATTAACACCGCCAACCTCACAGATTTAGTATGTTTGCCCAACATTGGCCCTGTTACGGCAGTCAAAATTTACAGATTTAGAGAGACTCACGGTCCTTTTAGGAGTATTGAAGATATAAAACAGGTTGAGGGTATTGGGCCTGCAATATTTGCTGGAATACGGCATTATATTACAGCTCAATAATCTTATATCGTATTACAAAAGAACACATGTAATGTGGAGATAATAGATAAATGCCATTTAGCAAAAATATTCTCTGTATTGGCGCTGGTTATGTTGGTGGTCCTACTATGGCTATGATAGCGTATAAGTGTCCACAATATAAAGTTACAGTTGTGGATATAAATCCAAAACGAGTTGCTGAGTGGAATTCTGATGATCTTCCTATTTATGAACCTGGTCTTGATGAAATTGTGAAGTCGGCAAGAGGCAGTAATCTTTTTTTTAGCACAGAGATAGAGCGTGGAATCAAGGAGGCAGAGATAATTTTTGTTAGTGTCAATACGCCAATCAAATCATATGGCGTTGGAGCTGGCATGGCCGCTGATTTGCAGTATTGGGAAAAAACGGCAAGTCAGATACGAAACTGTGCTGAATCACACAAGATAATTGTAGAGAAGAGCACCCTTCCAGTGAAAACTGCTTTAGCCATGGAGAGAATCCTTACCTCGCAAGAGAATGATACTCATTTTGATGTGCTCTCCAATCCAGAATTTCTTGCAGAGGGTACAGCCATCAAAGATCTGGAGGACCCTGATCGAGTTCTTATTGGCTCAAGAGAAACACCAAGTGGTGTAAAGGCAAGGGATGAGTTGGTCGAGATTTATGCCAATTGGGTACCTAAGGAGAGAATAATAAACTCTAATATATGGAGCAGTGAGCTGTCCAAGCTTGTGGCCAATGCCTTTCTTTCACAAAGAATATCATCAATAAATTCAATCACAGCCCTTTGTGAAAAGACCGAGGCCAACATCACTGAGGTGGCTAAGGCGGTTGGGATGGATAGCAGAGTTGGCAACAAATTCTTACATGCAAGTGTTGGCTTTGGTGGTTCATGTTTTAAAAAGGATATTCTAAATTTGGTCTATCTTTGTCGTCATTATGGTCTTGACGAGGTAGCCAACTACTGGGAAGGTGTTGTCAGAATCAATGAATACCAGAAGGAGCGCTTTGTACTCAATATACTAAGTGCAATGTTCAATACATTAGCAGGCAAAAAGATTTGCCTGTTCGGTTTTGCCTTTAAAGCAAATACAGGTGATACCAGAGAAAGTCCGGCTATATTCATCGCCAAAAAATTAATGAAAGAAAAGGCCGAGATAGTAATTACAGATCCAGAGGCATTGAATAATGCGAGGATTGATTTAGATGGCATTGAAGGAAAAATATCGTATATTCAAGATCCTTATGAGGCCTCAGATGGCTGTCATGCCATTGCAGTCATGACAGAGTGGGAGGTATATACAGGTCTTAATTTTGAAAAGATATATCGCTCAATGGTTAAGCCGGCCTTTATCTTTGATGGGAGAAACATTCTCGATCATAAGAGATTGTTTAATATCGGCTTCAATGTTTTTCCAATCGGAAAACCTCCGTTAACGCATTTTTGATCACAAAAGCGTGAAAGGGCGAAGACACGAGAAGTAGCACTACTACTAAATTTTTTGCAGCTTACTTTACCGGTAAAGAAAATTGTCAACTGATTTTGTCTTTCTGTAATTTTGTATTTTCGTGATTGCAATGATTCATAATCAAAAACGCATACTAATTACAGGTGGAGCTGGTTTTTTAGGCTCACACCTCTGTGATCGTCTCATAGCGGAAGGACATGATGTTTTGTGCCTGGATAATTTTTTCACTGGGAGCAAAAAAAACATTAGCCATCTGCTTGGTAAACCTAATTTTGAATTGATACGCCATGATTTAGTACAACCCATTTTTATTGAGGCAGATGAGATATACAATTTGGCCTGCCCAGCTTCACCCATCCACTACCAGTATAATCCTGTTAAAACAGTGAAGACTAGTGTGATGGGATCTATCAACATGCTTGGTCTCGCAAAAAGGATCAAGGCCAAAATCCTTCAGGCATCTACCAGTGAAATATATGGTAATCCCAGCGTGCATCCCCAAAAGGAAGATTACTGGGGTAATGTCAACACCATTGGCCCACGGTCTTGCTATGATGAAGGGAAGCGTTGCGCTGAAACCCTTTTTTTTGACTATCATCGGCAAAACGGGGTTAATATCAGGCTAGTTCGGATATTTAATACCTATGGACCACGGATGCACCCAAATGATGGTAGAGTTGTCAGTAACTTTATTGTCCAGGCCCTAAAGAATCAGGAAATAACAGTATACGGTGATGGGTCACAGACCCGTTCCTTTTGTTATAGCGATGATATGATAGAAGGTATACTACAAATGATGAATGGACCGGATGACTTTATTGGCCCGATAAATTTGGGAAATCCTTATGAATCCGGCATTTTGCAATTAGCAGAGTTGATTATCAAATTAATTGGCAGTCGATCCAAGATCATCTTTAAACAACTTCCCCAGGATGATCCCTTACATCGTCAGCCGGATATCACCCTGGCAAAAGAGAGATTTAATTGGAGGCCAAAGATAGACTTGGATGAAGGGCTAAAGAGGACTATCGAATATTTCAGAACTATTGTCCCTGACCTGCCGCCCCATTTTACCACGTTAAATGTTTAATTTCCCTTTCTTATATACAATTATTCTCCTTGTCCTCATGACCATTTTTTTGGTCAAAGAAATCCTTGACCCTGATATTGTTATTTTTTCTTCTCTTTTGCTATTGATCGTAGGTAGGGTTGTCACCATTAAAGAGGCATTCGTTGGCTTTTCTAACAGTGGGATGCTTACCGTTGGATTTTTATTTATCATTGCAAAGGCATTACAGGAAACCGGCGTTCTTAATCAGTTAGGCAATATTTTTCTTGGGAATAAGAAGAAAAAAAAGATGTCAATCAGATTGCTTCGTTTCCTTTTCCCTGTGTCTGCTATTTCGGCATTTTTTAACAATACCCCGATTGTGGCTATGCTCATACCGGTAATTAATACTTGGGCACGAAAGAACGAGTATGCAGTTTCTAAATTTCTTATCCCTCTTTCCTATGCAGCCATTTTAGGCGGGACATGCACACTGATTGGCACAAGCACAAACCTTGTTGTCCATGGATTAATGATTGAAACAGGTATTGGCGGAATGTCTTTCTTTGAGATATCTAAAATCGGTATTCCATTGATGTTTATTGGTGTTTTGGTTGTTTCTATCTTTAGTCATCGGTTTTTGCCAGATAGAAAGGAACCTATAATTGAACTCGGAGATCAAACAAGAGAATATGTAATCGAGTTAAAGGTCCAATCTGATTATCGATATCTGGGATATAGTATTGAAGAAGCAGGCTTGAGACATTTAAAGGGATTGTTTCTTTTTCAGATAGAGAGGAATCAAAAAATAATAGCCCCTGTTGGGCATGAGGAAGAGTTACAAGTAGGCGATAGGCTGTTTTTTACTGGATTGCCCAGGACCATCATAGAATTACAGAAAACCCCTGGTCTCACAGTGATTAAAGATAAAGAATTTGATCTTAAAAACTACAACTCAGATGAGCTGAAAACATTTGAGGCAGTCATCTCTCCTACCTCTCCTTTGATTGGGTATAATGTAAGGGAGAGCAATTTCCGGGGTCGTTATAATGCAGCAATCCTTGCAATTCATAGAAGTGGAGTGAGGATTAAGAAAAAGGTTGGAGATATTGTTTTCCATGCAGGAGACACATTGCTTATTTTGGCGGGACATCATTTTTTAAAGGATTGGTATAACTCAAACGATTTTTATTTAATTTCAGAGTCTGAAAAAATACCCTCCAAACCCAAGTGGTATTCGTTTTTTTCATTGTCTATACTTTTTTTAATGATTCTTTCTATGGCCCTCAATATTGTGCCAATCCTTGTATCAGTTAGTATTGCTGCAGTAATACTTATTATCTCAAAGTGCATCACTCCTCATGAAGCACGAAAAAGTGTTGAGTGGTCTATTTTACTCATTATTGCATCGTCATTTGGAATTGCTAAGGCCCTTGATAATTCCGGTGTTGCCTATTTTTTGGCAAACAAGTTAATCATTATAGTAGGCTCTTTTGGTATTCTTGGACTATTGGCCGGAGTATATTTCATGACAAGTCTTTATACAGAGATTATAACAAATAATGCAGCAGCTGCACTTCTATTTCCCATTTCCTTATCAGCAGCAAACCAGGCAGGTGCTGACCCACGTCCTTTTGTTATTGCTGTGGCAATAGCTGCCTCTGCTAGTTTTGCAACCCCTCTGGGGTATCAAACAAATCTTATGGTATATAGTCCAGGGGGATATAAATTTAATGATTTTCTAAAGATTGGAATCCCGATGAATATTTTTATAGGTTGTATGGCAATTACGATTATCTACGCACTAAATTTTATCTGAATTATTTTCAACCTTTGCGATATGTCCTTTGTGCAATGCATATGATTCAATGATGTGACAAATCCCAAAAGGAGCGAACATGTCTATATCCCCCCACGGCGGCAAACTCCTCCCTCTGTTAGCAATAGGAGATGATTTAATAAAAGGTTTCAACAAAGCCAATAATATACCCCACATCACCATGAACTCCCGTGAGGTTTCTGACCTGATCATGCTTGGCATGGGTGCATTCAGCCCTTTAAAAGGCTTTATGGTCAAAGAAGACTATGAAGGGGTCCTTAAAGAGATGCATTGTAAGGATGGAACCTTCTGGCCGGTACCCATTACCCTTGCGGTAACCAACGAACACGCCAACTCTCTCAAAGAGGGCCAAGAGGTGGCCCTGGTGGATGAAACTACAGGCGCAATTATGGGAATCATGGCATTAGAGGAAAAATTTGCCTATAGCAAGGAATTGGAGGCAAAAAGCATATTCCAGACAACTGATACAAAGCATCCCGGGGTAAAAAAACTCTACGAACAAGGAGACATCCTTGTAGGAGGGTCAGTAACGGTCCTCAGCGAAGGAGAATATCCGTCTCGTTTTCCTATTTATTTCGCTCGCCCAGAGGAGGTACGCAAAATCTTTGAAGAACGTGGATGGAGGAAGATTGCGGCCTTTCAGGTACGAAACCCCATTCACCGCTCCCATGAATATTGCACGAAGATTGCCCTGGAGATAAGCGATGGTCTCTTCATTCATCCTCTGGTAGGTGCATTAAAAGAAGATGATATTCCAGCGGAGGTGAGAATACGCTGCTATGAAGTTTTATTAGAAAACTATTACCCAAAGGACAGTGTTTTACTGCGGGTCTATCCTATGGAAATGCGCTATGCAGGCCCTAAGGAAGCCCTCTTGCATGCTATTATCAGGCAAAACTTCGGATGCAGCCACCTTATTGTTGGCAGAGACCATGCAGGTGTTGGAAATTATTATGGCCCCTTTGATGCCCAAAAAATCTTTGATACCTTAAAGCCAGATGATCTTGAGATTAAACCCCTGAACATTGACTGGACATTTTACTGCTACAAGTGTGAGGGCATGGCTTCACTTAAAACCTGCCCCCATAGAACAGAAGACCGATGTCTGATCAGTGGAACAGAGCTCAGAAGGATGCTCTCTATGGGAGAGATGCCACCACATGAATTCAGTCGCCCAGAGGTATTAGAGATTCTTATCGAATATTATAAAGGCTTAAAGAAACCTTATGAATAGGAGGTTAACTGAAAATACTGCTCGTCTAAGAATTACTGTAAATTTTCTCCGCCGCAGGCGGATTGTTCCCCATCACTTTCATCAGGAAAGTGATGAAACAAAATAAATCCCAAAAATCCTGTAAATCACGTCCATGAACAGAAAGGAACAAAGAAATGATCAAAACCGATAATCCCAAAAGCCAGAACATCACCTGGCATCATTCTATTATTACTAAAGAAGAGAGGGAACAATTACTTGGTCAAAAGGGCGTAACCCTGTGGTTTACAGGTCTTTCTCAATCAGGTAAATCTACCTTGGCTACTGAGGTAGAAAAGAGACTCTATGAAAGAGGCTACATTACCTATATTCTCGATGGGGATAATATCAGGCATGGCCTGAATAGAAACCTCGGCTTCTCCCCTGAAGATCGGCAAGAAAATATCAGAAGAATTGGTGAGGTAGCCCATCTCTTTTCCCAGGCTGGCATTATCAATATGACAGCCTTTATCTCACCCTACAGGGCAGACAGAAAAAAGGCACAGGATCTTGCGAAGGAAGGTGAATTTATAGAAATCTTCTGTAGATGCTCCTTAGATGCCTGTGAAAAGAGGGATAAGAAGGGGCTTTATAAAAAGGCACGGGCTGGAGAGGTTCCAGAGTTTACCGGCATCTCCGCACCTTATGAGGAGCCAGCAAATCCTGAGATAACAATTGAGACTGATAAAGAGACAATTGAACAAGGGGTTGAAAAAATAATCTCCCATCTTGAAAAGAATGGGTTAATAGAAAAATAGAGTAGACATGAACTTCTCTTAAATAAGTAGCCGTATACTATTGACTAATCAGCAATAACTTAATAAACAAACAACAGCTTCAATACTACCACCTTTTTTTATTTAGTGCCCGACCGAAAACTCCCCTCCCCTGGCGGGAGGGGTTGGGGGAGGGGGATATGGAAATGTTTTCTTTCTGATATATCAATGCCTTAACACCCCCACCCTAACCCTCCCCCGTCAAGGGGGAGGGAATTGAGGGGTTTTCGGTCAGGCACTATTTAGCATGAAATGTACACCATGATGTAACCGTGAAAGGTATCAGAACACATAGAAAAAAATTAACGTCGGGAAGCTACAGGTAAATCTAATATTACATGTTCTATTGACTGATGAGAATGATGCTTGAAATCACTATCTAATTCAGTCAAAGACTATGTTTTGAAAGCAGTTGAAAACGATGCGTAGACCTTTTCAAAACCTAACAATTTTTTTCGCCCCAATGAAGAGGGTGGACTTTTTTGAAGTGACTGGTGGAAGGGCACTGTCTTTTCGCAATGTATCAGTGGGGGAAACCGCAGGCCCCGATTTATCGGGGCAATGCGGAGGGAGCAAAATTCCCCCATGGATACGTTGCTGAAAAGACCAGCCCGGAAGCCTTGGCCTCCGGCCCATAGGGCTTGCGCCCCAGAGGAAACTGAAGAAAAAATCTGTCCTCGTTAAGAAATAATGGATTATGTAAAGCTCTCAAAACTTGACTGTGACTTGTTCACACATGCTCCAAGTTAGTAACAATATATAAACGAAAGTGTTAACCATATGTATATAAATATTCTTGTCACAGGTGGTGCCGGGTTTATCGGCACAAACTTCATACGTCATGCCCTTACTGTAAGGCCCGATTGGCGTATCGTTAATCTGGATGCACTTACCTACGCAGGTAATCCTGCCAACTTCGAAGACCTTGCTCCAGGACAGGCAGAAAGGTATCGCTTTATCCGGGGAGATATAGGAGACACCGCTCTTATTGAACGTATCTTTTCTGAAGAAAAACCCGAAGGGATTATTCACTTTGCAGCTGAATCACATGTGGATCGATCCATATTGGAGCCTGAAAAATTTCTGGAAACAAACATTATGGGTACTTTCCGATTAGTTGATGAAAGCCTTAAGTTTTGGAAAACTATGGGAAGACCAGAGGGATTTCGTTTTCTGCATATATCCACTGACGAGGTCTATGGAAGCCTTGGCCCTAATGGATACTTTACAGAGAATACACCCTATGATCCTTCCAGCCCCTACTCAGCCTCCAAGGCTTCTTCTGATCATTTTGTCAATGCCTATTTTCGCACCTATAACCTGCCTACCATTATTACAAACTGCTCTAATAATTACGGACCGTTTCAGTTCCCTGAAAAACTTATTCCTTTGATGATTTTAAATATCTTGGAAAAAAAACCTTTACCCGTTTACGGAGATGGTAAAAACGTTCGAGATTGGCTTTATGTTATTGATCATTGCGATGGCCTCATTAAAGTTTTTGAGGAGGGAAAGCCCGGAGAAAATTATAACATAGGAGGTGGTGCAGAGCGTCAAAACATTGAAATCGTTTATCTCCTGTGTGACCTTATGGATAAACGTTTGGGGCGGTCTGGAAAAAAATCGAGCCGTAGCCTCATTCACTTTGTTACTGATCGGCCAGGGCACGACTTCCGTTACGCCATTGACGCCACTAAGATTACAGAAAAATTGGGATGGGTTCCTCATCACCGTTTCGAGGAGGCCTTGGAAGCTACTGTAGATTGGTACATGAATCATATGGAATGGGTGAATTCGGTACGAAGCGGTGAATACAGAAAATGGATTGAACTCAATTACAGCGAACGAGAATTTGAACAAAATCCCTACACTAACGATAGATGAGAAAGAGGAGATACCTATGAAAGGAATTATACTTGCTGGTGGTTCAGGGACTCGACTATACCCAATTACAAGAGTAGTAAGTAAGCAACTGTTACCGGTCTATGATAAACCTATGATCTACTACCCACTCTCGGCACTTATATTAGCAGGAATTCAAGAGATTCTCGTCATTTCTACGCCCGAAGACATACCGCGGTTTCAGAGGCTTTTAGGGGACGGATCACAGTGGGGGATTTCGTTTACTTATGCTGAACAGCCTCGACCTGAAGGACTTGCCCAGGCGTTTATAATTGGTCATGATTTTGTAGGGAAAGATAATGTTTGCCTGATCCTTGGGGATAATATCTTTCATGGACATGGGCTTCCAGGTAGACTTCGAAACGCATACTCCAGAAAAGAGGGCGCAACTGTTTTCGGTTATTGGGTAAAGGATCCGAAGCGCTATGGTGTGGTATTTTTTAATGAAGATGGAAAGGCCGTGGACATTGAGGAAAAACCAACTCAGCCAAAATCTAATTATGCAGTAACAGGCCTCTACTTTTATGATAATAGAGTGCTTGATATTGCTGCTGAGCTCAAGCCCTCTACTCGGGGAGAACTGGAGATTACCGATGTCAACCGCGTTTATCTCCAGTTAGGAGAGCTTTTTGTTGAAAAATTAGGGAGAGGATTTGCATGGCTGGATACAGGGACACATGAGTCACTTCTTGAGGCGAGCACATTCATCGAGACCATCGAGAAGCGCCAGGGATTGAAAATAGCATGCATTGAAGAAATCGCATATCGGATGGGCTACATCAATGCAGAGCAAGTTTTAAGACTTGCACAGCCAATGCAGAAAAATGGATATGGTCAGTATCTTATAGAAATAACCAGACATGAGAGTATGTAATATGAAAGTCATTCCTACATCTCTTCCAGATGTTCTCATCATTGAACCTCGTGCCTTTGAAGATAAGCGAGGGTTTTTTATGGAGACGTATCATCAAAAAAGATACGAGCAATTAAGCATGCATTCCATTTTTGTTCAGGATAATCTTTCTCACTCGGTCCGTGGTATTCTCAGAGGGCTGCACTATCAACTTCACTATCCCCAAGCGAAATTGGTTCAGGTTATTAATGGTGCAATTTTTGATGTAGCTGTTGATATTCGCCAAGGTTCCCCAACGTTTGGGAAGTGGATAGGTGTCCATATCTCGGATAAAAACAGACACCAAATATTTGTACCAGAAGGATTTGCCCATGGTTTTTGTGTTTTAAGCGAAACAGCAGATGTAGTGTACAAGTGTACCGATTTCTATGCCCCTGATGATGAGGGAGGTATTTTGTGGGCCGATCCAGGTATTGGTATTAACTGGCCGATAGCAGATCCACTGCTTTCAAGCAAGGATAGCACCTATCCATGTTTAAGCGATGTACCTCCAGAGCGCCTCCCTGTTTATTAAGCCAGAGGCTTATAAAAAGGATAGAACATGAAAGTGATTGTTATTGGGGCAAATGGCCAGCTTGGCTGGGAGGTGTGCAGGAGGGGAGCAAAGCAAGGTTTTGATATTGTACCCTTAGATATTCCAGAGTTTGATATTACTGAGTTTTCTGCGGTTAAAAAAGCAGTAAGTCGCTCGGGTGTCTCGTTGGTTATTAACGCATCAGCCTATACAGCAGTTGATAAGGCAGAATCAGAACCAGAACTTGCCTTTGCAGTTAATCGCGATGGACCAGCATACCTTGCCTCTTCCTGTGCAAAAATTGGAATCCCGCTTATTCATGTTTCTACAGACTATGTTTTTAATGGTGATAAACAAGGCCCGTATCTTGAGACAGACCCTCCCTCTCCTCTCGGAGTTTACGGCAATAGTAAGGCAGCAGGTGAGACAGAAGTTAGGGGCCTTTTGCAGGAGCACATTATTCTTCGCACAGCCTGGCTCTATGGCATCCATGGGAATAATTTTGTGAAGACGATGCTCCGCTTAGGCAAAGAGAAAGAGATAGTGAGGGTAGTGGCTGATCAGTATGGCTGCCCTACCTATGCGGCAGATCTCGCTGATGCCATTGTAGCAATTGCAACTCAAATCAGTGAACAACGTGCCATTACCTGGGGTACCTACCACTACTGTGGGAAGGGCGTGACTACCTGGCACGGTTTTGCTGAGGCAATTTTCAATCTAGCGAGAAAGCGTTGTTCGCTTGCTGTGAAAGAGGTAGTGCCCATCATGACAGAGGAATATCCAACTCCAGCAAAAAGGCCTGTATATTCAGTACTGGATTACTCTTTATTTACAAAACACTTTGCTGTTTACCCCAGACCTTGGCAGGAGAGCCTGGTCGATATGATCAACCACTTGTTATCTTAAACAAATCACCGCAGAAAAATGCAGACAAGCGAGAAATGCTTTGATGTTGCCCGAAAGGCCCAATATCAATTGTGTCGACAGGTCATCGGCACAATAACCTACTCACATCAGGGTGCGTCTGAGATTAATGAGAATAAAAAGATAAAATGATAAAACGTTTTTTATTCTTCATACGACTGATATTTTCACAGAAACATCTGATACTATCCATGGTCAAAAGAGAGGTGGCAACCCAGTATGTTGGGTCCTTGTTGGGGTTTATATGCAGTAATTTCCGGTTAGGAAATTGCATATAATTTCTTTAAAAAAAAACAACAAAATCAAAGGCTTGAGTTCATTTTATGCTTGACATATCAATTAGGGTGTGCGGCGAAAATTTTGTAATACTCAATGATTTCAGTAGGTTACAAAATGCCATACACCATCGATACACTAAAAAAAGCAAATGCACCGTCTTTCAACCAATTATTCGTGCCCATCGACAGGGCCAAAATCGGAATGCCCCCATTGGAGGCCCGCGGGGACAGACCTTTAAAAATGACTTTTGACGATCAACTCAAAGCTCTCATTTTTTTCCACTTGGAAGATCACACATCCGCACAACACCTTCTTCAGGTCATTGAGGAAGACGATTTTGCACGTCATTTCATTGCCCCTGAAGGGGGGATCAAAAAAAGCAGTTTTGCAGAAGCCATTAATTCCCGAGGACTTGAACAGCTTACGCATATATACCAAAACCTGCAAA
>Ga0233414_10000552_pt1 | contig 15323 bp, 20 predicted proteins | sample Na_anoxic_10_MG_FD_189020 | JGI IMG/M metagenome (GOLD analysis project Ga0233414, IMG submission 189020) | Seawater microbial communities from Saanich Inlet, British Columbia, Canada - Na_anoxic_10_MG | ecosystem: Environmental > Aquatic > Marine > Inlet | place: Canada: British Columbia... | reverse complement strand
AAAGACTATTTTAAAGTATCAAATAGAGAAGTAAAAGATTACCTAAAAATCTTGGATACCGCAGAAATCCATCGTATATTGACGAATAGAGGTTTAGATAAAAAAGAAATAAAACCATTATTAAAATGACACCAGAATTATACACTATGTTAAAAACATCTGCTGAAGCAGATAAAGCTAAAGCATTATTATCACTTGAATTATTAGGTAATAAGGCAGTGGGTATTGGAGACCATTCAACAGAAGACTTTTATAGTAATGCTGAAGAAGCACTTATAAGTTTAGTTGATGCTGATGATAGATTATCAACCTTAGTAAAGTATTTTAACGAACCACAAGAACAAATCAATGGGTGATACAATATCCAAATGGTATGAAATGCAAGAAGATATGAGCGACAGAGAAATTATGGATGCTAAACGTCCGGATGAAGCAGCAGTAAGAGTATTTGAAAAAGAATACCCAGAATTATCTAATGAATTTAAATCAATCCAAAAGGAAATGTATAATATGTTTGCCCGTAAACATATGGATTATGGTTTAAATAATATTGCTTTAGGTGGAGATGTTGTTAATAATAGTGAGGATAAGCAATTCTCACTAACTGGGTTGTGTATTAGGTTAACTGACAAAATCTCACGTTTAAAAAACCTATTAATTAATGGTAGGTCATTTGTAGAAGGTGAAGGAATACAAGATACGTTTATTGATATAGCTAATTATGGAATTATTGGTTTATTAGTGGGACGTAATAAATGGAAAAAATAATGATTTATTGGTTTACAGGTCAACCAGGTTCTGGTAAAACGGTTTTAGCAAGGTACTTACATTCTTATCTTAAAATGAAACCTTTCATGATAGATGGAGATGAAATAAGAGCTTTATTTCAAAATAAAGATTATTCTATTAAAGGTAGAATAGCTAATATAGATGCTGCTCAAAAAATAGCTCATTATTTACACAACCAAGGTAAAGATGTTATTGTATCATTAGTTTCACCCTATATTGATCAAAGAGAAGAGTTTAAAAAAGTAATGGGCTTTGCTTTAACCGAAATTCTTGTGCGTTATAATGTAGCTGAAATTCGTAGAGGTAAAGAAGAATATCATGTTATGGATTTCCAAAAACCAAACTATGACTTCATAGATATTGACACAACAACAGATACACCAGCTATGTCAATCCAAAAAATATTAGAGCATGTCCAAATATAGTATGTTTATAGGCCGTTGGCAACCTTGGCACGATGGTCATCGATGGTTAATAGACCAACGTTTAAACGCCGGTAAAAACGTGTTAATCTGCATAAGAGATGTAGAGCCAAATGACAACCAACCTTGGACAGCAGATGAAGTAATGTTAAATTTAGCTGAGGAGTTAAAAGATCTAATACAAGAAGGTAGAATAAAAATTATTAAAATCCCTGATGTTGAATCTATTAATTATGGTAGAGGAGTAGGGTATGAAGTAATAGAGCATGTCCCACCTCAAAATGTAGAAGAAATATCCGCTACTAAGATTAGAGCTAAAATGAGAAAAGATGGTAAGTTATAAAGAAACCTTAGTAAAAACACTTATATGGAGAGTAATAGCAACATCAATAACCTTTATAGTTGGTTGGATTGTAAGTGGGGATATTAAATTTGGATTGTTAATAGGTGGAATAGATACACTTATAAAAACCATAGGTTATTTTTCATACGAAAGAGTATGGAATAATATAAAAAAATAAATTTTGGCTAAAAAAATACCTAAAATAGTAAGAGAGATTCGTTCGAATCCACCACAAGAGGTAAACTTTGCATACCAAAAGAATATCTCATATTCCCAAATGTCGATATTTCGTGGTTGTCCCCATCGTTGGAAACTACAATATAAAGATAAAATCAAAAGATTTACTTCTTCTATTCATACGGTATTTGGAACAGCCATACACGAAGTATTACAGCATTATTTAGATGTAATGTTTGATACAAGTGCTGCCAATGCAGATAAAATTGATTTAGAAGAATTATTTCAAGAAAAATTTATTGGTGAATATCAAAACCAATACAAAAAGAATAAAGATCAACACTTCTCTACAGCTGAAGAGATGAGGGAGTTTTTTGAAGATGGAGTAGGTATTTTAAATTGGTTTAGAAAAAAACGAGCTAAATATTTTTCTAGAAGAGGATGGCATTTAGTTGGTTGTGAATTACCTTTAGTTATTTCCCCAAACAAAATGTATAACAATATAAAATATACAGGTTTTCTTGATGTAGTATTATATAATGAGAAATATGATACATTTAAAATTATAGACATCAAAACAAGTACCCGTGGTTGGAGAGAACAAGATAAGAAAAATGAAGATAAACAATACCAACTATTATTATATAAACAATTTTTCAGCGAGCAATATGGTATTCCTTTAAAGAATATTGAAATTGAGTTTTTTATTGTAAAAAGAAAAGTATTGTCGTTTGATGATGATAATATAATGTCACCTCACCAAGCATATAGAGTACAACAATTTAGTCCACCAAGTGGGAAAATAAAATTAGGAAGAGCTACAAAAGCAATAAATAATTTTATAAATGAATGTTTTAATTCTAATGGGGATATTAAAGATATAGAATACCCAAAATCTCCCTCAAAATGGAATTGTAATTTTTGCCCTTATAAAGCAGATAAAGAAAATTGTGGAGAAGGTATATCTTATATGTAATTAGAAAATAAAGATATATACGTATCATCAAAAATATTAAACGTTATTAATAATAAAGATTATGAGTCAAACTAAAGAAATGACACTAACAAGTGTTAAAGTTAAAAGCGATTTATTCGAGAATTTCAAAATAGAATGTGTTAAAAGAAAGTTCTCATTCCAAAAGCTTGCAGATCGAACTTTGTTTTTGTATCTTACAGATGAAAATTTCCGAAAACAAATTTCAAACCAAACTAATCTCGAATTATAGATTTAAAAACAAATCCTAAAATAAATGAATCAAAGTTTTAAACACCTTCCTAAAGATAAAAGGAAGAAAATTCTACTTATCTGTGATGATATTAGAGTTCATTCCGGGGTAGCAACAGTAGCTAAAGAAATTGTATTACACACAGCCCATCATTTTAATTGGGTTCAAATAGCAGGAGCAATCAAACATCCTGATAAGGGGAAAAAATTAGATTTATCTGCTGATTTAAATAAACAACTTAATATTGATGATACCAATGTTCATCTCTACCCAGTGGATGGTTATGGTAATCCGCAGTTACTACGTCAAGTAATCAAGGGAGAAAAGCCTGACGCTATTATGTTGATTACAGATCCTAGATACTTTACTTGGGTGTTTGCTATGGAGCATGAAATTCGTAAAAACATTCCTATTACTTATCTAAACATTTGGGATGATTATCCTGCTCCAATGTATAATAGATCATATTATGAAGCTTGTGATTTATTGATGGGTATTTCAAAACAGACTGTTAATATCAATAGAATTGTATTAGAAGAAAAAGCTAAAAGTAGGATCCTAAAGTATGTCCCTCATGGATTAAATGATAAGGTTTACTTCCCAGTTGATAAAAAAGATAAAGGGTTTGTTGAATTTAAAAAAATAATATTTGGTAATAAAAATCCTAAATTTGTTTTATTCTTTAACTCTAGAAATATTAGGAGAAAACAAACATCTGATGCCTTATTAGCCTTTAGAGCATTTTTAGATACATTACCAAAAGAAGAAGCTAAAGATTGTTATTTTGTATTACATACAGAAATAGCAACTGATCATGGTACAGATTTGGGTGTAGTTAAAAATTATTTATTTGAAGAAGATTATCCAGATAATGTAATTTTTTCCACTACAAAATATTCCCAAAACCAACTAAATTATTTATATAATCTAGCTGATGCTCAAATATTACTAACTTCAAATGAAGGTTGGGGTTTAACATTAACTGAATCTCTTTTAGTAGGAAACCCAATTATAGCAAATGTAACAGGTGGAATGCAAGACCAAATGAGATTTGAAGATGATAATGGTGATTGGATTGATTTTTCATCTGATTTCCCATCAAACCATAGAGGTACCTATAAAAAACACGGTGAATGGGCATTCCCAGTTTATCCTTCTTCTAGATCAATGCAAGGTTCTATCCCAACACCTTATATTTTTGATGATAGATGTAGATGGGAAGATGCTACTGATCGGATAAAAGAAATCTATGATTTAGACCCAGAAGAAAGAAAAGCTAGAGGTCTTAAAGGTAGAGAGTGGGCTTTAGGTAGTGAAGCTGGATTTACCTCTAAACATCAAGCTAATAGAGTAATGGAAGCTTTTACTGAATTATTTGAAACTTGGACACCAAGAGAAAAATATGAAATAGTAAATGCAACTAAATTTAAAGGAAGAACATTAAAACACAAATTAATATACTAAGTTATGAGTAAACCGTTATATGTAATTAGTTGCCCATTTGATACTTACTCAGGATATGGGGCTAGAAGTAGAGATTATATCAAAGCTGTTTTAGAATTAGATCAATTTGATGTTAAATTAATACCTCAACGTTGGGGAGAAACAGCCTGGGGGTTTTGTGAAGATTTTCCTGAGTGGAAACACTTATATGATTTAGCATTACCAGGAGGAAAATTAGAAACTCAACCTGATGTATGGACTCAAATTACTATCCCAAATGAATTCCAACCTATAGGAAAATATAATATTGGTGTTACAGCAGGTGTTGAATCAACAGTATGTGCTCAAGATTGGGTTGAAGGATTAAATAGGGTTGATGTTACTTTTGTTTCATCAGAACATTCTAAAAAAGTATTCGAAACAGTTCAATATGAGAAAAAGGATAAACGAACTGACCAAGTAGTAGATATTATAAAATTACAAAAACCTGTAGAGGTTTTATTTGAAGGAATGAATTTAGATATCTATAAAAAGATTACCCCTAAAGAAATTGTTGATATTGATTTAAGTCCAATCAAAGAAGAATTTTGTTATCTATTTGTAGGACATTGGATGGCAGGTGACTTGGGACATGATAGAAAAAATGTAGGGTTATTAGTGAAATCATTTTTAGAAACTTTTAAAAATAAACCTGGTAAAAAACCTGCTTTGATCTTAAAAGCATCTATAGGATCTAATTCTTATTCATCTAGGGAAGAAATTTTAAAACGAATAAATAAAATTAAAGCTACAATCCCATCCAAAAATCTCCCTAGCATTTATGTTTTAAGTGGTGAATTTAGTGATGAAGAAATAAATCAACTATATAACCATACTAAAATCAAAGCCATGGTTAGTTTAACCAAAGGTGAAGGGTATGGAAGACCTTTATTAGAGTTTACAGCTACAGGAAAACCTATTATAGCTAGTGGATGGTCAGGACAAGTTGATTTTCTTAAACCTGATATGTCATTTTTATTACCTGGTAAATTAGAAAACGTACATAAAAGTGCAGCTAATAAGTGGTTACTAGAAAGTGGACAATGGTTTACCCCTGATTTAAATACTTTAAATAGTATTTTTAAAGATATGGTAAAACATTACAAAAAATATTTAGCAGGGAGTAAAAAACAAAAATACTATGTTAAAAAGAATTTTTCATTTGAAGCTATGAAAGATTTATTAGGAAAACATTTTGATGAATATATTCCAAAATTTCCAACTAAAGTAGAATTAAATATCCCAACCTTAGAAAAAATAGACTAATGAATTTTGATGATTTAATAGAATGTACTAGATGTGGTAGTGATGCTTGTTATAAACAAGAAGTAAATCAAGAAATTACTCTTGAGATGTGTTTTGGGTGTGGTTTCCAACACAACTCAGCTATGACAAGTGGTAGTCAATTCCTCCATGAACAATTAGAAACTCTCCCAGAATTGTATAAAGCATTAATGGATGAAGAAGAAGATAGTGGAAAAGTATGGATGCCATCTACAATTAACGTCTCAGATAAAGGGATGGTATTTGCTGAAGGGAATAAAAGAGATAATTGGGCTTGGGCAGCTGTAAAATCAACCCCAGATGAAGAAAAGGGATTTAAGACAGATATGTCTACAGCAAAACACTTCACTGAAAGAGATTTTATAGGAGCTTTAAGTTATATAGGAGTATTACCTGAATAGATATGAAAATAAGTTATGCTATTACAGTTTGTAATGAATTTGTAGAAATACAAAAGTTATTACCCTTTCTTTTAGAAAATAAAAGAAAAGAAGATGAAATAACTATTTTATTTGATGTTCAAGGTGGATCAGATAAAGTAGAAGAATATTTAAGAGCGAAATCAGTTAATAGTGAATTCAATTGGATTAAGAGTAATTTTAAAGGACACTTTGCTGATTGGAAAAACTATTTAACAACATTATGCTCAGGTGATTATATTTTCCAAATTGATGCTGATGAAATCCCAATTAAATATTTAATTGATAATTTACCCACTATATTAGAAAGCAATCCTGATAATGAAGTTTATTTAGTTCCTAGAATTAATACAGTAGAAGGGTTAACTGACGAACACATTAAAAAGTGGAGATGGAATGTAAATAAAGATGGATGGGTTAATTGGCCTGATTATCAATGGCGTATTTGGAAAAATAAACCTGAGATAAAATGGGTAAATAAAGTGCATGAACGATTAGATGGTTTTAAAACTTATGCTGCTTTACCCTCAGAAATATCATATGCATTACAACACCCCAAAACAATAGATAGACAAGAAAAACAAAACTCTTATTACGATACATTATGATTCCAAATTTATTCCATTTTGTTTATATTAAAGAGCGTCCTTGGAAACTCCATCACTACCTATCAGCTAAATCAGCGGTTATTAGGTCTGGAGCTGAAAAAGTAATTATTTGGGTTGATGAAGAACCAGAAGGGGAATATTGGGATAAAACTAAGGAAATAGTTGAAGTACAACGAGTAAAAGCTCCAACAGAAATATTTGGTAAACCAATTACTGAACCCGCCCATAAATCAGACGTAATACGTTTACAAGTATTGATTGAATATGGGGGAATATACGCTGATACTGATGTAATTGTAATGAAACCATTTACAGATCTATTAGATAATAGTTTTGTAATGGGACAGCAGGGAGTAGGTGGAAGTGAAGGGTTATGTCCGGCTACAATGTTAAGTGAAAAAGATTCTATATTTGCGAAAACTTGGCTTGCAGGATTTAAAGATACATTTGAAGGAGGACCTCCAGGCTCCCCTACTTGGTGTACTCATTCTGTTAGTTTACCTGCCTACCTATCTAATACAATGCAAGAACACATTACATTAGCAGACCATGAAGCATTCTTTTGGCCTTTATATCATCAATTTCATATAGAAGCTTTATTTGAAGATAACCACATCTTCCCAAACGCTTACTCTCACCATTTATGGGAATCAAGTGGTAAAAAGTATCTAAGTGAAATGACAGAAGAAAAAATTAAAAATGGGAATACTACATTTACTAATGCTGTAAAAGATTTATTATGAATGTAGTAGTGTTTGCATCTGATAGTAAAGCACTCTCCTCACTTAATTCCTCCATTAAAGAATTAGCTAAACGAGGGCATAGGGTATTTTCAATGGTTACTCAACATACCCAATTACAACATCCTATTTACCAAAAACAAAACTACCAAATACTATGTAATGTGTCTCGTACTGATGTACTTCAAAGTAAATCATTAGGTGAACAGTTACCTTTTAAACCTGATTGGTTAATTGTGAATCGTGAGCGTTGGAATCCAGAATCAGATATTATAACTGAATTTAAAAAACAATTTAAATGTAAAGTAGCTTTAATTGAACCTAATTCCCAAATGCTTACTAATCCTGAAAATATATTAGAGGGTTTATCTCGTAATAGATTTCAAGATATGATTGATGTTAATTTTGATCATTCAACTTGGATTAAAAAAATTAGACAATCGGTGGGTATTAAAGGTAATTTCCAAGTAGTAGGTAATCCAAAATATGATTTAAATACTGAAATAGATTCTAAAACTATAGATACATTAAAAGAACTTTATAAAATTGACCCTAATAAAAAAACGGTATTACTATTTAGTATCCTAAGTTCAGCCAGATTAAATTTAAAATTAGAGTATAAAAAACTTATAATTGAAAACCCAGACTACCAATTTTTTTATAAACCATACCCAGGTGAACCATTTGATATTAAGTTTAAAAATGATTACCACCCTAATTTTTTCTTACCTAACTGTACCCCTATCTTAGAAGAATCTCATGTTTGGGGGATGTTCCAATTATGTGATATGCATGTAGGTATTTTAGGATCAATTAATCATGCTACTTTATTATACAATAAAGAATATTTAGACTTTTCTAAACAGTTAGGGGTTAGAGAAAGTTATTTAGATCCTTCTCCTATATTTAATCAAGGGGATGGGATTGAACAGAATAAAAATATGTGGAAAAATGTTTTAAACCTAAAATCAGATAATGAACTCAAAAAACTTGTGACAGGAAATACTATGAATCAAGGAAAAATTAATAATAACGTTGTTTGGTCCACTTTAGATTCGTATATTAAAGATAAGTCAAATATTAATAAAAACTCACTATTAAAGTTATTTGATGATTTTAATGATAAGCAAGCTTGCAAACGTATAGTTAATTATTTAGAAAATAATATATGAAGGATATAAAAGACATATTGTTTATAGTTGAAGCAAGATTACATAGTAGTAGAATGCATCAAAAAATGATTAGACCTTTTGCTGATACTACTTTATTAGATTTAATTTTAAGTAAATTAAAATCAATAGATTTAATACCTAAAGAAAACTTATATCTATCTGCTTATGAAGATGAAATAAAACAGATAGGTAGTAAACACAATGTAAACATTTATCATCGAAGCCACAAATCAGCTAATGCCGAAGATTTACAAACAGTAAAAGAATGGCATGATAAGTTACCATTTAAGTATGTTATAGCTATTAACCCATGTACTCCCTTAATTAAACCCCAAACAATTAAATCGTTTATTGAATCCTTTATTTCCTCAAAACATGAAGGAGCATTTTCAGTATTTGAAAAACAAACATACTATTGGGATAAAAATGGTAAAATGATAACTAATTGGCCTAAAGATCAACGTATGTTTAATACTAAGTTTGTTGAACCTATTTATGAAGCCGCTCATGTTCTTTACGCATCAAAACTTGGCATTATTAAAAAAGGTTATTATATTACAGACAAAACACCAGTTGAACCTAATTTATTTGTAATGAATGAATTAGAGGCATTTGATATAGATTATGACTGGCAATTCGAAACAGCAGAACAAATATATAAACAACAATTCAATGTTTAAAAACACAACAATTCTAATTACAGGTGGAACAGGTTCACTTGGTAAAGGTTTAATACGTAGACTATTAAATGAAGAAGCTAAAATAGTAGTATATTCTAGGGATGAAGCAAAACAAGCGGAATTGGTTAGAAAATATCCTTCTATTATTAGAGTAATAGGAGATGTGAGGGACTTTGATCAGTTAGATACTACAATGAAAATTCACAAACCTGATTATGTATTTCATACGGGAGCTTTAAAAAGGGTAGATGATATTGAATTTTACCCAATGGAAGGTATTAAAACCAATATATTTGGATCAGATAATGTAGCTAGGGCATCTTTAATCAATGGTGTTAAAAAATGCGCTTTGGTATCAACTGATAAATCATGTCAATCTGTTAGTACTTATGGTTCTTCTAAGTTTATTGCCGAACGTTTATTTACTAACTATGACTATAATTCTCCTTCTACTATATTCTGTTCAGTTAGGTATGGTAATGTAATTGCTTCACGTGGTTCATTTATACCCCTATTTTTAGACCAAATTGATAAAGGTGAAACTTTAACCCTAACAGATGAAAAAATGAGCCGTTTTTTATTTACATTAGAAGATGCTGTATCAACTGTAATCAACGCTCTAAAACATTCTGTGGGTGGTGAGGTGTTTATCCCTAAAATCAAAGCATACACCCTACCTACAGTGGTTAAAGCATTGGAAAAAATAGCAAACAAACCAGCAACTTATAAAGTAAATGGTTTAAGAGCAGGTGAAAAATTACATGAAAGTATGTTAGATGACACAGAATCAGCATTAGCATATGAAGTAAAAGATACTAACTTAATTCACATTCGACCCCAATATACTAATAAAAAATGGGAGGACACTAAATATACTAAATACAAAGGGAAAGTTTACATATCATCCAATTTTGTAAGTGAGGATATAGATGAATTACAAAAACTAATCAAACGAGGTATAAATGAAGAATAAAATTTGGATGTCTTCACCTCATATGGGTGAAAATGAATTTAAATATGTTAAGGATGCATTTGATACAAATTGGATTGCTCCTGCAGGCCCTTATCTACCCAAATTTGAAACTAGTATTTGTGATTACACCAAAGCCAAACATTCATTAGCAGTTACAAGTGGAACAGCAGCCATACATTTAGCTTTAAGATTATTAGAAGTACAACAAGATGACATAGTATTATGTCAATCCCTCACATTTATAGGCTCAGCTGTACCTATTTTATATGAAAAGGCAACACCTGTGTTTATAGATTCTGAATCTAATACTTGGAATATGTGTCCTGAAGCCTTAGAAACTGCTATTAAAAAATCCTCTAAAAAACCAAAAGCTATTATAGTAGTTCATTTATATGGTATGCCTTCCAAAATGGAAGAGATAATGAGTATATCCCAAAAATATGATATACCCATTATTGAAGATGCAGCTGAAGCATTAGGTTCATCTATTAATGGTAAACAATGTGGTACATTTGGTGAATTTGGTGTTTATAGTTTTAATGGTAATAAAATTATCACAACTGGTGGTGGGGGTGCTTTAGTATCTAAAGATAAGGAAGCCATTGATCAAGCACGTTTTTTATCAACTCAAGCCAAAGAAAACACCCCACATTATGAACATATCACTTTTGGTTACAATTATAGACTATCAAATATATCAGCGGCTATTGGTTGTGGACAATTGGAGGTATTGAATGATAGGATAGCTAAAAAACGTAATTTATTTACACATTATAAGTCATCAACTAATATCAAACTACAAAAAGAACCTAAAGGTTATATTTCAAATAGATGGTTAATATGTGGTTTATTAGATGATGAAAAACAAAGAGATAATCTAATAGATGAATTAGCAAAGTATAATATCGAAAGTAGACCAGTATGGAAACCAATGCATTTACAACCTTTATTTAAGGGAACCCCTTATTATGGTTCAAATATAAGTGAAGATATTTTTGATAGGGGTATATGTTTACCTTCTGATACTAAAATGGTAGATGAAGATATTGAAAAAATAAATGAAATATTAACTAACTTTTTCTTATGAGAATAATTACATTAGGAACAGGTGAATCTTGTGATTTCCATTCTTCTAAATTAAATAATTTAAACCCAAACATTAAAAAGTTTGCATTCCACCGAGCATTTATGTTGCTTAAAGAAAGAGGTGTGGATGTTGATTATTGGACATGGACTGATCCTGATGCCGCTGAAAGTGGGTTAGAATGGATGAAAGCTAACCCAACATCCAAACACCCAAAAATCATTCTTCCTTATTGGAGTAAATCTCAGAAGGATATTACAAAGTTTTATAGGATTGCAGGTAACTTACAAGGATCTCGTATCAAATCCCATTTCCAATTATTGAATTCACCTAATGTCATTAAAAATGTTACTTTTCTTAATAATTCCATAAATAATATAAAACCAACCCACAAAATTGAGGGTCATAGGTTTGACCATAAACAAGTAGTATTCCACACAGCTTCTAAACTTACAGGTAATGGAGGTGCCACTTATGGGGCTGAAAATGTATTTACTAGACATTTATTACCTATTTGTCATTATTTAGGTGCTACTGAAGTTTATAATCTAGGTTTAGATAATCAAGGTTTAGGTTTTAACAGAGGGGTTTCACAATGGAAAAACCAATCTCATGAAGTAAAAGAATCATTAGAACATTTTAAACAATGGCGTGATTGGGAAAAATATCATAATATGAAAATTTATCGCTGTATGGAAGATAGGTTTACAAATATTGGGGATATATTACCCCACAAACCATTAGAAGAATTATATGCCTAGAGTATCACTTATCAGTTGTGGTAGATCAGATTATAATATTTATTTACCACTAATTAAAAAGATACACAAAACACCTAATATTGAATTAGATGTTATAGTAGCAGGCACTCATATGTTACTTGAATATGGTAATACTATAGAATTATTTGCTAAAGATAATATAGAAGTTGCTTATAAAGTAGATACTATATCTAATAATGATAGTAGTGAAGGTATTACTTTATCAATGGCTGATACTATAACTGAGTTCTCCAAAATATGGGAACAAACAAATTATGATTTAGTATTTGTATTAGGTGACCGTTATGAAATGTTTGCAGCAGCATCCTCCACAATTCCATTTAATATACCTTTAGCTCATATACATGGAGGTGAAACAACTTTAGGGGCCATTGATGATAAGTTTAGACATGCTATAACAGCTATGTCAAAGTATCATTTCACCTCAAACGAAAAACATAAACAACGAGTTATAGACATAGTAGGTAGTAGTGAAAACGTTTATAATGTAGGAGCATTAGCATTAGAATTCATAGACGAATTAAATATAATACCAACTCACTCTAATAATGTGTTATTTTGCTACCACCCAGAAACTGTTAATCTAGTTAATAAAAATTATATAAATGAAATATGTGATGCTGTTGAATTAATAGATTCAACCTTTACTATTTTATTACCTAATAATGATACAGATAATAATATTGTTAGAGACACAATCAAACAACGCTTAAAAAGTAACAAATATAAAATAGTCAAAACATTATCTCACATTGATTATTATACTGAGTTAGCTAATTGTAAGTATATGTTAGGAAATAGTTCAAGTGGTATTTATGAAGCTGCATCATTTGGAAAATATGCTGTTAATGTAGGAGATAGACAAAAAGGTAGGATAACTGGAGAGAATGTATTACATTGTAAGGTTGATAAAAATGAAATTCTTAAAGTATGTAATAATATACCTAGCCATTACAATGAGGATAACATTTACTATAAATTTAATACAAGTAATAAAATAATAGAGGTTATAAATGAGTTATGCGTTTGATTTAGTGATAATTGGGAATGGGGGGCATAGTAAAGTAGTACAAAGTGCTATTGAATCTTCTAAACAATATAGTTTTGACGTTGTCGATAGTGATAAAAACTTCCCATCTAAAAAATATCATAATACACTTATGATTTTAGCTATTGGTGATAATAATACACGTGAAAAAGTTTACAACAAATTAAAAAAATCATCATTAGTAATAAAAGCTAAATCATCAGTAGTTGATAGGCAAACAAACATCAATGAAGGTACAGTTATTCTACACAATGCAGTAATACAAAGAGACACAACCATAGGTAAACACTGTATTATTAATACGAATGCCTCAGTAGACCATGATTGTAATATAGGTAACTTTGTTCATATTGCTCCAAACTCAACCTTATGTGGTAATGTCACAGTTAGAGATAATACCTTAGTTGGAGCAGGAGCAGTTATAATCCCAGGCGTTACAATAGGTAAAAATTGTATAATAGGAGCAGGATCCGTAGTATTAAATGATGTAAAAGATAATCAAACAATAGTTGGCAAACATGGATAGAACAATCATTATAGCTGAAGCTGGAGTCAATCATAATGGTGATATTACTATAGCTAAAAAATTGATTGATAAAGCTAAAGAAGCAGGTGTTGATTATGTTAAATTTCAAATGTTTAAAACAAACCAACTTGTATCCAAAAATGCTGTTAAAGCTGATTACCAAAAACAAACCACAGACTCAACAGAATCCCAACTAGAAATGATTCAAAAGTTAGAATTATCTGAGGGTGATTATAATGAATTATTCCAATATGCTAAATTTAAAGGTATAGAATTATTTTCAACAGCGTTTGATCTAGAAAGTATCAACACAGTCTATAGATACAAACCAGAAATTGTCAAAATACCCTCAGGGGAAATTACTAATTTACCTTATTTAGAAAAACTATGTGATATAAATTATTGTCCTTGGTTTATTATATCAACAGGAATGGCTACACTATCTGAAATTGAGGGGGCTATAAATGTGTTACGTTCTAATAAACAAAATAGAATAACAATATTACATTGTAATACTGAATACCCAACCCCAATGGAAGATGTTAATCTAAAAGCAATGCAAACATTAGGTACTACATTTGGAGTAGATATAGGATATTCAGATCATACTTTAGGTATTGAAATCCCAATAGCAGCTGTAGCAATGGGAGCTGGTGTTATTGAAAAACATTTTACATTAGACCGTAATATGGAAGGACCTGACCATAAAGCATCATTAGAACCAGATGAATTAAAACAAATGGTTAGTTCGATTCGTAATATTGAACGAGCATTAGGTAGTAGTATAAAACAACCATCAAAATCAGAATTAAAAAATAAAAATATTGCTCGTAAGAGTATAGTGGCTAAAACAAATATTAAATTAGGTGAAACATTCACAGTAAATAATTTAACTATTAAACGACCTGGAAGTGGTATTTCTCCAATGGATTGGTATAAGGTATTAGGTACTAAAGCAAATAAAAACTATAAAATAGATGATTTAATATGAAAATATTAATTATAGGTTTAGGTTCAATAGCAAAAAAACATATAACTGCTATAAGTGAAGTAGTAGATAAATTTGAAATATTTGCATTACGTAGCAACCCAAATCCAAACATTTACCCAGGTGTTACTAATGTTACTACGGTTGGAGGTAATTATGATTACGCTCTAATTACATCACCATCAATCAATCATTTAAGTGATATTAAAAAATTATCTAAAAAACAAATACCAATATTAGTTGAAAAACCATTTTTAATAAATAAAGAACAAATAGATGAATTAAAAACCTTATCTCCTACCCCTAATATTTATGTAGCATGTAATTTAAGGTTTGTACCTTCATTTTTAAAATTTGTAGATGAAGTTTCTAAAGATAAATCTAAAATAAATGAAGTAACTTCGTATTGTGGTTCATATTTACCTAATTGGAGGACAACAGATTATAGACAATCATATAGCGCTCAAACCAAATTAGGAGGAGGTGTCAATTTAGATTTGATACATGAATTTGATTTATTATATTATATGTTTGGTAAACCTAATAATGTAATTAAACGTAATAAAAAATATTCTACATT
>Ga0233414_10000548_pt1 | contig 15360 bp, 16 predicted proteins | sample Na_anoxic_10_MG_FD_189020 | JGI IMG/M metagenome (GOLD analysis project Ga0233414, IMG submission 189020) | Seawater microbial communities from Saanich Inlet, British Columbia, Canada - Na_anoxic_10_MG | ecosystem: Environmental > Aquatic > Marine > Inlet | place: Canada: British Columbia... | reverse complement strand
GCGTATTGCCTCTCGGATCGCGCGAGCTGGGTCACGTTTGGCAACAAACGCGGCCTCGAGCTCCTCGTCGAGGGTGATCCGCTACTATTGAATCCGTACTCGGTGATTCTGGTCAACCCGCAGAAGTATCCCCACATCAAAGCACCGGAGGGTCAGCAGTTCATCGACTGGCTCGTGTCCGAGCGCGGCCAGCAACTGATAGCGGCCTACCGAGTGGAAGGTCAGCAACTGTTCTTTCCTGACGCACTCGAAGCCACCGAGGAATGAGCTTCCATGAGACCGCACGACATCACCGGAGTAGTGCTGGCGGGCGGTCGCGCGACCCGGTGGGACGGGCGCGACAAAGGTCTGATTGAAGTGTCCGGCCGGCCGATGATCAGCCACGTGCTGGAGACGCTGGCGCCACAGGTTGAGCAGGTCATCATCAACGCGAACCGCAACCTCGATGCGTACGGCGCCTTCGGCTGCCCGGTCGTCACCGACGCCAGCCGAGATTTCCTCGGGCCGCTCGCCGGAATTGCCAGCGGCCTGGCAGCTGCAGGCACCAACTGGGTGGCGATTGTGCCCTGTGATTCGCCGCTGTTGGCCGCTGACTGTGTGAGCCGTCTGGCCTCGGCTTGCGAGGACGACGAGCGCACCGATCTTGCCGTGGCCCACGACGGTGATCGTATTCAGCCGGTGTTCGCGTTGATCCGCCGCAGCCTGCTCGAGGGTCTCGACACCTTCCTGGAATCAGGCGGGCGCAAAATCGACCGCTGGTACGGGCAGCAGCATATGCAGCTTGTGGATTTCAGCGACAGCCCCGACAATTTCCTCAATATCAACCGGCCTGAGGACCGGGACGTGTTGGAAGCACGCATGAAGCAACGGAATGCCAGCGAATGACGACTAGAGACAAAGCCGGTTGCGGCCACGACGGTCCGGCGTTGCCGTTGAGCGAGGCCCTCGGTCGCGTGCTTGCAGCGGTCGCGCCCGTCACCGATTCTGAACAGTTGCCGATCCGGCAAGCACTTGGACGAGTGCTGGCAGGCGATGTCAGCTCGACAATCAACGTGCCGGCGCATGACAACTCCGCGATGGACGGTTACGCCCTGCGCAGCGCCGACCTCCCGGATGCGGCGCCACTGGAGCTGAGGCTCATCGGCGCCGCGCTGGCCGGCCGGCCTTTCGACGGCCGGGTGGGCTCAGGTGAATGCGTGCGCATCATGACCGGGGCGCCGGTGCCCGAGGGCGCCGACACCGTGGTCATGCAGGAACGTGTCACCGCCGACAACGAGCGGGTGAAGATCGAGGCGTTGCCATTGCGCGGCGCCAATGTGCGCCCGGCTGGTGAGGACGTCAGAGCGGGTGATGTCGCGTTGCCAGCCGGAGTGCAGCTGCAGCCTGCGCACATCGGCCTGCTCGCGTCCATTGGCATCGCCGAGGTGGATGTGCTGCGGCGTCCACGAGTGGCGTTCTTCTCTACTGGGGACGAGCTGTGTGAGGTCGGCACGCCGACGCAGCCGGGCCAGATTTACGACAGCAATCGCTACACGCTGTTCGGGATGTTGCAGCGACTGGGTACGGAGATCGACGATCTCGGCGTCATTCCGGATCGCCCCGACGAGCTCGAAGCGGGCTTGCGGCGCGCGGCAGAGAGTGCCGATCTGATCTTGACCTCCGGCGGCGTGTCGGTCGGCGAAGCCGATTACCTCGTTGAGATTTTCGATGAGATCGGCCAGATCGACTTCTGGTCGGTTGCCATCAAACCCGGCCGTCCGACCGTGTTCGGCACGCTGGGTGACGCTCTGTACTTCGGTTTGCCGGGAAACCCCGTATCGGTGATGGCCACCTTCTACCAGCTAGCGCGTCCGGCGATTTTGAAGCTCAGCGGCCTGCAACCACAGGCACCGGTGTCGATCAGCGCCACCTCCGCGGCGGCGATCAAAACCAAGGCTGGCCGCACCGAGTTCTTGCGCGGCGTTCTATCGCGCGACGAGCACGGGCAATACGTGGTCGCGAAAACGGGCCAGCAGGGCTCCGGCATACTCAGCTCGATGACCCAGGCCAACTGTTTCATCGTGGTTCCCGAAGACGCCGAGATCATAGAAGCGGGTTCACAGGTCGATGTGCAGCCCTTCGAGGCGTTCGTCTGAGGCAATGGCTCCATGACCAACCACAGCGGCGTTACCCTTTTCGTCGGCACACGCCGAGGGCTGTTCCGTGCTCAGACCGATGCGGCGCACAGGGAGTGGAACATCGGGGCCCCGCAGATCGAAGGGCATGAGATTGCACATGTCTGTGCGCATCCGACGCGGCCCGGGCGTTTGTATGCCGCTGCCAATCACAACGTATGGGGGGCGCATGTCTACGCGAGCGACGATTCCGGCACGAGCTGGGAGCCGCTCGCATCCTCACCGCATCACCCCGAGGGCAGATACGAGGAAAGCCTGAAAGCCATCTGGTACCTGGCCATGACGCCTGACGGCCGGCGTTTGTATGCCGGTATCGATCCCGCCGGGCTATTCGTCTCGGATGACGACGGTGAGAGCTGGCAACCGGTAGAGGGGCTCAACGAGCATCCGACGAATCGCTTCTGGGAGCCGTCGAAGGGCATCTTCGCCGTGCACTCCGTGTACTTCGACCCGGCCGATGCCCAGAACGTGTTTGCAGCGGTGTCTGCCGGTGGTGTGTATCGCAGCACCGATGGCGGCCTCAGCTGGCACGCTGCCAACCAGGGGGTGCGTGCCGAGAACATTCCGCGCGAAAACCCGAAAGCCGGGCACAACGTGCACAGGTTGATCCTGCATCCGGGCGGGCGCTTGTACCGCCAGTGCTACTGCGGCGTGTATCGGAGCGACGATGGTGCGCGCTCCTGGCTGGAGGTCACAGGCGACGTGCCCAGTGATTATGGTTTTGCCATCGCAACCCACGCCGCCGACGCGGACATGCTCTTTCGCATCCCGATGTCGAACTCACACATGCGTGCGACGGTAGACGGCCGGCTGCGCGTCTACCGAAGTGACGACGGAGGGGCGAGTTGGGCCGAACGCAGCGCTGGTCTGCCGCAGCAGCATGCCTATGTAGGGGTGCTCAGAGAAGCCATGGACACCCTCCCCGGCCAATCCTGCGGGGTGTATTTCGGTACCAACGGCGGGCACCTGTTCGCCAGTCGCGATGCCGGTGACAGCTGGCAAATGGCGGCCGGATTTCTGCCACCGATATCGAGCGTGCTGGCGCTGACAACATGACTGACGACGAAATACTCGACTTGTTTCAGGCGCGTCGCGGCGTGATCTGCGCCGTGGGTGCGGGAGGGAAGAAGAGCACGCTCTATAACCTCGTGGCCCGGCACCCCGGACGCGTGGCACTCACGGCAACCGTGTTCACGGCTCATTTTCCCGAGCGCCTGGGTCTGACGACCGTGCTTGCGGAGGAGTCCGAGCTGCCGGCTCGAGTGAAGGAGCACGCCGAGTTGGACCGAATGGGCTTTGCCGCGCCTTCCGGCAAGCCGGGACGCTATCGCGGCATCGCGCCGGAGCTCGTGTCGCGATTGCATGCGGACACGCGGCGGGAAGCTACCTTCGTCAAAGCCGACGGCGCGCGCATGCGATTCATCAAAGCCCCTAGAGACGGTGAACCCGTATTGCCCCCCGACTGCAGCACCCTGATTTGCATCGTGTCCGCCCGCGCATTGGGTGAGCCGTTGTCGGACGAGATCGGTCATCGCCTGGAACATCTCGGCGCGGCGACCGGATTGCGGCCGGGTATGGTGATCGAGCCCCAGCATGTGGCGCGCCTGATGGTCAGCGATGCGGGGCTGCTCAGAAGCTCCGCGGGCCGCGCGGTGGTGCCCGTCATCAACATGGTCGACGATGCCGACAAGGAAGGACTGGCACGTGAGGCGGCGCGCATCGCATTAACAGAAACCGATCGCTTCGACAGGGTCGTCCTGGCGTCGATGCGCACGACCGAGCAGCCGGTGGTCGCCGTCGTGGAGCGTTGACTGGAGGTGGCCTTGAATCGCGTGACCGTGCGTATCCCAACTGGTCTGCAACCGTTCACGGAGGGGGCCGCCGAGGTCACCGTCGACGCCGACACGCTGGGCGGTGCGCTGTCGGAGGTCGAAGCGCGTCACCCTGGCCTCTCCGCGCGGATCCTAACGCCGGAGGGCGACATCCGACCCTTCGTCAACGTGTTCGTCGGCGACACAAGCGCCCGATTCATGGACGGCCTGAACACACCCGTCACCGACGGCCTGATCATTTCGATCATCCCCGCAGTAGCCGGAGGGTAGCCCGGCCCCTATCCGATGGACGTCTCAGCTGGCGAAAAGGCTGCGCGCGATCATCATCCGCTGGATCTCGCTGGTCCCTTCGACGATTCGCATGACCCGCAGTGATCGGTAAAAGCCCTCGGTCCTGGTGTCCTTCATCCAGCCCATGCCGCCGTGGACCTGGAGTACGCGGTCGCACACGCGGTTGACCATCTCGGTCGCGTAGAGCTTGGCCATCGACATCTCGCGGGTCGCGTGGTCGCCTTGGTCGAGAAGCCAGGCGGCGTGGTAGACCATGTTGCGGGCTGCGTAGATCTCGGTGGCGCTGTCCGCGAGCATCCATTGAATCGCCTGATAGGCGGCGATCGGCTGTCCGAATGCCTGTCGCTGTTTCGCATAGTCGATTCCGAGGTCCAGCAAGAACTGCGCGACGCCGACGGCGCCGGCCGCGATGTGTAGACGCCCGGTGCCCAAGAACGCCATGGCCTGCGCGAAGCCGAAGCCCTCTTTACCGACGAGCTGATCTTCGGGCACCTCAACGTCCTCGAAGATGACCTCGGCCTGTCCCTCGTAGCCAGCCATGCCTTCATGCTGGCGCCCGACCTTGAACTGCCCCTTCTCGACGATGAACGCCGAGATTCCGCCTTTGGCTCGCTTCTGAGCGTCGTTCGTCGCAAACACAACGCCCCAGTCGGCATGGTGAGCGTTGGAGATGAAGTGCTTACCGCCGTTGAGCACCCACTTGTCGCCTCTCTTTTCAGCGCGAGTCTGAATGTTCTGCGCATCGGAGCCAGCGCCCGGCTCACTCAACATGAAGCAACAGGTCTGATCCGCCTCCATGACGGGTTCCAGGTACTTCTTGCGCTGGGCCTCGTTGAAGACCAGGTGCATCGGTGAGGGACCCTCGGGCCCAGCAATGGCGAGAGAGCCGAGAACACTGCCGGTTTCCCCGCAAGCCTCGCGGAGGATCACCGAGGCGACGTTGCTCAGCCCCCCTCCCCCAACATCCTCTGGCATGTGATGACCCCACACCCCGAGCTCGACCGCCTGTTTCCGGATCTTCCGAACCAGCTCCCGGTCGATCGCGGTGTCCTGCGTGATCTTTTCTTTCTCCTCGAGCGGAATGAGGTCTCGCTCCACCCACTGCACGTAGGCATCACGAAAAAGCCTGGTCTCTTCATCAAGGCTGAAATCCATCGTTACTCCGGAGGTTCGGTTAGCGCCCCGTGCCGCGCACGTCCAGCACTCGGTGCCCGCGAGGGCATGACCGTGTCTATTGAATCTCCGAGCGCACGTCGAAGTATTCCTGATAGGGCCGCACACGCTCGCGCTCTTCGGCTAGGTCGAGACCGAAGTCGCGAAAATCATACCGGTGGACGCCGTGTTGCTCTGCCGTATGTGTGTTCAAGTAGTCCTGCATGGCTGCTCGGACGCTGGACGAGAGCTCGAGGTCGAAGAAGTCGTAGATGCGCTGCATCTGTTCTAGCGGCGCGTCCATGAACTCGTAGAAGCTGACATCGATGACCTGACCGGGCGCGATGATCCCTTCTTGCCTTGCACGAGCCGACGCGTTGACCCCCGCAGCGTTCCACCGCATCCACTGCTTCGCGATGCCTGCGGGATCCACGTCATCGCTTCCCATGGCTCTCAAGGTGGTGATCAGGCTCGACAGCGAAGATGCGGTTTTGACCGGGTCACGGTGGGTTTGAATTAGCCGCGCGTCCGGATACGTCGCCAGCATTTGCTCTAGGGTCCAGAGGTGCCCCGGCGATTTGAGCACCCAGCGCTCGCCGGGGCACTTCCACTGCAGCAACTGCAAGAACCGGCGGTGATAGTCGTACGCGGGCGCGGGGTCCGCCTCGTCGAGCATCCAATTGGAATAACTCGGCACCTCATAGGTGCAACCGAAGATCATGCTCGCGAACTCACCGGTCGTAATGCGCACGCACTCCTGGGGGAGTCGTGCCCCCATGCGATGGATGCTCTTGAAGTTGGGAATGATGCTGTCGGTGCGATCGAGTCGTTTCTGGATGATGTCGATGCGCGGGTCGGTGTCGTAGGTGGCCGCTTCAGGGGCCGGACAGGGCATGTCCACTTCCCAGGTCGCGGGGATTCGATTGCGGGGATCGAGGGCGAAGAGCTCGTGCAGGATCGTCGTACCGGAACGCCCCATCCCCATCATGATGATGGGAGCGCGAATCGGCGCTGCGCCGATCTCCGGGTGCTGTTGATGATGCGCCTCGAGCTGCAACCGGTTCTTCAAGGCCGTCAGTACTTCTTCGGTGGCAATGAGCCTACCAAGCGGCGTGAGCTTCGCCTCTTCGTTCAAGGAAGCCAGGAGTGTGTCGAAGCCAACTCGATAAGATGGACTGCCAAAGTCGGTGAGGCCGGTCTGTTTGGAGGCAAGTCGATGCAAGCGCTCCGACGACAGGGGCCGCCCGTACGGGGTCATCCCGCCAAGCAGTCTCAAGGTGCTGTTGAGGGCTCTGACGCCTCTGGGAAGAGTCGGGGGTGGTGCCATGGATTGCCCGTGATAACCCATTTGAGCGCGGATTCCACGATGATAGAGTCCCGCGATGACCGAAACGCATGACGCCTTCGTCGAGCTCGTCGACATCTTCAAGGAGCTTCCCGAGACATTCACGGACGAGTTCAAGGAAGTGAGCCCGCAAGCCCAGCTCCAGGGCTATCGGCATCTGGCCCACCTTCTGGCGTACGGCTTCGAGCTCTACATGGAGAGCGACCCGCTTCGCCCCTTCTTCGTCCCGGTCGCGCGCTACACCCAGAAGATCCTCGGCGACAACACCGACTCGATCTACTGCTTCACCCAGGTGAGTAGCGATCAGCGCTATCGGATCTGGGGAAAGCGCGGCGACGCCTGCTACCTGAGCTTCTGCGTGTATGCCGGCGAGCCCGATGGCTCATGGTCCGACAGCCTCGCGCTCAACGTGAACCACACGGAGATGGATTTCGGCGACGATGGTTCGTACGAAATCTTCATCGGCCCGGACGAACCGGACAAGCCCAATCATTTCAAGATGGATCCGCGCGGCGTCTGCGTGATCTCCAGGGAGTACTACTTCGATCGCGACCACGACCAGCTGGCGGACGTCCACATCGAAAACACGGCCGACATTCCCCCTCCCGGACCCGAGACCGACGCCAGTCTGTCGCAGAAGCTCCGATCGGTCGCCAACTTCGTGAACGAAACAGCGGCGACGGTCCCTTTGGCCCCAACGACCGACATCAACGTGCTCGACGAGCCGTTCGCCTTCGACCCCGACGGCATGGGCTGGGGCACCCCCGACAACGTCTACGCCATCGCCCACTTCAAGCTCGCCGACGACGAAGTGCTCGTCCTTCGCGGCCGCTCCCCGAAGTGCTGCTACTGGGGCGTCCAAACCTGGAACGCCTACATGCAGTCGTTCGATTCGCGTTATCACAAGGTCTGCGTGAACTCGGCCCAAGCCAAGCTCAATGACGACGGCGGATGGACGATCTACGTCTGCAAGGAAGACCCGGGGCTCGGAAACTGGGTCGGAACCGGGGGACACGACGACGGCGTGGTGTTTTGCCGATGGCTCTTGTCGGAGGAGTTCCCGGAGAGCCCAAGCTCCGAAGTCGTGAAACGCAGCAGCCTGCTTGGTTGAGCTGGACAGGCTCAAAGTTTCACCCTTCACCAATCGGCGCTAAAGAAGAGGTATGGGTCGGCACAAGCGCAGACACCCCTCGCGCGAACGACGTGGCTATCATCACGGCGATCTTCGCGAGGCATTGATCGATGCTGCGCTCGAGCTGATCTCTGAGAAGGGACCCGCGGGCTTCACCTTTGCCGATGCCGCTCGCGGGGCTGGAGTGAGCCCGGCCGCGCCATATCGGCACTTCCGCGATCGCGACGCGCTGATGGCGGACATTGCGAAGCGAGGATTCGAATCGCTGGCGGAGGACTTGGACGCCGCCGCCAAGGATGGAAGCCCGAACCCAGTGGCAACCGTCGAGCGGATCGGGCAGGCCTACATCGACTTCGCGAGACGAGAGCCGGCTCTGTTCTCCGCGATGTTCGAGTCCGGCCTCACGTCTTCTGAGGCGCCAGAAGTGAAGGCCGCCGAAGACCGGGCGTTCAACGTGCTGCTCGAAGCCTGCGAGGCCATCTCGAACACCGCGAAGGCCGCTCAACGCCCCCCCCCGATGATGATGGCGCTCCATCTGTTCTCCCTCGCCCACGGCATCGCTGCCCTCTACTCTCGCGGCGACGGGTCGAGGCGCACTATCCCGATGTCCCCATCGGAGCTCTTGGAAGCTGCGGTCCTCGTCTACCTGGATGGTCTCGGCATCTCCAAATAGGGAGCGCGGAGCGTTTCAACCCGGATTGCTTCTTGACAGGCCCCGCAGATCGCTCCATATGTGAATGTGAAGAACATTTACATATGCGAAAACGCTGGGAAAGGAGCACAAAATGACGCAGATGGTGGCAAGGCTGGATGATTTGGGAACGCCGATTTGGGTGGCGCTCCTCGTGCTTTCGTTTGTCGTGTTCTGGCCAGTCGGCCTCGCCCTCCTGGCGTTTCTCCTGACGAGCGGGCGGCTCGGGTCACGCGGCGCGCATTGGTGCTCGGGCAGGATGTCGCGGTCGCGCAGCCGAGATCATTGGGCTCGCCCTCGTTGGCACGGCCACAGCGGCAACAGCGCATTCGACGAGTATCGCGATCAAACCTTGCAACGGCTCGAAGAAGAGCAGCAAGAGTTCCACGACTTCTTGAAGCAGTTGCGCATGGCCAAGGACCGCACCGAGTTCGATCGCTTCATGGCGAATAGGGCGGCATGCGAGGACGAAGATGACGCGGGCGAAACGCCCGACGCGGATGACGATCAGGATGACGAGACGCCCACTACATGAACCAAGATGCGGTCAGCTCGACATCGGCATTCGACCAGGCCTGCTCGAACTCGACCCTAGCCGTGGCCGCCTCGGAACGCTTCCCCTGAGCCTCGAGCGCTTGGGCGAGGCCAAAGAGCGCCCAGCCATTGTTCGGGAACACGGCTAGGTCCTCGCGGTACACACGCTCTGCGGCCTTGGGCTTGCCCGCCTGTAGATAGAGCGCTCCGAGGACGTGACGCGTCGACATGTACCAGCTCGGCGGCTCGTCGTAGTTCTGTTGATCCTCGAGCACGACGGCCTTGCGGATCAGGCTGATCGCGCGGCTTTGCTGCCCACGCTTCGCCGCGATCTCTCCCTCCAAGATGAGCGCCGCAATCTCGACGAGGCTTTTCGCGGTGTTGATGTCCCACACGCTAACCGCTTCGATCGCTGGGTCGGCGGCGGCCCTCTGAAGCTCGGCAAGCTCCGCGTTAGCCTCCGCGAGCTTGCCATCCGCGGTGAACGCCAAGCCGCGCGCGTAGTGCCACACGGCAATCGGGTAGACGAGGTCCTCATCGGGCTTGGCGTACTCGAGGATCGGACCCCACATCCCGAACCGCGCCATGACGTACAGCGGCGTGACCCAATAGTGCTGCAGCGTTGACAGCCCCGGTTGCCGCATCATGTCGCCGGGCACGTGGTTCTTCATGCGATTCGCGGCGTCTAGGGCGACGGCGCTACGGCCCTCGAGAGACGCGGTGCGGGAGAGGAAATGATAGTTGTGCGGGTGGTAGGCGAGTGGATAGATCCCCTGCGCGCGACATTGGGTGATGTAGTCCTGGTCGGCTTCGACTGCGGCCTGATTGGCCTTCGACGCTTCGTTGTACTGGCCGACGCGGATGTACACGTGCGCTGGCATGTGAACCAAGTGCCCAGCGCCGGGCGCGCTCTTCGGCAGACGCGCTGCCGATGGCAAGGCGCGTTCCGGTTCGTGCGAGGCTTCGACCAGATGGATGTACAAGTGATTGGACATCGGGTGATCGGGCGCGGCTTCGAGCGCACCTTCGAGCAACGCCAAGATTTCTGGCGTCCACGGCCGGGCCTCGCCGGTTTTGAACTCGTAGAAGTTCCAAGGGTGCAGGTCCATCAGCGCCTCTGCCGCAAGAATTGTCGCGTCGACGTCATCGGGATACTTCGCGGCCAACTGCTTCATCGCGTCCGCATAGTCCTCGTTGAGCGCGGTCCGATCAGCGCTGGGCGCTTCGGCATACCGCGAGGACAACGCGGTGATGTAGTCCTGCTCCTTGGCGCTCACCTTCGGAGCCAGCGCTTGCGCCCGGCCGAGAGCTTCCCAGGCCTGGGCGCCTGCTTCGGGCGACATCGGCGCGTTGATGTTGGGACCGAGCACATAGGCAACGCCCCACCAGCACATCGCGCAGCTCTCATCGAGATCGGCCGCGTATCGGAATGAACGCTCCGCTTCGGCATGATTGAACCCGAACGACAGAATCATTCCTTGATCAAAGTAACGTTGGGCGAGCGGACTCGAGACGGTAATCGGGTGGCTGAAATCCCCGAGCCCCTCAAACAGTGGTGCCGCCGCTGCGGCCTCCACCGCAGGCGGCGCCTCCGCCGCGACGCTCGAAGCGTCCTCTGGCGGCGGCTCCGCGTGCGTGCACCCTAGCCAGCCGATCGTCGACGCGAAAACGAAGAATCCAAAAGCGCGCATGGCACCCTCCGTGCTTGAGACAGGCAGCCGAGTACAACACGCCCCGACGCAATTCTCAACGGCGTCAGGGGCGTATTTGTACCACCGGTGGACCGTTTGAAGTTATCTTCCGCGCCCATAGCAGGATCCAACTATGAGCGAACGCGACTACGACCTTCTCGACTTGGATACGCACGTCGACGACCCATGGCCCATGTACACCTACCTCCGGGAGGAAGAACCACTGTACTGGGATCGGCACAACGAGCTCTGGGCGATCTCACGACACGCAGACATCGTGGCGATGTCGTCGGACACGGAAACGTTCACCTCGGGTGAAGGCGCGTTGGCGAACATTCCTCCGGATCCGTCGATGATCCATCAGTACCCCGAGCAGCATGGGAAGCAGCGCCGCCTCGTCAGCTCGGCCTTCACGCCCTCGCGAATGCGGTCGCTCGAGTCGAACGCAAGGGATATCGCGATCGACATCATCGAGAACGTCCGGCCGCAGGGGTCATGCGACGCCGTGACCGACTTGGCAAAGCATCTGCCGCTGAGGCTCATCGGCGCCATGCTCGGCCATCCGAGGGAAGACCTCGAAATGATACAGAGTTGGACCGACGCGATGGTCCAAGGCGGAAGCGGGCCGCAGTACGTGGACGAGACGACCAACGATGCCTTTGACAACTTTGCGACGTATCACGAGGAGGCCATCGCCAAGCGCATGGAAGAGCGGACTGACGACATCTTGAGTGTTTGGCTCGACGCTGAAATTGACGGAGAGAAGCTCGATGAGAGCCAGCTTCTCTTCGAGCACGCGCTCATCTTCGTCGGTGGCAGTGAGACCACACGAAACGTCATGTCATGCGGCATCGAGATGCTGATCAAGAACCCAGAGCAGCGTCAGTACTTCATCGAAAACATCGACGACCCGGCCGTCAATAAGGCCGCCATCGAGGAAATGATTCGCTGGGCGGTGCCATTCACTCGCATGGTGAGAGTCGCAACCCGCGACGTCGAGATGTACGGCAAGACCATCCAAAAGGGTCAGGGCATCATGATGATGTATCCCTGCGCAATGCGAGATCCGCGTGTTTTCGACGACCCAGACACCTTCGACATCCGGCGACCCGCTCCAACCTCCAACCTTTCATTCGGCCACGGGAGGCATCTGTGCCTGGGCGCCAACCTCGCCCGAATGGAGCTACGAATCTTCTTCGACGAGCTCCTCCGTCGCATCCCCAACATGGAGTTCGATCCCGCGCAATCTCCGACTAAGCGGCGCTCCTCGTTCATCCGCGGGCTGACTTCGCTACCCGTCGTTTGGGACACTGCTGAAGGCTGACGCCCCCCAACAATGGGGGTGTCGGCTAACGCCCGCCCGGGACCGCAGTACATCTCCCCAAGACCCCTACCCGACCAAGGAGCACTGTATGGATAAGAAGACCTTAGGCGTACTCGGATTTGCGAGCGCCGCCCTCGTTGCCGCCACCGTGTCTGCCGCTGCGCCAAAGTGGGCCCCAAAAGGGTCGACGCTCGAGAAATGCGCGGGCATCGCGGCCAAAGGCAAGAACGACTGCGGCGCGAATGATCATAGCTGCGCTGGCAACGCCAAGCGTGACAACGACCCGAATGAGTGGGTCTACGTGCCCGCAGGCGTCTGCGACAAGATTGCGAACGGGCGTGTGTGGAAGACGAAGAAAGTCGAATAGGCCAGGGCGTGGCCGCCCCTATGGGCATCAGCCTTCGGCGAGAATGGGTCGACCCGCTTTTGGCGACTCGGCCGCCGCTACCTGCGTTGGAGGTTATCTTCGAGCAGTGGGTGTTCGCTTCGGAGTCAGAGCTTCGCCAGCTCGAGCGACTCCGTGAGCGGCATCCCTTCCTGCTGCACTGTCTCAGCATGAATGTCGGGTCGAGCGACCCCCTCGACAGAGACTATTTCGAACAGGTTCGCGCTTTTGCCGACCGGTTCGCCATCGCCCAGATCTCCGACCATCTGAGTTGGCGAAGCATTCACGGCCAATGGTCGCTGTCACTACTCCCGTTGCCGCGAACGGAGGAGGCGCTCGCGCACGTGGCGGCTCGCGTGACCGAAGCCCAGTCCTTTCTTGGGCGCACCATCGCCCTCGAGAACATCTCACAGTACCTGCCAGTCCCCGGGGATGTGCCACTCGTCGAGATGTTCAACCAGCTGAACGAACGCGCCGGAACCCTGCTGCACCTCGACCTGAACAACCTGCTGGTGACTGAGCGCTGGCTCGGAGAGTCTCCAGGAGCCTTCCTGGACCGGCTCACGGCGGACATCGCCTGGGTCCATGTCGCCGGTCACGAAAACGTGCCGCTGCCGATCGACGATCATAGTGGGATGCCCACTGCTGCTTGCATGGATCTGCTCGCCCGGGTCGCTCCGTCTGTCCCCGTGATTCTGGAGTGGGACCGGGAGCGTCCACCGCTTCAGAAGCTATTGCCGGCTATCTCCGCCGAGCAGGTGCAGCGTGCCTGAAACCCCGCTCTCCGCTTGGCAGGCGCAGTTCTTCTCTGAGCGGGTGTCCACCCGGGCCTCCGGCCGGGAGGGCGTGTACTTCCGCGAGCAGGTGTTTGGCGCGCTCGGTGTTCTGTCTGAAGCCTTGCCCGACCTACAAACCGCGCTTGGCGAACAGAACTTTCGCTTCTTAGTCCGCGAGTTTCTCAGCAGCGGGCAGCCGCAGGACGCCTTGGGCACCAGTTTGATTGAGCCATTTCTTTCGTTTCTCCTCGCCGAAGACGCAAAGCTTGCGCGGCCCCTCGGCCTGCGGCGAATGATCCGCGCCCTTCAAGAGGCAGCAAGATCGTCACCCAAGTAATTGTCCGATTGGGTATGCTCCGGAGGTCATGACTCCTCTCGATCTCTCGCACCCGGTTTGGGAACAAGTTTACATGGTGGCGCCGCTCATCATCGTTGGGACACGTGAGCCTGACGGGACGTACGACCTTGCACCGAAACACATGGCCATGCCGATCAGTTGGCAAGACCATTACGGCTTCGTGTGCACGCCTTCGCATGCGACGTACGCAAACGCGCAGCGCGAAGGCTGCTTCACGGTCAGCTTTCCGCGACCAGATCAGATCTTGCTGACGAGCCTGGCCGCGGCGCCCCGTTTCGACGACTCGCACAAGCACGCGCTCGAAGCCGTGCCGACGGTGACTGCGACGAAGGTCGACGGAGTCCTCGTCGAAAGCGCCTACCTCCATTTCGAATGCGAAGTCGACAAGATCATCGACGACTTCGGCGTCAACAGTCTCATCATCGGCCGTGTCGTGGCGGCTGCGGTGGCGGATGATAGCGTTCCCGACGCCGACATCGACGCCCAGGAGATGATCGCCCACTCTCCGATGCTGGCTTATCTTCATCCGGGACGCTTCGCTAAGATCGTTCAAACGCAGGCGTTTCCCTACCACGTGGGCTTCCAGCGCTGACCGAATCCGATGGACGAAGAACTACCGAAGCGAATCCTCGAACATCTCGAAGGGACACGTGCGGAGATGCTGGAGCTCCTCGAGCGTCTGGTTCGCGCGGAGTCCCCGTCCGACGATCCAAGCGCACAGGGGCCGATGCTCGAGCTGCTCTCGGGTGCGTTCACGCAGCGGGGCTTTCGCCCACGGGTGATCCCCGGAAAGAATAGCGGCGGCATGCTGCTCGCAACGCCGGCGGAGCGGCCCCGGTTCGTTCCCCACCAGTTGGTCCTCGGGCACTGCGACACCGTGTGGCCGATTGGAACCCTCGAATCGATGCCGATCAGAATGGAGGATGGGAACTTCTGGGGGCCGGGGTCGTACGACATGAAAGCTGGGCTGGTCCAGGGCCTGTTCGCGCTCGAAGCGCTCGCTGCCGCAGGCGTGGACACCCTCCCCGTGACGCCTGTGTTCTTGGTCAACTCGGACGAGGAGATCGGGAGCCGGGAGTCGACCCGCGTCATCAAGCGCTTCGCCCGCCGCGCGGACCGATGTTTCGTTCTCGAACCGTCGCTCGGCCCCGACGGGCACCTCAAGACGGCACGCAAGGGTGTCGGGCGCTTCACGATCCGCGTCCGCGGCATAGCTGCGCATGCTGGCCTCGACCCCGGCAAGGGAGCGAGCGCGATCCTCGAGCTCTCCCTCATCATTCAGAAGCTCTTCGCCCTCAACGATGCGGAGCGAGGTGTCACGGTGAACGTCGGAACGATTGATGGAGGGCTGAGCCCCAACGTGGTCGCGCCGCAGAGCGAGGCGGTTGTAGATGTGCGTGCACCGACCACCGAAGATGCAGCACAAATCGAGAAGGCGATTCACTCGCTAAAGGCGGAGACGCCTGGTACGGAGGTCGAGGTGGAAGGCTCTATACGACGCCCACCGATGGAGCGAACCCCGGGCAATCAGAAGCTCTGGTTGCTCGCGCGCCGTGGCGCCGATGAGCTCGGGTTTGAAATCGAGCAAGCCGCCGCCGGTGGTGGCTCCGACGGCAACACCACGAGCCAGTATGCGCCGACACTCGATGGGCTCGGCGCGGTTGGCGCCGGCGCC
>Ga0233414_10000547_pt1 | contig 15377 bp, 18 predicted proteins | sample Na_anoxic_10_MG_FD_189020 | JGI IMG/M metagenome (GOLD analysis project Ga0233414, IMG submission 189020) | Seawater microbial communities from Saanich Inlet, British Columbia, Canada - Na_anoxic_10_MG | ecosystem: Environmental > Aquatic > Marine > Inlet | place: Canada: British Columbia... | reverse complement strand
GAGGATCCGATAGAGCATGGATCGTTTGATGACGATGATGACGACGAAAAATTCGATATAGAAGATGCTTTCATTCTCGGAGGTGCCATGGGGCTTGCTTATGAAGCCGGACTCAATGAAAGGGAACGAAAACGTCTGTTAAAGAAACATGGAAGGGAAGAAAAACAAGCAAAAAAGCAAGATGATTCTTCCTGATGCGATCTCTATGCCATAAGTTCACAACTACGAATATGAATGGATGTGATACTACATCGAAGGATTCAACCTACACCTACTGTGTAAGTATTCTCTTATCATAGGATTGGACAAAACTGTAATCGGCAACTGAAACCACAGACTATGTTGACCTTATTTTCCGAAGGCATCCATGATGGTATCACAAGTCGCCGTTCATCTGCCTGAATGATAATATCACAACGACAACTTTCCAGTATTTATTTTTTGAATCAATAAAATGGCGAATGGCGATATGTTGGAGGCATCCACGGTGCAGGTCAATAGATTAATGCCAGAAATCAAGTGTTTTGCTGATAATAAGCTCATACTATATCTTGTATATGCCCAATTCAAGAATTGTTTAGATCTTGAATCCGTATGTAAATATCTGCCTGCTCGTCGAATTATCAATATTTCAAGTCTCCCCTAATTATACAGTAACTATTGACAAGATATGGTAATCAACACCCTGAACCATTGTAAATTATGCTGTGATTACAACCAATCTTTTTAACTTATTGAAATATTGATATAATCATACAATCTTCAATTCCCTGTGACCGCCAGATTTGACCTAATCTTAAATCAAGAAATTAATGGTTAACTTGAAGTTAATATTAGAAATCTATAGTAGTGAATAGTTCTTTTGCATCTATTAGCATTATTCATGTTGTGATTTACGATAAAACCAAATGGTATCAGACCGTAAAACGTCATAGCCCGATCACAGTTTTGGTTTGACACCCCTTCCTTTCAAGATGCATTGAATTCGCTTTACAAGGACGGTTCTGATGTATTGGTGGGAAAAATACCCAATGCTCTATCTGCTCTTTAAGAGAACGGCAACCCTTTCATTTTCATATAAGAATCAGCTATTCCGGTTTATTGGATTTATAATTTCATGCATATTTATTGACATTTATTGGAAAGATGGTGATAGAGGGAATTCCACCAGACACATTACCAAGGGAGCATTTCATGAAATTTGTTCTTGTTGCCACCCATTTTCAGGATGCATTACAGAGCATCGGTCAATGCTTCGATGATCAATATAAAGTCGAATATGTCGATTCCAAAGAGAAAGTGCTGCGCACAATGGGCAAAAAGCGCCACAGTCTCCTTTTTGTGGATGTCGATATGCTATTGGATAAGGATTATAACAATAATTACAAAGAGATACTTAAACCTCTTTGGCGTTTAAATCCCCACATTGAAATTATTCTGTTATCCACTCCGGAAAATTTGAGAAAATCGGTTATGCTGGTGAAGGCTGGTGCGAGGAATTACCTCACCCATCCGGTTCGCGAAGAGGAAGTGAAACTGATATCGGAACAAATCATCGATTCAAATATGAAAGAATCGGAATTGGGTTATTTGAGAGATAAATTCTGGCAGGTAGACTCACTGAATCATATCCGTACCGAAAATCAACAGATGAGGAAGGTTTTTGAACAGATTCGTTCCGTATCTCCCACAAAAAGCACCGTCCTCCTGACGGGCGAAACCGGAACGGGAAAGAATCTGATGGCAAAACTAATTCACCAGCACTCAAACCGATGTGATGACCAGTTCATTAGCGTCCACTGTGGCGCAATCCCAGACACCTTGATTGAAAGCGAACTATTCGGGCATGAAAAAGGATCTTTTACCGGTGCGGTAAAACGAAAATTAGGCAAATTTGAGATTGCCACTGGCGGGACAATATTCCTGGATGAAATAGGGACGATCACCAAGTCGGCTCAAATAAAACTGTTACAAGTTCTCCAGGATGGGACATTTCAGCGACTGGGAGGGGAAGAGACCCTTTCAGCTAATGTCCGCATTATTGCGGCAACAAACTCAAACCTGAAAGCGATATGCGACACCGGTGAATTCAGAAAGGACCTTTTCTATCGCCTGAATGTGTTTCCCATCGAAATGCCTCCCTTGAGGGAACGCATAGAAGATATCGAGAAGATCAGCGGAGAAATTTTAGACCGGTTGAACAGGTTCGAATCAAAAGATATTTATGACATTGATCATCGTGTCCTCCAAGCTTTCAAAGCCTACGACTGGCCAGGTAATATCCGTGAACTTGAAAACCTCATCGAGAGGGCTTACATCCTCGAAACCTCTTCCGTCCTAACACCGGAAAGCTTTCCGGCGGAGCTCTTTTACCTTGAACCAGGTAAGATGACTGTAAAGGCAGATTCAAATAAAACGCTTGCCGAGGTGCGACGCGACGCCATAGAAGATATTGAGCGTAACTATATAAAAGAATTGCTTTCGCGAAATAAAGGAAAAATAAATCATTCGGCTACAGAAGCAGGCATCAGTACACGCCAGCTCAACAAGCTGATGAATCGTTACGATATCCGCAAGGAAGAATTCAAAAAAATGTCTTAATTTCTGGTTATATACGTGGAACAAGACCTACCAATGTGGCTGGTTACCGATTCTATTACCCATCACTTCCAGGATGTCATTGACGACCAGAAAGGCATTCGGGTCCAGATCATAAAGAATTTTTTCTATTCTTGGCAACTCCTGAAAAGTAACCACAGAAAATATCATTTTAACTTCTTACCCGGTGAATCCTCCACGCCCTTCAAGTATTGCATCCAAGTGGCATAACTTTTGCTGATATTAAGAGGGTAGAGAATAACTGCAATAGCGTATGAAATCGAAAATGCACATACTTCATGATGAGGCTAAGCTTTCATCTTTATTGATGGCAACTATTGTCCTCTTGTGCCAGGGGCATGGCATGCTCATTCCGAACAGGTAACAATAATTGGAGAAGTCAATGATAGCCATCAGTCAGTAGCTGATAGTGAAATGCGGAATAACCGTAATCCTAAATGGTAAAACAGGAATTCAAAGTTCCAATGTCTGAAATTTTTCGGAATCAATAGTTCTTGTTTGCCACAATACCTTGGACCTAAAGAATTCAGAGTGTTCTGCTAAAAGGTACAAATATGGAAAGCCAATGGATTGTATGCATGCAATGTGACGAGGAATTTGAATATGATGCTGCAACACAAATACGACATGCAGAGAAAGGGTACGATGCCCCCCAAAGGTGCCCAATATGTCGAAAACACAAAAGCAAACTGATCAACAGTTTGGAGCCAGGAGAATTCAAAGACCGTAAAAAGAATTACCGAAACAAGGAAGAAAGGTGGTGACGGGAGGAAAAAATGAAAGAAATAGACACGTTGTTTTTCAGAAAGCATTCGGTTGATCCGAATGATGAGGCCTTTATGGGTGATGTGTTTTCAGAAGAATATTTCGGCGATCAACACGATCAGGATATTGAAGAAAAACATTTGGATGAAAGAGATTGGCTGGAATAATAGTGGATTCGTCGAAAGGCAGTGATCAATGGACCGAGATCAATTGGATTACTTTAAGGATCTTTTATCCGGCTGGCTGGATGATCTATTGCAGCATGCAGATGAAACGGCCATTACGATGAGGAGATCGGAAATCCATTCCGACCCTCTGGATCGGGCTTCTTTTGATTCAGAACGCAGTTTTCAACTCCGTATTCGAGATCGTGAAAGCACACTGACCCGAAAGATTAAAAACTCCCTGTTAGATATCCAAAATGGCACCTATGGTATTTGTTTAAACTGTGGGGAGGAAATTTCACTAAAGCGCCTAGCGGCTCGCCCCGTTGCCGAGCATTGTATCTTTTGCAAAACTGAAATGGAAAACCAGGAAAAGCTTTCCGGGACCTGACAAGGAGATAATACATGGATCTCATACAGGATGAATCCATACAAGAAGGTACTGAGAATGAGGGCCAGAATTACGATTTAAAAACGGTAATCGAATGTATCTGCCCAAAATGTAGGAAGAGACACACGATGCAGCTGCACTGGATCGGGGACTTCACACCTCGCAAATATTGCAAACACTGTAGAAATCATGTGGATTAATACTAATGATCACTATGAAATAATTTAAAAAGGAGAGGTGGTTAATGAAAAAAGCGGAAATGATAGATGAAATTGCAAAGGTGCTTAAAACCAAGAAAGAGGCTCGGCAAGTATTTGAAAGCTTGCTGAACAATATAACCAAATCGCTGAAAAAGAAGGAAGATGTTACCCTGATGGGATTTGGAGCTTTCAAGGCAATCAAGCGCCCGGCAAGAAAGGGCCGTAACCCTTACACTGGAGAACCGATTATAATAAAAGCATCGACACGCGTAAAGTTTGTTCCCGGAAAAGCCCTGAAAGATGCCATAGAATAGCAATGAAAAGTACGAAAAAGAAAAGTGAACAGTCCAAATTGAGAGGCATTGTTTTGCCGAATCAATGGGACAATAACGGCAACGTTAAGCGAATTGCGCTCAACACGCACGATGAAAAAGAGTACATTATTGACTTCAGTGGCCAGGGGAAAGAGCTACTGGACCATCTACAAAAACTGATAGAGATAGATGGCAAAGTACTTCAAGGACTGGGAGGGAGCCTGTATATCAAAGTCAACAGTTATAATGTATTGGAAACTTAGGGAGCGATATCAAGCAGATGTCGTTGTAAAAGATGATTTTCATCTTTGTACGACGCCTGCTTGGCTTTCAAACTCCCTTACGATCTCTTCCATGGCTAAATCTGCACCAACGGGCAGTTCCGGGGGTTGATGCGAGTCGATTATTTCTACGGATTTTGTATAAGCCCGCTCCAGCAGTGAAGTGCCCGCGCCTTCCGAACGCCAATCCTCTAAATTTTTCCGATCGAATAATTGGGGCCATGACTGATCACGCATATGGCGGAGTGTATGATCATGGACCAGAAATGAGCCACCAGGTCCAACGTTACCGATAATATCAAGGGCCAATTCCTCTTCATCAAAAGGTATGTTCGTGGCTGCATTCAATATCATGCGAACCATTTCGGTATCCATGATCAGTTTGGCATAATCCATTGTCAAGCCTTGTTCAAGGCCACCGCAGCCAAAAATCATGTCCGCTCCGGCCAAGGCCGTAATTGCGGCACCCAATGTGAATTCATAGGCCGATTGATGATCCGGCACTTTGCTGTCAGAGCAACCACCCCCAACGAAGGAAGGCAGTCCATAATATTTTGCGAGTTTGGCAGCGGCAGCATTAATCTTGGCATATTCGGGTGAACCGACGGCACCTGTTCCATACTTCAGGTCCAGGATCGTGCTGCAACTGCCGTAGGTACAAGCGGCACCTTTGCGGGCAAGTTGGGCCAGCACGACACAGCTCAACACTTCAGCGTTGTGGGAGACCAGGGTGCCCGCTATGGTTGCTGCAGACGTCCCTCCTGACAACGCCATGGGGATTATGGCGACCCCGATTCCCATATTGGCGGCCTCGATGATAACTCCAGCTGTGTTATTGGGTATGACCAGTGGGGTGACCGGACAGACACTGACAGTGAAAATGGGCTCCTTGACTAGATTGTCCATACCGCCGACGCATACAGCAGCAAGGTTGACCATGGTTCTCAAAGACGCGGGCGAATCCGCGCCGATCATAAAATGTTTGCCTGTATTTTTGAGGATGGCTTCCATGTTGTGAACCGACTGCGCTTTTGCAGGGACATCAGTTGCGTTGACGACTCGATTGGCGATACCTATTTCATCGAGATAGTCACAGACACGAATGATGTCCTCAAGGTCTTTTTTTCGTGAAAATCGCCGCTTTCTGGTAACTGGATCGATCACTTTTATACAGCCGCCAAATGTAGAAAATGCCACGGACCCCTTTGGGGCAAGATAATTTTCATCAGCTACGCGTCCGTTGTAGGTTATGCTGCGCGGTGCCCATCCAAGGCAATTTTCAATCATAACGGAGGGAATTTTTACTATGCTATTGCCATCTATTGTTTCTACAATCGCACCGGAGCTTTGGAATAATTCTACAGCATCTTCATTCAAAACTTTGATGCCGATGTCCTGAAGAATTTCCAGGGTGGCGTTGTGGATGGTTTCCTCCAGGCTGATTTTCTTATCACTCGGCATAATATTATTCCTCTCATAGCTGAAGGCGCAATTGTGTTCCACAACGACGTCTCCTTAATTAGTCAGTCCCCTGAACTAAAGTTTTCAGCCGCCTGGGCGCTTAATTCCGGGGAACCATTTTTACCTGTTATTTCCTACTCAATATGTTGGCCGCTCGCCCGTTCATCTTCATCGGTAATCTCTTTCTCGTCTTCGGTATCATTTTCCAGTTCTTCCTCGGGATCATCAGATGATTCAGGTTCTGTTGCGGTTTCGTTCTCGCCATTTTCTCCTTTAAGGGGTTCGTCTCTAACAGGTTCAGCAGATCCGACATTCACATATTCGGTACCGGACCTATCATGGGTTGTTCGTGCATCAGGCATTTCACTGGTATCATCGTAAATCATGATTCTGATGTTTCCATCTGTCTCGTAAAGAATTGCGAAATTGTGTTTGCTGAGTATTTTTCTCAAGGTTTTTTCCAGGTCAAGGTTCACGACATTTACAGAAATGTTCAAATCAGCCCATTCGTCATTGTATGTAAAAGTATATCCAGTGCTTTGTGAGAGTCGGTGAAAAACCTGTGATAATGGCTGATTCTTAGCTTCCAATGTAATTTTTTTATCTGGGTCGTAATCAGCCATGGCGGTCACACAAAGCATGGGAGCCACTGCAATTAGAAACAGGACCTTTATTATTGAGGACTTTTTCAAATGCATAGGTACTTTACATTTTTTTCGTATGATTGAATCCCGGTCAATTCGTAATACTAGAATTAGTTTGCATCTTTTTTGCATGTTACATGCCATGAACAGGGATTAAACATTATTTCGGAAATGTTTTATTAGTCGCAGATTATGATTGCATAATATCCATTGTCTTGATTTCAAAGGAAGAATGGATAAAAAAATATAACATACTAAAATAATGTATTATTTCGATAGTTTTGTTGCTTGGCGTGATAAATAGCGTGTTGAATCAGAAAAAAATCGTGTGACTGATTATAGATAACCTGCCTGAAAAGGAGTGTTGTGTTTTTTTAGGGGGAAGATTTTTCGGAACTCGGAGTTCTTGTTGATATGGACAGTTTAATAGGCGTAGTTCTAATTACTTTATCTGCCATATGTTTTGGTACTAATCCCATTTTTGCCCGCCTGAGTTACGAGGCGGGTGCAGACCCTACTACCTATCTGTTTTTACGTTTTCTAATCGCGTCACCGGTCATGTTTATAATCATGCTCATAAAGGGTTATAAGATCCCCCATGGAAGACTTCTTACCGGACTGGTTATGCTGAGTGTCATCGGGGCCGGGACAACCTTTTGTTTTTACACGGCCATTTACTATGCACCTGTGAATCTGATCATCGTTATCACCTATATGTATCCGACATTTGTGGTTCTGCTGTCGGCAGTTTTTCTAAAACAGGCGATCACCCTTCTGAAAATTGCAGCCTTGTTCCTGACGATCTTCGGGATTCTTATGGCCGTGGGTGTGGAATACGGCGGGTATGGTCTTGGAATTGTGCTGGGGATCGGCGCAGCCCTTTGTCATTCTTCATATCTCATGCTTGGCAGCCGTTTCATGCAGAAAGCAGGGTCTTTTCAGGCCACAACCATCATCATGATATTGTCCGCCATCATTTACGGGGTCTACGCTGGCTTCCAGGGGTCCCGGTTGCCTATGACGTTTTACGGATGGGCAGCGACAACTGCCAGTGCGCTGTTTTCCACGGCTCTGGGTTCGGTCACTTTCTTTGCCGGACTCAAACGCATCAACACGTCGAATGCAGCCATCATTTCGACATTTGAAGTGGTGGTAACGGCTTCCCTGGCCGTTGTCATATTAGGGGAGGCGCTCAGTGTGCAGAAGATCATGGGTGCTTGCCTAATCATATCGGCCGTTGTCATTCTGGCCAAAAGTGAATATGCGGCCTATCAGACAATCATCGATAGAAGAAGGCTCAAGGGATAGTAGTTCGTGAGGGCTTAATGCGCAATAAAGTGGCAGCCTGGAGGTCCCTACCTGAACAGCAGTGGGAGATTGCATTGATGCGAAAAGAAATAGAAAATTGATTACTATTATGTCCACATGCGCATATGAAATACTAAAAGAATTCATTCTATGAAGAAACAAGCTGATCTACAAATGCATACTGCGGAACACATCTTAAATAGAATTATAGCCAGAATGTTTGTCCTTGGTAGGCACTTCATCAATTCCGACATTGAAAAAAAAGAATCCAAGTGCGATTACCGTTTTGATCACAGCTTGTCACTTTACGAGATCGATGAAATCGAGTCTCGTGTCAACAGGGTGATAAAGAATGACTTACCAGTCTCAGAGTCCTTTGCTTCAAAAGATGAGGTTGAAAGGTTTTACGACACGTCTTGGCTATCTCATGAGGCAGATGGCAAGATTAGAATCATACGTATAAGCCACTTTGATGCTCGCCCATGTATCGGTGACCATGTGACATCGACTGGGGAGATTGGCGGCTTCAGAATCACATCGACATGTTATGATGATGGTGTTCTGCGAATTCGGTTTAAGCTGGGAATACCATGATGATCACAACGGTGATAGCGAGGGCCATTATAAATGTTGGATATAGCAACACAGTCCAGCCAGGTTTTTTTACATCTTTTTCATTCTGAAGCAGCTTGACAAAATGGATCTTCATACATATTTTTAGCAGTGAATTGCTTATGAAAACATTTCTATTTTCTACTTTTCAACTAACACCGGCATGAGTTGAGCCGGAGCTGGCCTCGCAACAGCCAATCACATTGCGCCCTCCCATTTGTTGTTTTATTTCAGAATATTACATTATTTATCATTATTTTAGATCAGGATTAATACCTTCAATCGCATTTGCGATCGTTTTGGGCGCTAGATTTGTGCAACATGTTTTTAATGAAAGAGGAAACACCATGGTAGCCTCATTGGAAAAACGCAATGCGAAACGTCACGGTTGCGATGGAGAAATAATTTGGGCTTATTTCAACAAAAATGATTACGCCAAAGCGCGCGCAATTTACTTCAGCCGAGACGGCAGCTATTTTGAGTCGGGTCGGTCTCTCGGTGTAGAGTCGACAGTTCTCATCCATGTTCTGAATTGTACCGATCACAACGATCGATCCAAAAACCCTGCGGGTATTCGCTGGAACACCCTGGGCGAAGTCAAATGGTGCCGAGAAATAACCGGCGAGAAACAAGGCCTCTATGGCATTGGTGTTAAGTATCACCTGAATTGATACACAGATATCGGGGAAAAAGAGCATTTGCATATGGGCAATAGTTAACATTCAACATGTCACATGGATAAAACAGTTGTTTCAAAAAGGAGAGATTGAATTATGAAACTCAGACCATTACAGGATCGAATTTTAGTTCAACGGGTCAAAGAAGAGGATAAAACAAAAGGTGGGATCATCATCCCGGATACGGCCAAGGAAAAACCAATTGAAGGCAAAGTCATTGCTGCCGGTAATGGCAAACTCAACGAAGAGGGAAAGAGAATAGCGCTTGAAATCAAGAAAGGCGATCGGATTCTATTTGGCAAATATTCGGGTACTGAGGTTAAAATAGAGGGTGAAGAGTACCTTATCATGCGCGAGGATGACGTGTTCGGAGTCATCGAATAAAAATGGAGGTTCAAAAGAAATGGCTAAACTTATAAAATATGACATGAAAGCCCGTGAAGCGATGCTGAACGGGGTAAAAATCCTTGCTGATGCAGTTGTTGTTACCTTAGGTCCCAAAGGAAGAAATGTCGTCATCAACAAATCCTGGGGATCTCCAACGGTAACCAAAGACGGTGTCACAGTGGCAAAAGAAATCGAATTGGAAGACAGATTCGAAAATATGGGAGCGCAGATGGTAAAGGAAGTGGCCAGCAAAACAAGTGACACGGCTGGTGATGGTACAACCACTGCTACGCTCTTGGCCAGATCTATTTATGAAGAAGGACAGAAACTGGTGGCAGCCGGCAATGATCCCATGGCCATCAAACGGGGGATTGATGCCGCGGTTGGAGTGGTTGTGAAAGAACTTCAAAATTTGAGCAAACCGACTCAAGACCAGCGCGAAATTGCCCAGGTCGGCACCATTTCGGCGAACAATGATGAAACCATCGGTAAAATCATTGCCGAAGCCATGAACAAGGTTGGTAAAGAAGGGGTCATCACCGTTGAAGAAGCCAAAAGCATGGAAACAACGCTTGAAGTTGTCGAAGGTATGCAGTTTGATCGAGGATACCTGTCTCCCTATTTTGTGACCAATGCCGAAAAAATGGTTGCCGTTTTGGAAGATGCTTACATTCTTATCAATGAGAAAAAGATCAGCAACATGAAAGATCTTTTGCCCATCCTTGAACAAACCGCGAAAATGGGCAAACCGCTCCTAATCATTGCCGAAGATTTGGAAGGTGAAGCATTGGCCACCTTGGTGGTCAATAAATTGAGAGGTACCCTGAAGGTCGCGGCGGTCAAGGCGCCGGGTTTCGGTGACAGACGAAAAGCCATGCTGGAAGACATTGCCGTTTTAGTCGGCGGTCAGGTGGTCTCCGAGGATTTAGGGATCAAATTGGAAAACGTAACTGTTTCAGATCTCGGCAAAGCCAAACGGATTAACATCGATAAAGACTACACCACAATCGTCGATGGTGCAGGTTCACGCGCGGACATCGAGAGCCGTGTGAAGCAGATTCGAGCCCAAATCGAAGAAACGACATCCGACTACGATCGTGAAAAACTGCAGGAGCGGCTGGCCAAACTGATCGGCGGAGTGGCGGTAATTAACGTGGGCGCAGCCACGGAGACAGAAATGAAGGAGAAAAAAGCCCGAGTTGAAGATGCCCTCAACGCGACCCGTGCAGCTGTAGAGGAAGGGATCGTGCCTGGCGGTGGTGTGGCGCTGGTTCGCTGTTTGACCGCGCTGGAGAAAATGAAAATTAAAGCCGATCAAAAACTGGGGGTGAAAGTCGTCATGCGCGCCATGGAGGAACCACTTCGTCAGATTGCCAATAATGCCGGTTCTGAAGGTTCTGTCGTCATAGATAAAGTAAAAAACAGCAAGGGATCTTTTGGTTACAATGCTGAAACGGACACCTATGAAGATATGATGAAAGCAGGTATAATGGATCCGACCAAAGTTGTCCGGCTCGCATTGCAAAATGCAGTAAGTGTGGCTTCCTTAATGCTGACCACCCAGGCCATGGTTGCAGAAAAACCCGAAGAAAAAAAGGGGATGCCTTCGGGAGCATAAGGAATGGGCGGTGGAATGGATGAAATGATGGATTGATACCCCGGGGCTTGCCCCGGGGCTTGCCCCGGGTAGGCAACGCATTTGGCATACAACTTCGTCGAACTATTAATGGTGGCATTATCAGTCCCCCAACTTAATGCGAAAGCAATCTTTATTTGGGTTATAGGCCCGAAAATATAAAGGAATATATTATATTGGACGACAACATAGCTGAAGCTTAAATGAAATAATTTCAGCTATATAATTCAGAGACCTATTTTGAAGGGTATTGCAAGGTCAATTGGAAAGGCTTCCGGAAATGGCACTCAGGAAATGTCGAAATTGCAAAAAACTGGTTAGTTCTGAAGCAGGTGAATGCCCTCACTGTGGAACACCACTGCCTTGCATGAGTTCGCAGGCGTATAGGTTCTATTTTCTGGTTGTTTTCGTTTCTCTTGTGTCATTTGTATATTGTATTTGGTTTTAATCTTGTCATCTTTAAGAAATTAACATAGTAACCCGCAATCCTAAATTCTGCGATACCTCACCATCTGGTTTATCAGATTATATTTGCTCAGCAAGGGTACCCACCCTATGTCAATACACATTCATAAAACGGCCATGAGTGGCGTGCAGGGAATAAACTCTAAAAAAGCTTGAACGCCGAATAAGTAATGCATTATCAATGAAATTCTGGTAAGAGCATTCTGTCACTGTAACTAAGGATTCCGGATCTCCGATAAACTTTTCCTTGGGAGGAACTATTTGTAGAAGAACATGTGCTTTTATATAATTGGAAAGAGTTTGTGACCTGGATTCATAAAAAAATCGATGGGGATTTTTCATGAAAAATACGTCCTATTGATACGAGAAAATCACGGGAAGTTATCATCGAATCAATTGAGAGGGCGATTAAAAACAATAATGGTGTCTTTCCGGACGCTGGAGATATGTTTATTGAAAAAATAAGTGCAAAGAAATGAAAAGAAAACTACAAATTTTCCGCATAAGAAAATGCAGATGTTCTAAGGGGAAAATATGAAGCAAAAATATTCAATAGTAAAAAATGACAAAAAGAATGAGTTGATAATCAGAGAATTCGTCAAGTTGGATAAGTTTGACACGTATACGCTTACTTTTGAAGAGACCTATGGCAACGAGGCAATAGAATCTGCAGTTTCAAGGGGTAAGACGGCTCTCATCCCCATATTGAGAACCCCAGGTTTCTATCCACCAGGTGTGTTTTTAGAGACAATTTGCGAATCGATAATCAAATTGTATAACTCCGGTGGTAATAAAACCATAGAACTTTTTATTAATGACAAGGATTATTTATCAAAGAAGATGAGAACATCTGAGGATAGAGAATATATTGAAGAAGAAACGGCGGATGAACTTGACACATCGATTGGAGAAACGGATGAACTCGATGAATTGATTGTAAATGATGATGGCCTATCTGCGAATGTGCCCCTTAAAGTTGTGAAGGATGAGAATCCTGATTTTAAACAAAAGGGCTAACTGTCAAATAAAATACATAAAAAAACTTTAATCCTCATTAAGCACAGGTTGACAAACACTAAAGATAAAAGGAAATGCTGGTTTCTGGCAGTCAACCTTCCTATCAATATAAAAATCATTCTCGATAAATAGTGAAAAGTAATTGCGTAGAGTGATGACAACTGTATTAATTTGGATTATTAGCATCATCGGTGCCCACACCTGACAGCCTCCCATATGCAGCTGTCTATCATAAATCAGCCTACGAATTGGCTCCTGCTGGATGATAAGACTGTGGTTGAACTGAATAAGATGTGTGATGATATCAAATTATTCTAATTTAAAGTTATATGTCTATTGGTTTATTTGAGCGGCTGCAATTTAATGGCTTGTTTACCCTTAGGTGTTTCCTTCAGTTCAAATGTTACTGCATTGCCCTTTTGTAATCCGAAATAACCGAATTTGCTAATACCGGATTTATGGAAAAAAATGACACCATGCTGTTCATTATCAATAAAACCATAGCCTTTTTTGTCACTGTAGGATTTTATATATCCGTCCATAAAATATCCGTTGTTCCAAGTTTGATGACCGAATAAAAAGGCATCCCCTCTGTATTTGAATGGATGCCCCCTTTTCAGATAACTATACTAAGTTACAGTTACGTTGATAGCAGAAGGGCCTTTTGGGCCTTGCTCGATGTCAAAGGAAACCCGAGCACCCTCATCGAGAGACTTGAAACCGTCAGCATTGATACCAGAATGATGAACAAACACATCCGGGCCGTCTTCCTGTTCGATGAATCCAAAACCTTTGCGGTCATTAAACCATTTTACTATACCATCAGCCATCGCAACAACCTCCTTTTAAAATATTTTCATAGTTCCAACCTTCGGATTGCCACTCTGGCAAATGGATCTTTCCTTCAGTACGAAACCGGCCCTTGACTCGAAACGAACCTTTATTGATTGATCATATGATATTCTGTTTATAAATAAAATCAAGTTATTTAATTGATAAGAAACACCTTTTTCAGGGTAGGAGTAAACTGTTAGATGGGTTGATAATCTTCACGGTTAATCAAACCAGAAACGGGATGAGATGGAAGGCCGATAGCTCGTTTCAAGAATCAAGCACTTATGGACTTTGCCTTCTTTCTTCTCCTTTTGATCCTTCTAAGACAAATTTTATCCTTCCTGACGATAGCACAAAGTTTGGGGCTGTGAAGCTCTCTACAATTTGAGTGATTAACAAGCGGACATTCAGGATATTTTTCTGTTCCAAATAAACCGGTTCTGTTTGCCATAGTAATAGTGCAGCATTCGTAGCATCAGTAACAGTCACCCGATCCTGCCAGGATTAATGTCCCACCCGCCATCATCATGCGGTCCAGCATCCATGTCATTCTGACAATAGTGGCATTGTGGTTGGGTGATTTTTAAATAAATTGACACACACTATTAGATCCTGATAGACAGACACGCCTTTCAGAAATTTAATAATGAGTTGAACAGGAAGACCAATAACAAATGTCTAACAGTATCACAGTATCCCCACCGTTGAATAGTCCACTATATGGCATCGGTTTAATGATTATCATGACCGCTTGTTTCTCCATTTTGGATGCATCGGCAAAGTATGTCTGCAATGAGCTTCCTTTATGGATGGTGATGTGGGGACGTTATTTTTTTCATTTCATTTTTTTCACGGTATTCTTTTTGCGAGAGGCACCAAGGGATATTATATTCACGAAGAACCTCAAATTGCAGATCCTTCGTTCGGTTCTAATTTTTGGCGCGGGCGTAACATTTTGGTCAGGGTTGATGTATTTGCCCCTTGCTGATTGCACGGTGATTTCTTTTATTTCGCCCTTATTGGTTACAATACTCGCAGTGTTCCTATTAGGTGAAAAGTTCGGTTATCATCGTTGGGGTAGTGTAATCATAGGGCTTATCGGTGTGATATTCGTCATACGGCCCGGAATGGGAATTGCTCATTGGGCGGTGATATTTCCACTATTATCTGCTCTTTTTTATGCTACCATTCTGATAACAACTCGTATTCTTGGACAAAAAGATAACGCATTAACGACACTATTCTATACAAGTATTGGTGGTCTGATTCTTTCGAGCGTTATGATTCTATTCTTCTGGAAAGCTCCATCTCCTATACAATGGTTGCACCTGATGTGGCTTGGATTATTCGGAGCGATAGGCCACTTTTTCATGATTAAGGCATTTGAAAAAGCGCCGGCATCCTTGTTGGCACCTTTTAATTATGCGTCTCTCATCTGGGCTACGTTTCTTGGATTTTTCATGTTTGGAGATCTGCCGGATGCCTGGACCATCTTTGGTGCGACCATCATAATTTCAAGCGGTCTTTATCTTGTTAAGCGTGAATCCAGAGTTGCTGTCGCTTAATCGACTACCTTTACAATCTTGCCTGCAACAAGACCAG
>Ga0233414_10000545_pt1 | contig 15398 bp, 15 predicted proteins | sample Na_anoxic_10_MG_FD_189020 | JGI IMG/M metagenome (GOLD analysis project Ga0233414, IMG submission 189020) | Seawater microbial communities from Saanich Inlet, British Columbia, Canada - Na_anoxic_10_MG | ecosystem: Environmental > Aquatic > Marine > Inlet | place: Canada: British Columbia... | reverse complement strand
TATTTCTTGGCTTATAAGCTTATTAAAAATAGAAAAGACTGGATTGTTTTATTAAAAATTATTTTAATAAGCTATATATTGCCTGGTATTTTTGCTTTAATTCAGTTAATTGGCGGGTTTGGCCTGCCTGACGACTTTGGCGGATTTAATAGGATTTACGGCACTTTTGCACATCCTAATCTTTTTGCTTTTTACACTTTCTTTATTTTAGGCATAGTTATTTCTTTATTGCTGTCTTTATCAGAAACCAAAGATAATAATGCTGTTTTATGGAAAAATTTTAATTTTTATATTTGGATAGCTTCTGGTTTTTTAGTGCTTTTGCTTTTTACAACTTATAGTCGCAGCGCTTTGGCCTGCCTTTTTATTTTTATTATATTTTTTGGCGTTCTAAAATATAGAAAGCTTCTTTTAGCTGGATTATTTCTATTTTTAATCGCCTATTTCTTTTCTGATATTTTTCAACAGCGGCTCTGGGAATTAATTACTTTGGATCCTTACGGATCAGTGGTTTGGCGGTTCCGGCTTTGGCAGGATATAATTCCAGCTTCTTTATGGCAGCCCTGGTTTGGTTATGGATTAGGCACTTTTAGCAAATTAGTTGAATTTTATCGCGGCTTTGAATTGGGCAGTTTAGAAGCTCATAATGATTATTTAAAAATATTTGTGGAAAATGGTATTCTGGGATTAATTGCTTATTCCTGGTTGATTGTTGCTTTATTATTAAAACTTTTTAAAATATTTAGAAAAAGCATTAGTCAGGAAAAGGTTTTGGGTCTGGGCATTTTAGTAATTTGCTTAAGTTTATTCATAGCCAGTTTTTTTGATAATGTTTTGAGAACTACCGCGCTTCAATGGAATTTCTGGATTCTCTTGGCCGGATGGATAAATTACAAGGACAGTCCTTAAAATGACGTCCTTTTGCAAAAGGACGTCATTTTAAGGACTGTCCTTGTATAGTAAAACTTACCCACATAAAAAACCCCGGGTGTTTCCTCCTTAACACGCGGGGTTATTTGTTTCCTCCTATGGCCTCTTCTGATAGTCAGAAGGGACTACTTTTTTTTCGCCAGTTTTGGTATCTACGAGAAATTCGTAAGCGAAATGGCCTTTTATATTCTTCCTGGCAAAAATACTGTTCTGATCCGGAGAAAGCCATTCTTCAGATTCCAGTTCCTGGCCCCAAATTCTTAACCAATACATGTTTATTCCTCCTGGAACAGGAATTTGTCCGATTAGAACAATTTCTTTGGATTCTGTTTTGACAGCATAATTGTCTAACGGAACAAGAATCCATTTCTGGCCATCATACCAGGCCCAACTAACAGATAACTGCCATTTGGGATTTTCTATTCTTTGGATAAGAGGAATTTCTGTCTTTATAACAAAGGTTTCTTTCCCAATTGGATGATCTCCGATTGTATATTTCCCTACTTCTGGAAATCCATCCGCCCTAGCCATAGTCATCGTGAATGCAAATGCAAGCATAAATACAATCGAAATAATCTTTTTCATCTTTCTTGCCTCCATTTCTTAGGTTTTCGATTTATTCAATTGTTAAATTCCTTTTTTTAATTATATCCATTATATTGACAACTTGTCAATATCTAACTGCTGACGACTCTAATTTAGAGCACGTTCCAATTTGGATCATAATATAGGGACAATTTGTCCGCTATTGTCAGTAATCGGATATAATGATTTAAAGATTTAAATACATTTTAAGATTTAAGATCTTTTTCAGTGGCTTCTTTGATTCTTGAGGCTTTGTATGCCTTATATATCCCACCAAGATTTAGATAGCCACCAATCCAGTGCCATTCATCTCCATCCCCATTTATCATTTCTCTATAATTAAGAAAAGAAATGGAAATTATGTCCTCATTGTGCCAGGACAAGGTAGCAGATGGACCTAATTGGTAGAAACTCTGGTCAAGACCGTAATTATGACCTATTCCAAAATTAAATCCGGGAGTCAGCCGCAGATGCTTTTCTAAATCAATGTCATAAATTGACTGATTCAGAAAGAGCTCTATGCTTCTGTTATCATTAGAATCCGAAGCTAATACCTGGTCATTCCATGTATGCTCATGTCTAGTAGAATATGGCATGGTTAGTTCAAAATTTAAGTCTATTTTAGGGAACCATTTTTTCTTGGCATCCCTACGAGGATATAGATTTAAATGAGCTGAAAGTAAGAATATGTCATCAATTTGTTCGCTTCTGTATAAATCTTCTCCGCCTTTGTTATAGAGTTTCCCAAACCCTACATCAAGATCAGAATCCCAGTGAGATCCAAGAAATTTGACTGTGGGCCCAATTGCCCATTTTTCCCAATCATAGTTATAATTTCTATCGTTTCCTTCTCCTAAAGCGCCAAAGGCGAATATTCCAACTCTAGCGTATGAATTATCTCCAAGATCAAATTCAAAGGGACGATATCTGGCTTTACCCCAAGCATACCATCCTTGAGCATTCTCGTGAACGCTTTCATATGCGCCACCACCTAAATAAAAATCAAATCTGTTTAAAAAGGTAGTAGTTTCGGTTTTTTCATCTTTTCCCTCTAATAATTCGACTTTCGCAATTTTTGAAGGAACAGATTCTGCAGGAATAACTGCTTTTTGTTTTTTGCTTTTGTCTAACAAAGAAACAAAAATTGATTTTTCTAACATTGGTTCTGTCTGAACTGGCAAAATTTTTGTTATTTCCTTAACCTGAACTTTCTTCTGTTCTTGTTTTTTCGTTATCTTTTCAGGAATAACGAATTTTTGTCCTGGATAAATGATATCCGGGTTTTTTATTTTGTTAATTCTGGCAATTTCTCGCCAGCTAACACACAGTTTACTGCCGATTACAGAAAGGCAATCGCCTTTCTTAACAGTATAATATCTTGCTCCTGTTTCAGCCATAATAGCTGAAGACATAAGCAAGAATGCCATTGCCATAAATATCGTTACAGCTATCTTTCTCATTTCTAATTACCCCCTTTTTAATTTTTCAGAATTAATCTTCCTGCATCAATTTCTTTCTCTATTAATGCAGGATTTCTTTTCAATGATGATTTTACGCTGTTTCTAAGATCTAAAATATTCTTAAATGATATAAATTCATCATTTTTTGAATATAATGAAACATATCTATTATCTACTTTTTGAGGATAATAAATATACTCCTTGTCCTTAATTTGGATCTTAATTTTATCCTTTGTCTTTCTCTCTAGACGACTATTCAAGCTTATAATAATAGCCAAAGATAAAAAAATTATAGCGAAGAAAATTCCTATCACAATCCACTGGCGTTCCGCTTCACCCTGAACATCAAAATTCTGTTCAGGAATCTTTTTGTCTAAGTCGAGTTCTTCTAATACAACTATTTTTTTATTGCTTTCCTGAATTGTTGTGTCTGGCAAAAAGTATTTTAATTTCTGTCCAGGATGAACAGAATGAATTCCTGCTTCAGGATTCCATTCAATCATTTTCTGCATAGGAATTTTTAAGGCCCAGGCGATTTCTGAAAGAGTATCGCCTTTTTTAACAGTATATTCCTTATAATCCCCAGCAAAAGCCGCAGATACACAGAATATCAGCATTGCTACTACTATGATTATCCTTTTCATTCTTTACCTCCTTTTCCCAATTTGGGAATAGTTGAACATCAATTCAAACTCTAGATCTTTTATCTTTCTGTCTCTTTTTTCCAACAGCTCTTTATAAATTCTGCAAATTTGCCGAAATAAAGGAGCCATTTTATACCTAATCGTCTTTGCTCTAGCATAAGAACTGGTCCAATCATCATTGACACCTGCTGCTACAGCGTCGCCAACAATATTAGCTCCAGCCATAATCAACATTCCAGCGCCTGTAAAAGGCAGAGCAAATAGTGGAACTTTGGCCCGTTTAATAAATCTTTGAGACCCATTAAATCCAGGAATTTCAGTTGCCATTAATCTAAATTGCTCTAAAGGCAAAAATCCTGCCCTAATTTGGCCATCAGCCATTTTGTAATTATATTTCATTACTTTGGCTGTCTTCTTCTTAAATCCTTCCCACTCTGGAGAACCAATCCTTATTTCCAAGACACTTGATAAATCAGATGGAGGATCTAACCCTTTATTTTCAAAATACTCAATCCAAAAAGAATTTAATTCTGATAAAGTTGTACCAAATTCATTAAAGAATTTCTTGCGATATTCATTATCATTCTCAAACTTTTTTGGATTATAGGGGACTTGCTTTCCATTTAAATGATAAGCAAATCCAGCATCTCTATTAAAATAAAGAATTTTAGACCCATTTAGTTCTTCTCGACTATAATGAGATATAAATTGAAGCATAAAATCGCCCCAATAATTAATCCCTGACATGTAATTATAGCCATTAAGAATTTTTCCATCTGGCGTCATTGCCAAAAATGGCCAGACACCTCCGGCATTCACTACTTCCACCCAAAGTCCAAGGTCCATAACACATTGAAATGTTGTTATGAATTTAATTCCAGTTTTTTCTATTTCCACTGGATGTGGAATTGAAACCATATCAGCCGGATCTGTTAAGGCATGTTTTGGTAAATGCCCTTGTGAACTAGCACAGCCAGCTGCCATTACCATTGCCAATACAACTAAAAACTTTAATGCTTTCATTCTTAATACCTCCTTAATTTAAGGTTTTAGCCAATTTGGCTATATTTAGTTTTTAAAGAAATAAAACCTCCTTTTTAGATAGAAGAATCGTTTCTATCCAAAGAGGAGGTTTCGTCAGCTAATAACAAACCTTGTTCATCTTCATTATAATGTATATTGTCATATTTTAATCTTTTTCTTAAAACAAATACAGAACTAAGGAAAAATCCAACTAAAGCGCCTAAAATTGTTACTGCCCATAAATTAAGAGTAACTGGCTTTTCACTAACTAATGGCTTGTCTAAAATTCTTAATTCTACATTCTGTCCACTGCCATGATAAAACTGATGATTTTTTTCTAAAACATTATCTATAGCCAAATTAATCTGTTCAGCTTTTTCTTTCTCTGGATAAAAAACACCAACTTCTATTACTCCTAAATCACGGATAATTTTGACTTTAACAGCTTTTTCCCATTGTTTGCGTCTTTCTTTTAATCCAAGAGAAAAATCGCTTTGATTTACTTGTCCGGATAAACTAATAACTTTTTCAAAAAAGCTGTCAGAATAAATTCCTTCTTTTAAAACCCGGCAAAGATACTGGGCTGATTTGGAAACACTGTAAATATCTTGTCCAGCTGTCTGTTTTTGGACAACTAATACTTTTGACACAGCTTTATATTCAGGCGTCTGGAAAACCGCTAAATCAAAAGCTAAAACAGCTCCTAAAACGGTTATCCAAAATACGAGCCATTTTCTTTGATAAATTATTTTAATTGTTTGTTTTAAAGTCATAATAAAATGCCTTATCTCAGGCAATTGCACTTTAACACAATTATATATCTTTTGTCAAGGGTTTTTGGCAATTAATAAAGGATAGTCCTTAAAATTACATCCTTATGCATAAGGATGTAATTTTAAGGACTGTCCTTTCAATAACTATTTCTTCTTTTCCTTCTTCTCTTCTTTCACTTCCTCATACTCCCCTTCAACTGTCTTGTCTGTTGAATCTTTATCAGGGGCAGATTCTTTACCTTTTATTTCCGGCTCTGACTGTTCTGCTTTTTCTTCCTCAACTTTTTGATATAATTGAGCGCCTATTTTCTGAATCTCCTGTGACAATTCATCGATTGCTTTTTTCAAAGGTTCTATTTCACTGCTGTCTTTAATCTTCTTTAGTTCCTCTAATTTTTCTTCAACCTGTTTTTTATCACCCGGCTTTACTTTGTCTCCAGCATCTTTTAAGGCCTTTTCTGTAGAGAAAATTAGAGTATCAGCTTGATTGCGAATTTCAATCAGTTCTTTTTTCTGACGGTCTTCAGTAGCATGTTCTTCAGCTTCCTGTTTCATTTTCTCAATTTCTTCTTTGGAAAGAGCTGAAGAATCAGTAATTGTAATATGCTGTTCCTTATTAGTCGCTTTATCTTTGGCTTTTACATTTAAAATGCCGTTAGCGTCAATATCAAAAGTAACTTCAATTTGAGGGACTCCTCTGGAAGCTGGAGGAATCCCGTCTAACATAAATCTGCCTAAAGTTCTATTATCGTTAGCCATTGGTCTTTCGCCCTGCAAAATATGAATATCCACTGCTGGCTGGTTATCAGCAGCTGTTGAAAAAATCTGTGATTTTGAAGTTGGCACAGTTGTATTTCTTTCAATTAACGGAGTCATTACATTGCCCAATGTTTCTATACCTAAGGTTAATGGAGTAACGTCAAGCAAGAGAACTTCTTTTGTCTCGCCTGTTAAAATTCCTCCTTGAATGGCTGCCCCTTTGGCTACGCATTCCATGGGGTCAACTCCCCTTTCAATTTTTTTCCCTACATAATCTTCAACAAACTTTTGGACAATAGGCATTCTGGTCGGTCCGCCAACTAAAATGATTTTAGTAATATTATCAGGGGTTAATTTAGCATCTTTTAATGACTGTTCTATTGGCCCACGGCACTTTTCAACAATTGGCTTAATCAATTCTTCCAATTTGGCTCTGGTAATTTTCATTGTTAAATGTTTTGGCCCTGACGCGTCAGCGCTGAGAAAAGGCAGATTAATATCTGTTTCCAAAGTTGAGGAAAGCTCAATTTTAGCTTTTTCAGCTGCTTCTTTTGCTCTTTGCAAAGCAGTGCTGTCCTGCTTTAAGTCAATGCTGTTCTCTTTTTTGAATTCTTCAATAATATAATCAGACAAAATTTCATCCATATCAGTGCCTCCTAATTCAGTATCACCAGAAGTTGACTTTACCTCAAAAACCCCTTCTCCAAAATCCATAATAGTTACATCTAAAGTTCCACCGCCAAAGTCAAAAACAAAGATTTTCTCTTCTTTGTCTGTTTTATCAATACCATAAGCCAAAGAAGCGGCTGTTGGTTCATTAATAATCCTTTCCACTTCTAAGCCGGCAATTGCACCAGCGTCTTTAGTAGCTTGTCTTTGAGAATCATTGAAATATGCTGGAACAGTAATAACTGCTTTTTGAATTGGCTCGCCTAAAAATGATTCAGCGTCTTTTTTAATTTTTTGCAGGATAAAAGAAGAAAGCTGTTGAGGCGTATAATCTTTGCCATTTAGAGTATATTTTTCTTTTGTCCCCATTTTTCTCTTAAATGTAGTAACTGTATTTTCTGGATTAGTTATTGCCTGGCGTCGTGCTGGCTCGCCAACTAAAAGATTATTGTCTTTGTCAAAAGCTACATAAGACGGAAAAGCCTTGCCTCCGCCAACTACTGTTCCTTCAGCAGAAGGGATTATTGTTGGCTTGCCTGCTTCAACTACCGAAGCTGCTGAATTAGATGTTCCTAAATCAATACCTATTATTTTAGTCATAAATTTTTAATTAAGGACAGTCCTTGAAATTATGTCCTTTTGCAAAAGGACGTCATTTCAAGGACTGTCCTTGGCTTATTTAATTTTAATTGGAACCTTTTTTGTTTTAGAAATTTTCTTTGATACTTTTGGAATAGTTATTTTAAGCATTCCGTCTTTACTTTCAGCGCTTGCTTTGCTGTCTTTAACATCTATTGGCAATTTAATTACTCTTCTAAAAGACCCTTTTCTTATTTCCCTGCGCAAATAATCTTTTTCTTTAATTTCTTTTTTCTCTTCGCCTTTGCCCTGAATAGTCAGAACATTATCTTCAATAGAAATTTCTACATTATCCGGCTTAATCCCGCTTAAAGAAACATCTACATAAAGATTATTTTTATCCTGGTAAATATCTACTATTGGCTCTTCTGGCTGAAAAGTAGGCACAAAAGGAATCCATTCTTCTCCTTGTCTAAACATATCTGGTGAATTAGGAAAATTAGGTCCTCTTTCTAATTCTTTAAATTGTCTCCATTTTATAGGCATAAATTTTAATTTTTAATTTTTAATTTTTAATTTTTAAACATTAAAAATTATAAAATTTAAAAATTTTACTTAGCTATTTTGACTTTACTTGCTCTTAAAATTTTATTTTCTATTATATATCCTTTTTGGATTTCTTTAACAATGCTTCCTTCTTGTTCTTTTGATTCTATTTGCTCAATTGCTTCATGAAATTCTGGATTGAACTTTTCTCCTTTTGTTTTAATTACTTTTAAGCCGTATTTTTTTAAAATATCTTTTAATTGCTCTTTAATTTGATTTAAATCATGATTCTTTTTTGCTCCAATTTCCAAACTATCCAAAACTGGCAATAATTCTTTGATTAGATCTTCTTGTCCGTATTTTTTTAACTCCTCAAGTATTTTCTCCTGACGCCTTCGGAAATTAATCAAATCAGCCCGGGCTATCTGTGCCTGGGTTAAATACTCCTCCTTTTCTTTTTGACACTCTTTTAGTTTAAGCTTGAGTTCTTTGCTTTTAAGAGGTTTTATTTCCCCGGACTCTTTAAATTCTTCGGAAATATATGTAAGATTTTCATCTTTAACCATTTTATATTATTAACGACTTATTCATAGTTTATCACCTTTTAGAAAGTTGTCAAATACAAGAACAGTGTGATAGAATAAAAACAAGGAGAAAAATAATATGGAAACAATAACAGCTAACAATGTTACTTGGATTGATGTAGAAAAACCAAACCAAAAAAATCTTGACGAATTTAAGGAAAAGTTTAATCTTCATCCTTTTGTTGTCCAGCAATTTCTACCGCCTATTCACAGGCCTAAGATAGAAGAATATCCTGACCAGCTTTTTATTGTTCTCCATTTTCCTGTTTTTAATTCTGGAACTAATCAAACAAAATTAGTAGAACTGGACTTTATTCTTGCCCCAAATACGCTTATTACAAGCTATACTGAAGAAATTCCTAATTTAAAAACATTTTTTGATGATTGCAAACTTCAGGACTACCATCAAACTCAGCATTTCAAAAGCAATGGGCATTTGCTTTTGGGCCTGCTTGACTGGCTAATTGATTCTTGTTTGCCAATGCTTGATCATATTAGTGAAAAAACTGAAAAGATTGAGAGTCAGGTTTTTGAAGGCAAGGGCAAAGAAATGCTTTCAGAAATCGCTATGGCTAAAAAAGATTTAATTGATTTCCGCCGAGCCCTTAAACCTCAACGTTCAATTTTGGAAATTTTAGGTAAAAAATCCCAACGATTGTTTGGTCAGGAATTACAGTCATTAAGCCAAGAAGTTATTGGTTCTTCTATCAGAGTTTGGAATGTTTTAGAAAATCATCGAGAACTGATCAATTCCATTGAACAAACCAATAATTCCCTGCTTTCCTATAAACTAAACGATATTATGAAATTTCTGACCGTTGTTTCCTTTATTACTTTCCCCTTGAGCGTTATTGTTGGTTTTTTCGGTATGAATATATTCAGCCAGATTTCTTTAGTTGAAAACAATCCTTCTGCTTGGTTTATTATTCTTATTTTCATGATTTTTATTACTAGTATAATGGTTATTTATTTCAAAAAGAAAAAATGGCTATAAATAAATTAACTCAAGGTCGCTTGCCTCCGCAAAATATTGAAGCTGAACAATCAGTCCTTGGCTCTTTAATGCTGGATAAAGAAGGGATTTTAAAAGTGGCTGATATACTTAAATCAGATGATTTTTACAGAGAAAGTCATAATAATATTTATCAGGCCGTCTTAGATCTTTATGAAAAAAATGAACCAATTGACTTATTAAGTTTAACTAATCGCTTAAAAGAAAAAAAACAATTAAAAGATATAGGCGGAGCCACATATTTAAGCAGCTTGGTTAATTCTGTTCCTACGGCAGCTCATATTGCCCATTATGCTAAGATTATTAAGAATAAAAAAATTCTTCGTGATTTAATTAATGCTTCTCATCAAATTGAACAAATAAGTTATAAGGAAGACGAGGACACTGAAAGCTTGGTTGACGCTGCTGAACAAAAGATTTTTAGCATTTCTCAAAAATCAATTAGCCAAAAATTTATTCCTATTAAAGATACCTTAGAAGATGCTTTTGAGAGAATTGACAAATTGCATCGCGGAGAAGATGTTACTCGAGGAATACCAACTGGTTTTGCTGATTTAGATAATCATTTATCTGGTTTACAAAAATCAGATTTAATTATTTTAGCGTCCAGGCCATCTCTGGGTAAAACTTCATTAGCTTTGGACTTTGCCCGCCATATTTCTACAAAAGAAAAAACGCCAGTAGCTATCTTTAGTTTGGAAATGTCAAAAGAGCAATTAGTTGACCGATTAATCTGCGCTCAAGCTGAAGTAGATTCTTGGCGTATGCGCACTGGTCGTTTATCTGGCGAAGGGCCTGATAATGATTTTCAACGGATTCAACAGGCATTAGATGAATTATCAGCCACCCCTATTTTTATTGATGACGCTCCTTCGCCAACAATTATGCAAATAAGAACAATGGCTCGCCGTTTGCAAAGCGAACATGACTTGGGATTAATTATTATTGACTATATCCAAATGATCCAGCCGCGCAATCCAAGCGATCCGCCAGTTCAACAAATGACAGAAATATCGCGCAGCTTAAAAACATTAGGCAGAGAGCTTAATCTTCCAATTCTAGCTCTTTCACAGCTTTCACGAGCTGTTGAGAGCCGTTCACCCTCTATCCCTAAACTCTCTGACCTTCGTGATTCAGGAGCTATTGAACAGGATAGCGATGTTGTGCTTTTTATATATAGAGAAGACAAAGACAATCCTAATACTGAACGAAAGAATATTGCTGAAGTCCATATTGCCAAACACCGTAATGGACCAACAGGCAGAATAGAATTATTTTTTAATGAAAGCCAAGTTAGTTTTAAGAACTTAGAAAAACATTTAGGCGAATAAATGTTACCACGATCAATTCAAAACTTAATTAATCAATTAAGCCAATTGCCTGATATTGGACCCCGAGCCGCTACTCGGTTGGTTTTTTATTTAATAAATCAAGAACAAAAAAATTTAGACGAATTATCATCGTTGATTAAGAATCTTAAAACAGAAATACATCTCTGCTCTCAATGTTTTAACATAGCCAGCAGAGATAATCAGCTTTGCTCTATTTGTCAGGAAACAAAAAGGGACAAAGGATTAATTTGCTTAGTGGAAAATATCTTAAATATTATTCCTTTAGAAAAAACCAGGCAGTATAATGGGTTTTATCATGTTCTAGGCGGGTTAATTTCTCCGGTTGACAATATCGGGCCAGAGAATTTACGGATTAAAGAATTAATTGCCCGGATTAAAAAAAATCAATCGCCAATCAAGGAAATTATTTTTGCCTTAAGCCCGACCACTGAAGGAGACACAACGGCTTTGTATATTGAACGGCTATTAAAACCTTTTGAAATAAAAATAAGCCGTTTGGGTCGAGGCTTATCAACTGGTTCTAATTTAGAATATATTGATGAAAATACTTTAAGCAACGCTCTTCTTGGGCGAAGATAAAATTTTCAAAATCTCCACTTCTGTATAGGGCTGTTTATGGCCCATTTTTTTTTCATAACGCTTTTTTGGTTTATACTTAAAAACAATTATCTTTTTGGCTTTGCCTTGTTTTAAAATTTTTGCTTTAATTTTAACATTTTTAACTAAAGGAGTTCCTATTTTAACTGAATTGCCTTTGCTTAATAAAAGAACTTGGTCGAAGATTATTTCTTCGCCTTCTTTTTTTCCCAATTTTTCTATTTTAATTTTATCGCCCAGCGAAACTAAATATTGTTTACTGCCGGTTTCAATAACTGCAAACATGCTTTGTAAATTAAGGACTGTCCTTATAGGTTATATATTTTATACTAAACTATTTAAGAATAAAAATCAATAAGTAAGGCAGATGAATTTTAATCATCCGCCATTTTTGGTTTGGAGCGGAGGGCAGGGTTCGAACCTGCGACCTTCTTACTGGAAGCAAGACGCTCTACCGACTAAGCTACCCCCGCTCCGCAGAGGGTTTCTCTATTTCTTTAATTTCTATCTTAGGCTTTCCTCTAGTAATCCTTGACACATCCTTGTCCACTTTTTTCAATTCCCTAGAAGAACTGTTATACATATTAACTGTAGTATTGATGCTGTTGCCTATTTTTTTATGGTATGAACTATAACTTTTAATATGACTGTCTAATTTGCCTACCATTTTAATGATTTCTTTTGTTGACTCTTCAATCTGCATACCCCTCAATCCTTCTAAAATTGTCTGCAAATAAGCGAAAAAAGAAGTAGGCGAAACTACATGAACATGCTTTTCTCTGACTGCGTAATCCAATAAGCTTCTAGTGTTGGCCTTAATAGCTCCAATTTTATTAACTAATAAATCATAATAAATGGCTTCAGCAGGAATAAACATAAAAGCAAATTCATAAGTTTTTTCTCTTGGTCTAATATATTTAGCTGTTTCATCGATTCTTGTCTTTAGATCCTGTTTAAATGCTTTTTCTAATTGTTCTCTTCTGCCTGGGTCATTTTCCCCTATAATTCTATTATAATTTTCTAAAGAAAATTTGGAATCAATAGGAATTATTTTATCTTTTAAAAATATTACTGCATCAACAATCTGGCCATCTTTAAAAGCATACTGCATTTTATATTGGCTTGGATTAAAGATATTCTTTAATAATTCTTCTAAATAATATTCTCCTAAAACACCTCGACGCTTAGGATTGGTCAAAATATTCTCTAGAGATTGCAGCTGTTCAGCAAAACCAACCACTCGTTTATTAGTACTATCTAATTTAGTAAGTTTTTCAGTTACATCTCTAATAATCTTGTTGCTCTCGTTAAATTGATTTTGAAGTGATTTAGTTGACTCGCTTAGCTTATTATCCAAAACCTGGCTAAGTTGGCTTAATTGCTGCTGAAGCATAAGCAAAGATTCTTTTTCCGGCTTATCTGATTTTTTTTTAAATAACAGAAAAAATATCAGGCCTAAGCCCATAACAACTAAAATTAAAAGCGCAATAGTAAAATACTCCATAATAGTTATTTTAACATAATTTCAGCTAAAATAAAAAATAAATAAATCAGCAATAATAAGACAGCTTCTTTTTTGGTAATTTTTTTATTAGTACGTATAAAAATCAAAAAAAACATAGCTGAAAAAATTAAGAAAAATCGGCCAATAGCAAATGGCGAAAAATCAATTATTTTAATAGGTGAAAAAAAAGCAACTATGCCTAGAACTAGAGTAGCTGGAATAATTACTGAACCCATAATATTGCCAACAACCAGCCAATCTTTGCCTCTTTTTGCTGCCTGAATGCTAAAGAAAATTTCAGGCAAAGCATTGCCTAAACCAACAATTAAAACGCCTATTAAAACAATCGGAAGATTCAAGCTTGTTGAAAAAAAAGTAGCTGACATTACAATCCCTTCAGCAGCTAAAAGAAGTAAAATAATTGCTCCTATAAAAATTCCTATATTCTGAAAAGCTGTTTTTAAACCTAACGGTTTTTTTATTCTATTGTAAATCTTACTGAATCGGTCTTCTTTATTAAATAGCCAGAATATATAGACAAAAAAAGCCAAAATTAACAAAAGACCGTCTATTTTAGAAAGCTCGCCATCAGCTATCAAAAGCAAAGGCAAAATAGCTACTATTAATGTAAAAATAGCGCTGCCCTGAACAGTTTGACTAGCCAGAGTAAGTCCCCTTTTTGAAATAAGAGCTGCTAAAGCTACTGCCACGGTCAAATCAGTAATATTGCCGCCAACAATTTCAGCAAAAGAAAGTTGGGGAACTTTATGGAAAATAGAGCTTAAGCCAACTGAAAGATTAGGGATTGCTCCAGCCATAGCCATTGTGAAAAAAGCAACCACAAACTCTTTCCAGCCCAAAAATTTAGCTAATTTTATTAAAGCATTAATTAACCACTTACTTGATAAAACCAGTAAGAAAAATGAAGTAATAAAAATTAGAATATATAAGGTCATCTTATTCCCTTTTTAACGATAAAGTGATGTTTAGTGAATTCTATTAAAACTATATTTAAAAATCCTAATCCTAAAATCAATCCCCAATCAAAAGGATTTATAGGAACAGTTTTTAAAAGCGTCTGCAAGAAAGGCGCATAAAGAGCAAGTAATAGCATTATTACTCCAAACAGCCATGCAAAAATTAAAAACTTATTAGAGAAAAAATTAATATGCCATAAATTTCTGCGCAAACTTTTACAGGAGAAAATATAAAAAAGAGAATCAATGGTCAAACCAGCAAAAATTATTGATCTAATATGAGGCATTTCATATCCAGAGTATTTTAAAAGAAAAAATAAAAGGGCTAATAAAAGAATATCAGTAATCAGACCGATAATAAAAATCAGTGCTTTCATCTCTTTGTTTAAAAGAAAAAGACCGTAATCTTTGGGTTTTTGATTCATAATCCCCTTTTCTTTTTTTTCAAAAGCCAAACAAATGCCTAATGGACCATCTTCAATTAAATTAACCCATAAAATCTGCGCGGCTAAAATTGGCAATGGCCAGCCAAAAAGCAACTCACGCCAATTAAAATAACTTCTGTAAAACTGTCTGAAAGCAAATAAGTTATTATTTTTCTAATATTATCAATAATAGCCCGTCCTTCTTCAATAGCTGCTACAATAATATTAAAATTATCAGTTAAAAGAACCAAATCAGAAACCTCTTTGGCAATATCAGTTCCTGAACCCAAGGCAACTCCTATATCTGCCTGCTTCAGGGCCGGCGCATCATTAATTCCATCTCCAGTCATAGCCACTATTTCTCCTTTATCTTGCCACGCCTGAACAATTCTTAATTTCTGAGCTGGCTTAACCCGAGCATAAACCTGAACTTTCTCAAATATTTTTTCAAATTCTTTATCAGACATTTTAGATAGATCCCTGCCTTCTAAGATATCTTTTTCTTTAACTTTAAAACCAAGCTTATTAGCTACTGTCCATGCAGTTAATTTGTGGTCTCCAGTAACAATAATGGGCTTCATGCCTGCCTGTCTGCAAAGATCTATTACGTTTTTTGTTTCTTTTCTAATTGGATCATGCAAAGCAAAAAGCCCGACAAAAACCATTTCTTCAACTAAATCTGTTAACTCTTCATAATCCCCTGTTCTATTAACTGGAATTTCCTTATAAGCGACTGCCACTACTCTTAATCCTTGTTTGGTTAATTTATCAATTTTTTCTTTTATTCTCTTAAAATCAGTTATTAATAACTTTTCCTTTGTTCTTTTATTGTCTAAATAACTAGACATAGTTAAAAGTTTTTCTGGAGAACCAATAGTATATAAAATATTATTTTCTGAATTAAATTTATGCAAACTAGCAGAATATTTATAGGTAGGGTCAAAAAGAAATTGGTCAATTATCGGCTGTTCTTTTTCTA
>Ga0233414_10000544_pt1 | contig 15405 bp, 15 predicted proteins | sample Na_anoxic_10_MG_FD_189020 | JGI IMG/M metagenome (GOLD analysis project Ga0233414, IMG submission 189020) | Seawater microbial communities from Saanich Inlet, British Columbia, Canada - Na_anoxic_10_MG | ecosystem: Environmental > Aquatic > Marine > Inlet | place: Canada: British Columbia... | reverse complement strand
GTCAAGGATATGAAAACGATTACCGCTGAGTTGGCTATATACAATGGTGTGCCTAGATGTGACTGCTGTGATAAAAAATGGGAACCAGAAGAAATCGTAATAAAGATATTGACGTAAGTCAAAAATTGTCTATATTAGGAAAGTATGGGGGTGCTCCGGTTTCGACATGATGACTGAGGCACTAACTTGCGACTAGAGGGTTCAGTTGGCCTCTTTAAAAAGCTGAAAACAAATAATTGCTGAAAACAATTACCAACTAGCTGCTTAAGTAGCTCCCTAGATATTCTACCCCTCGGGTTTATCAACGGGGTCATTAGAGGGAAAAACTCGCTACTAGGATGGTCATAAGGTAGATGAGTATTATGATTGAGAAAATTGGGTTGTGTCTATCCCTGAAACTGTAAACTAGAAGGCAAAATAGTCGTAACGAGGTTAGTATCGATGCTTTATGAACGTGGGTTCGAATCCCACCACTTCCACTTTAAAGGTCCCAGTAATGGGGCCTTTTTTTATAAACTCCTTTTATACAAGGAGATGTATTATGAGAAAGCGCACACAGTTCCGTCAAGGACAAAAAATGGAAATCGGATTCGATTTAATGAAAAACTACACTGGTCATAAAACTGGTGGAGCAATGACTACGGCTCAAGGTGAAATGATGTCAAATTATTTCAGTAATTCTGAAAATTCACTACTGACATCACAGGCACCTAAAAATAAACAAAAGTAGGCTTTGACAAAGTTCGATAATTTTCTATATTCTCTATATCAAAACAGGAGAGACCATGATAGACTTTTTCGAATATACCGACCTTATAGAAACACTAAACGATTGGAATAAATCATACGCCAAAGGCAAGCCAGTTGTAAGTGATACTGTATATGATGTTGAGTACAAAAAGCTTAAATCATTCGAGTTGTCAAATCCGGCAATGATTGATTCAGATAGTCCAACCCAAAAAGTTGCGGATGTTACAGGTGGATTTGCAAAAGTTGACCATGAAGTTCCAATGCTTTCAATCGCCAATTCAATGGGGTTGGATGAACTGCGTACTTGGTCTGAAAATACTGTTGCTAAAAAATGCTCCAAACAAACTATTGAATTCAAAATTGATGGACTTGCATTATCACTCACTTATAAGGATGGGCAACTATCCGAAGCAGTGACTCGTGGTAATGGTAAGACTGGTGATAGTGTCTATGCGAATGCACTTCGTATTGATGACATTCCTAAGATGATTCCACAGCAAGGTAAAGTTGAAATTCGTGGTGAAGTTGTTTGGTTGAAAGATGATTTCGATGCATATAATAAGAAACTTGAATCACTAGGTAAAGAGCTCATGTCTAACCCTCGTAATGGAGCGGCTGGTACAATGAAGTCTAAAGACCCACAAGAAGTTGCTGACCGTATTCTTTCCTTCGTTGGTTATAACATTACACAAGGTTCTGAGAATGACTTACATAGCGAAGACCTTAAGCAACTTACGGATTGGGGTTTTATTGTGTCAGAGCATTTCTTATGCCCGAATCCTGATAAAATAATTTCAGGTGCTGTGTATATGGAAAAGAAGCGATATAGCCTTCCATATCTCATTGATGGCCTAGTTATCAAGGTAAACGATAAAACACAGTACAAGCGCCTCGGTGGCTCTTCTAAGACACCTCATTTCTGTACCGCACTTAAGTTTCCACCTGAAGAAAAAGTCACACGACTACTTGATATTGAGCATAGTTATGGTCGTAGTGGTGCGGTAACTCCCGTTGCTATTGTTGAAGAAGTTGAACTGGCATTGACAAAGGTTCGTCGTGCTTCTCTACATAACTGGGATATGGCTGAGTATCTAGGAGCATTCAAGGGATGTTCTGTAAAGATTCGTAAAGCCGGTGAAATTATTCCAGAGATTGTTGAAGTTGTTGAGATTGGTCGTACTAAAGATGACTATGAAAAAGCACTGTATAATAAAGTTAATATTCCTGTAGATACACAAACTGCTAAATATGAGTATCAAGATACTGCTAATGATTTAATTGAATGGTATGAGCGCCCTAGAGAATGTACTCATTGTAATACAGCACTTACACATGAAACTAACCGTAGTGGTGATGAATTGATTGCATGGATTTGTCCAAACTCTCAATGTTCTGTTAAGCAATTTAAAAACATTGTTCGTTTCGTATCTAAAGAAGCAATGAACATGATGGGTGTAGGTGAGTCACTTGTAGAGTCACTTCTATCAGCAGGACTTATTAAAACATATGTTGACCTATTCACACTTACCCTAGACGACTTATTGTCATTGGATGGAGTAAAGGAACGCTCTGCTAAAAACGCTCTTAAATCTATCGAACAGTCTAAGGAAAACTATCTTGATAAACTTCTTGTAGGACTTGGTATTACAGGACTTGGTCGTTCATCTTCTGGGCCTGTTGCTGAAAAGTGTAAAACATTTGATGGATTCTGTGAAGCTACTGAGTCAGAGCTTTCATCTATTGATGGTGTAGGTGACGATTTAGTTGCTAACATCTTGGAGTGGACTTCTAATGCTGTTAATAAAGATATCACTAACCCTATTAAAGAGCTTGGTATTGCTCTTAACGCAAAGCCAAATCTAAAGAAAAGTGACATGCTCGAAGGTAAAGTTCTTATTATGACTGGTAAGTTTGATACTATTGGTCGCGATGAGTTTAAGAAGCTAGTTGTTGAGCATGGTGGTGGATTAGCCAGTAGCATCACAAGTAAAGTAACTCACGTTGTACTAGGTGAAGGTGCAGGTCCTGCTAAGGTGAAGAAGATTGATACCGTCAATAGTTCCGGTAAGGGAAAAATTGAAGTTATTGATGATACTGAATTCCTTAAAATGATTTCATAACTTTATGTTGTTGGATGGGTGCATTATAAACTATTTTAAGTTTTAAGGAGCTATTATGCATAAAGACCCATCCAAAACAATGACCCCTGAAATGAAGGCCGTCTATGACGATTTCTACGCTAATGCTGAGAGGCTGAGAGGTGAGTGGAATCTATGTAACCAACAGTACCAAGCGACTGTTGGATTTACTAAAGGTGAAGACCAAGATTGGGAAGCTCATTTAGCCATTCGACGAATTAGTGACTATTGGAATCGCCGTAGAACTGCACTCGAAAGAGCAATTCCAGCTGATTTGTTAAAAAGTTTTCAAGAAAACGCTTAAAAATAACTATGGTTGTTGACATCCAGTCTCATATCAGATACCTTAAGTACTATGAGATACTTGGAGGCAACTGCCATACACATCAGAGGTGATACATAAGGCATCTAGAACGGTTCAATAAGGCAAACTTAACCAGTCATTAATTGAATTCAGTAAAGTAGTATAAGTAATACTAAGCTAGAGTATCTTGAATCTCAATAATGGTAGTTGATTTATGAATGACACCAGAAGAGTTTATTAACAAACACCCATTCCCAAAGAATGGCGCTGAGATAAATAATGTATTGGTTATGGCCATTAAGGACCCAAATCAAGCAAAATTTAAAGAAAAGAATTTGACAAAGCTATTGGAAAACAATGCTCGTCTAATTTATTTGGTATATCGCCAACATAATTACAACCAAGAATTAGCATCAATTATGTCCTTTGTATACGAAGGTCTCAAAAAATCGGTTGATACATTTAATCCTGACGTTGGAATGCCGTTCTATCATTATGCGATGAGAACTATTAGAGGGTTGCTCCAGAATTACTACAACTATAATCACGATTTAATTCATGTTCCGGTAATGAAGAAAAAGGATATTAAGTATGACTATGCTGACATCAATGACTTCAATGAACATCAATATGGAATCGACGAAACTACTCTGGAAGATGATAGTAATCTAAGTGATGAGTTGAGTAATATTATAGCTGAGTATGAAGCTCGTGCAGTTTTCAATGAAAAAACATCAGAAGAACTTGAGATGCTTAAACGAAGTAGAGATATAACATTAAAGGCATTGAGTGAACAGACTGGTCATAAAACAGCCAAGCTTCGTAAGATGATTGATAACTCAACAGTTCGGGTCCAGAAGTATTATAAGAAATATAAAAAGGAAATTGGATAATGACCAATACACCAAAAAAAGAAAAGTTTAAATTCAAAGCTGTATTAATGGTATCAGACCAGCCTACTGAAGATAAACGAGTTTATTCTAAAGCTCTATGTGAGAAAGTAGTTGCTAGGTTAAATGAAAAGCCATATATAGTAATACAGGAAATGAATTTGGTTGAGCGTAAGTTAAAAGAAATACGCCCTGATGTAGTTTGGAAGCAGAAAATAATGGCTACCATACAATCAGCCCAGCTCATTGAGGGTCAAGTCGTATTTGAGGCTGAATGTAGATTGAGTCGAGATGGAAAAACATTGAGTGGTATGGTACAAAGCCTTGGAATACAAGAGATTGAATTCACTCCAGTTGGTCGAGGGACATTAGGCGCAAATGGTGTAGTGAATCTAGATTATGAACTTATCTACATCTCAGTTGAGCCATTAACAAAATAATTTACATAAACCAAAAATATTTTTTGACAAATATAAATGTCATTACTATATTAGGTCGGACTAAACAACCAACAACAGGGGATTATATGAATCTTAAAAGATTTTTTATTAAGAATATATACGCTATACTCACAGTTATCGTTTTACTTATGTTAGCATTTTTCACATCACAGATAATGATTATGAAATCTCAATTCACGGAGACTATGAAACAAACCAATACTAAACTTAGTGAAGAGCTAAGTGAGGCAATGTTAACTCGTGAACATCAAATCAATCGCCTACAGGCAGGTATTTCCCAAGATAATATTAGACGTTGGGAGATTATTTCAGCGGCTTCTGTTATCAGTAAGATAAATCCACGATTAAGTCATGACATAGTTAATCAATATGCAACTTATATGGTAGATGAGGTAGCTCGACATGGTAATATTGATTTAATGATATGGATGGCTCAAATTGCACAAGAGAGTATGTTTGATGCAAATGCAATAAGTGAAGTTGGTGCAGTGGGATTAGGACAGGTGATGCCTAAGACAGCTAAATGGCTGGCCGGTGAATTAGGTCTAGTATATAAAGATAGTATCCGATATGACCCTCGTATTAGTCTTAAAATGTCTGCATATTTTATGAGTGACTTACTTAGTGATAATAATAATAGATATGACTTAGCACTTGCTCATTATAATGGCGGCAAGCAAAAATTCAGTTATATATATAATAATAAATATCGCAATAATGCTGAATATAAATCTCATACTGCAGATGAATTTAACGCAATGATTATTAAATATAAATCAAGCATTGGATTTAATAAAAAAAGTAAACGGTATATTGAATTGAGGGAGATGTATCGTGGTAAATTATTAACAACCGAAACTCGCGAATATATACCAAGAATCTTAAATAATGCAAAGCGTCTTAAAACACTATATAAAGAACCACCACATAAGGAATAACTATGATTTCAATTATAGTAGCAATGGATGAGAATAATGTAATTGGTTTAAATAATGACCTCCCTTGGAAGATACCAGAAGATTTAAAATTATTCAAGAGTCATACAATAGGTAAAAATATTATAATGGGACGTAACACTTATGTTTCACTAAGACGGCCTACCGGACTTCCTAAGCGACAAAATATTGTTGTAAGTAAAACTCTCGCTGAAAATAAACCTGAGTTGGCAGTTGGAGTTATCTTTCAAGATAATTTCAAAGATGCTATGTCATTTGGTAAGTCTTTGAGTCAAGAGGTATTTGTAATTGGCGGTGAGCGAATGTATGAAGAATCATTGAGTCATGCTGATTATCTATATATTTCCTTTGTTAAAGAACCTGCTGATGATGGTGATACTTTCTTCCCTGAAATCAATTGGGATGAGTGGGAAGAAATTGAATTACAAGAGTATGATAAATTTATTTTTAAGAAATACAAAAGAATTTAACAAAGCTGATTGACAAATAATCTAAATTGTCTATATTAAGGACATGACCAATGTTGGTCAAAACAAGGAGATGCGACATGTTGTAGATATTTAAACCTCCCTAACTAATTGATTAGAACCTCATAGTATTACTTACTGCGAAAACTTAATCCAATTACTCAAGGAGAACACAATGGAACACATCGCAAATTTTGCTGAAAAGCTCAATGTCCTAAAACAGGACCTCAAACACTACGGCCAATTTATTAAAGAATACCGAACTGCTTTAAAACTCGATTCGGTAGACTGGGCTGTAGGGAAATACGTTAACACCCACACGAAAAATCATAAAGAAAAATGGAATTCAATCTGGACTCCTGAAAGCCTTTGTACGTTTCCAACCGTTTGGACACCGAACAAAGGTATATATCCTTATGCTTATAGACACCTCCATATTGCATATTCTCTCTTGAGAGGAAATACAATGGAAGAGATAGAATCTAAAGTTCGTGAAGGTAATGAACCCGATTTAAAATTGGTTGAAAGATACATAGAGCACTATATGGGAATACCAAACTTTTTTAAGAACTTAATGGACTTTCGTCGTAAAAAACCTAAAGTCATTAAGATGTATGTCCTTGTACGTGAAGACATGGCACCTATCAACCGTACAGTTCAAGCCGGACATGCAGTTGCGGAATATCTACAAACTCATAAGGCAGTTGCGAGACAGTCCTCAGAGCATGCAGATGAACCGTGGCGTAATGGCTATATGATTTACTTAGGCGTAAATAGTGAAGCTGAACTGAATAAGTGGGAAACAAAATTAAAGGCATCTGAAAAGACGTTTGCAACTTTTGTTGAACCTGATTGGGGAACACCTACAAAGACTGCACTTGCATGTGTGGACTTTGGTGAGATATTCGAGGGATTACCTCTATTATCACTTGAAGGTAACAAACGAGAATCTACTCCAGACGTAGTTGTAACAGACGAAACTGTAGTTAGATAATCATTGGGGACTTAGGTCCCCATCATTAGCAAGTGTGGCCGAGTGGTTGATGGCACCAGACTCTAAATCTGACTGTATATTTATATACCTCGAGGGTTCGAACCCCTCCACTTGCATTTTATTAACTGTTTTTATGAATTAATTTAAAACCACTCTCAACTATACTGAGTAGTTCATCATCTTGATTCCCTTTAAGTCCATCAAGGAAACTAATGAATTTAGCTTTCTCTGGTCTATCACGGTGATTTAATAGTCTTTCAATAAGTTGTAGACCTTCAGTGCCTCTCATTTTAGAGTTATATGCTTGGATTTGATGTGGGGTCATAGTACCGGTAGAGTGTTGCATAACACCAGCAACATCATCATCCATCACTGAAATATCCTGCTGAGCGCCCATACTGTCCATCATAGGATTAGCTATGGTATTCAATTTCATAATCAACTCAGTTACATCAGAGCTTGGTTTCATGAAGTGTCTAGATACTATCCATTCAAGTTCAGTGGCATCTTCTTCCGAGCCACAATCCATTAAGTCTTGAAGAGAGATTCCCATTACTTCTGGTGCTGGATTAGTTTCTTCTGGGATAAATCCACCAAAAGTACCTAAACTACCACGTTCGCCATGAGGTGCTTCTTCTTCAATTGTTATAACAGTGACTCCGGGCATATCATTGGAATCATTACCAACAATGGAACCCATTACATGGTCCATAATACCTTCGAGATATTCATCACCACTAGCGTCAATTTTAACAAGTGCTTGTTCAACGGTATCACTTGGGGTAATTATTTTACTCTGGAACAATACCATTAGCATATCTTGTGCATCATCGTCGATGTTATCCATCACGTTGAATAGAGGTGTATTTAAAATTTCTTCCATTAGAATGATATTCCTACCGCGAGTGGATTACTACCACCGCCGCCAATATTAGGACTTGCATTGGCATCTGTTACTTGTGGAACCATAGCATTAGCAGCCGCATTTGGCATATGAGTTTTAGATTTATTTAATAATTTCTTAACCATTGGGGATTGGTTATTGTGGATAGCTGGAAATTTAGGAGCGTCTTCCCATTGCTCCCTAGTTTCTTCGCCTATATCTCTCGAGGGGCCGGGAAGCGAAGGACCATAACGATAATTATCAATCCCTTGCTCACCGCTGCCACCAACGGCTCCAATAGGACTGCCCTCTTGTTTCATTATCTTTTTCCAGTCACCCATAGGTTCACCGGATTGATTAAGATATGGAGTAAGAGAAGTACCGTTGATATAGCCGCCCCAAGAATTACCTTGCTCGTAAATAGCCTCGTAACCTGCTTGAATGGCTTCAAACAAACTATCATCAATGTTTAATTCTTGTACAAACTGTAGGAAACGAGATTTAGACATCTTAGAGTACATCTCCTGATAGACTACGAGATTGGCTTTCTTTCTCACGTTCGTAATCACTAGTGATTTCGTCAGTGGTATTTCTTAAAGTGTCTTCAGCTTGAGTTTGTGCGGCCATTGCACCTTTAGTAACTTCGGCAGCATCTCTATATGCTTTAAGTTCAGTTGAGATTTCTTCATTCACTTTATCAACACCCTGTGGGTCTGTTGGAAGAGGAATCGTAATCGTCTCAGCTTCTGTGTCAATTTCCTCAAAAATAGTAGCATATCCATAGGCAATAGCTTCCATGACACCTCGGTTATTATCGGTGACCATTGATTTTAGGAATGACTTTAGTGCATCATTTTGTGTATTAGGACTCACTGGGAATCTCCTTGTTTTAAATAGTTTATAATATCTGGCTGACTTAATTCTGATTTTTACTATCTTAAATATATGATAAAAAGAGAACAGTTTTCCAGTGAGCAAGAGAGTGCCTTTATAGGCATGACTGAGTTTCCTTATGGCATGGACAGGCAGATGCTTGTTAATGGATATGCAGGGACCGGTAAGACTACATTACTTAATAATTATGTAAACTGGGTCGAGGATAACACGAATTATAATGTTATCTGTACGGCTCCCACAAATGAGGCTGTAAGGGTCATTGCTAGAAATACTGGTAGAAAGTACAACAAAACAATTTATAGTCTTCTAGGGCTTGCTTTGGTTGAGTATGATGATAAGAAACCAGTGTTGAAAGCTCAGGGTGTCCCGAAGATTAAGGATTATGATATTATCATCATTGACGAAGCCTCGATGATTAATACCGACCTATTTGAGATATTACAGCAACAATTGACAATGTTTACTTATGTGAAAGTTATTTACATTGGTGATGATGCTCAGTTACTTCCTGTGTTACAATCTTATTTATCTGATGTATTTAAGATTGAGAGATATTATCTTCTAACAGAAGTACAAAGAACTGCACTTGATAATCCTATTATCACAGCGGCTACTCATATTCGAAAAAATCTTAAGTTTGCAGGTGATAAATTTGATAGAATATCACAGACTAATGAGGCCGGCGATGGAATTGAATTCTGGGATGATAGAGATGGATATCTCAATCATCTATACACCGATTTTACCTCAGATTCTTATAAAAATGACAGTAACTTTGTAAGAGCTATCTGTTATACCAACAAAGCAGTGACTGCCTTAAACATACACATTCGCCGTAAAATTTACGGTAAGCGAGATGTGGCTCAGTTTGAAAAGGGTGAAAACCTAATTGTCGATAAATCTATTGTCAAAAATATGGGCAAGTACAGTAAAGTCCTGTATGATGTAGGCGAAAGACTTAGGGTGAAAAAAGTTGATAAGTACGTTGATGATGAAAGTGGAATCGAGTTTTGGAACCTTAGGGTAGAGAACTACGAAGCCGACCCTAAAGACCGTTATAAAGGTGTCATCAAAGTAGTCACTAAAGAATCTGAATGGAAGTATCACGTAGAACTCAAAGAAATTTCTGATAGATGTAAAACTAAAATTAGAAATGGTTATTCCAAAAAAGATGCATGGACACCTTACTTTCAATTTAAAGATGAGTGGGCGTGGGTGAAATATGCATATGCAACAACTACCCATAAAGCACAGGGTTCTACATTTGAGAGAGCCTATGTCATCGAACGTGACCTAAACAAATTGACTTGGAATGATGATGAACGTAACCGTTTGAAATATGTTGCATTCACTCGACCAAGTAAACTTTTAAGAATACTACACTAGGAGCCGATATGTCCGGATTTGATTGTATGCAGGGAAAGATTCCAGAAGACCCAAGAAGTAAATGCCCTACTTGCGGAATTCCAAATAAATGTGGAGTTGAAATGGGTAAAGGGATATGTTGGTGTTTTAATTACCCAGCCATTGAAAATATGAATAGCAAAGATACTTCTCAATGTGTATGTGAATCATGTTATAAAAAAGAATTGGATGCAGCAATATGAGACAATATATATGGTATATTAACTCTAAACACTAATTGGGTATAATATGCTTGAAATATATGAAGAGTTCCAAAAATTTAATTTCGTTGTATATCATGACGAACCACACGTTTATTATCTAAACGGCAAGAAGGCTGACCTATCTGCTACTAAACTAATAGGCAAATTTAAAAAGCCATTTGATTCAGCTTACTGGTCCCAGAAAAAAGCAGACGATGAGGGTATCACTAAAGAAGAGATGCTTGCTCGTTGGAAACTTAAAGGTGACATTGCCTGTGAAAAGGGAACTGCTGTCCATGAATATGCTGAAAATAGATTGGCCAATAAAGTATTCCCATATCCTTCTGCAAAGATTCGTAGTTTGTTTAAAGGCGAAGACCCAGTTATAGATAAGTTCAACACAATTGTTCCTATTGTAGATAAGTTCATAGAAGACTGTAAAGGTCGAATGATTTCTATTGCATCGGAACTTGTTATCGGCGACTTGGAATACAATCTTGGTGGAATGATTGACCAAGTATTTTATAATAAGAAATCTGGTAAGATTGAATTATGGGACTGGAAAACAAATGAGAAAATTGATAGTGATAGTAAGTACACATTCAATGCTCCTGTTAGTCACGTTCCTAGTAGTAAGTTAGAAGAGTATAGTTTACAGCTTAGTCTATATAAGCATATCATCGAAAAGAATACTAACCTCAAGTTGGGTGATTCTTATTTAGCATGGTTCAATGAGAATAATGAAACATATCAAGTATTCAAATGCCTTGACTATTCCAGTGAAGTAGTTGAGATGATTAACTCATATAGAGGAAGAAAATAAAATAATTAACCTTTTTCAATAAAACACATTGACGGTTACATTAAATTTTCTATATTAGTATTCACCAAGCAAGAGATTAAAATCTTGTATGGAGTTCAGCCTTAGCGCTGCACTGTAATTTGAAACCTTTTTCGTCTTTATCTAATAGAGGTTAGTTCCTCGCAATAGAGGTTAGTTCCTTTAATATTGAGGTTAATTCCTTGAGTATATTAGAATAACGAAAAAACTTTAAATTTCTGGTTGACAGATAGAAACATAGTTTCTATCTTAAGACTACCGAACAAGAGGCAACTCTTCGTAAGGAAAAGATTTTAAATGAAATTTGAGTTTACTGCCATTAACGTGACTTGTCATGTTGACCGTAAAATACTTTCGAGTATTGTCGAAAAACAGCGCAGTTAACTTAGAAAAAAGTTTAAAATTCTGGTTGACGGGTTGGAAAGCGATTTCTATCTTACAACTACCGAACGAGAGGTAACTCTTGCAAGGATTTTGAAACAAAGCTGAAAACGCATACCGACATTTTGTTTCTTTTAATTTTCTGGTTGACGGATAGGATTTATTTTCTATCTTAAGACTAACGAAAGTTTGTGTGAGTCATCCGCACTATAAAGCACGCTACTGCCGCAGTGGCCATTTCTTCGGAGATGATAGATGAACCGATGGTGTAATGGAGGAAAGGCTAAGTCGCATTCCAAGAATTACATCCGCGAAGTTCGGGAAAGTTTAAGCCCATTGGTGTGGGTGAATCCTTTCAGTAAGGCAAGTAGAGAGTCGTAACACTAATTGCGATGTGGTCGCTTGTAACACAGGTCTTTGGGATATAACCTGTGAAGGCATTTCTCACTATGATTCAATGATGGTTGATACTATTATTGTCTGGTAAAGGAAGCTTAAAAAACTTCTAAATCCTATAACAGACTGGCGTAGTGCCAAACACTTTGTTGTAAAAAGCATCGTGTCCCGAAAGGGGTCAATGTAAGCTAGACCAGTAGTGGACCATTGGCACGTAGATACTTGGGTATTTTGCTAATACTTGAATTGAAGCGTAGAAGCCTCTGTTGTATAGAGTGTGCGTTCTCAAAATGACGTACTGGCAAAGAACATGAACGGACTCACCCTCCGGTTGACAGACATTGAGAGATGGTCATGTTTTTAAAAAACTGAGAGATTGTCATAGGTTTTTTATTTTTTCTCTTTCATCTGAAAGAGGATATATCAAATGGGATTAGTCGGCAAGTCCACAGTGACCCGGCTCTTAGGTTCGACTCCTTTGTTGGTATTAGATGGAAAGTGCAGTAATGGGTTACTTCTTATAATTTGATATAAAACAACGACACCCACAGCGATTTTTCTTCCGTCGAACCATTTACACAAAACCCCTTAGTGCTGTGTGAATAATGTCCTCTCATAGGGATATCTAAAAAGTCCAACTTCTGTTGGACTTTTTTGTTTTTATCTACTCAGATAGTTTCTTAAATGCTTCTTTAGATTCTTTTCCAAATTCATACCATTCACCTGAATCGATTAATGCCTTACATTCATCTACTATATTAGGTAACTCAACTTCTTTAATTAAGTCACCCATATAATTAGTGGGGCTTGGTTCACTAACAACGCATTTACCGTTAATGATATTAAAGAATATACGAGCTTGCTCTTGTCGATACACTGGATAGTAGTGGACATTCAATACGATTTTTGCCTGAGATAATACTTTCCATAATGACTCTCCGTATAAATTGTCAATCACTCGGAAACTTATACCTTTTACAGTAAATTGCATTTTCAAGTCAGCTATATTTTTTTGTCTACGAGCACTTTTCATACTCCCATAAAACACAACATCAATATCATGTGCTTCTTTAGGAACTTCTGGTATAACATCTAATGCTTTAATAAAAGTCATTGGATGAAACTTAGCATCAATGCCTAAGTTTTTATTTAGCCATTCAATATTATGTTCATCATAATCCCATACTTCATCAGCAGTCTTCAGTATATTGTTCACTCTAGTATTATTATATGGCCCTGAATCGGAAAGCTGTTCTAGTTGAAATATTATTAGTTTTCTATCTGGATATTGAGCTCTAACATTTCCCATCCGACCTATATTATATCCTACCCAAAATACTGTATTGGTATAATCTGGATGTTGTCCATATAATTCTCGAAGCATCACCGATACTTCATTGAATGCGTTTGGGGCCTCATCAATAATGAGTAAACTTTTTTCTTCGGTAACATCATGCTCATTATACATTTGAATGTACTTATTTACTTGAGTTGTAATGTTAAATGATTCCAATGCACATTTTCTAAGATGTTCACCTACTTCTGGAGTAGCATCTAAAATCCATTGCTTTATTTGTTCATTACTTGGTGCTATTTTAAATCTACGACCGCTGCAGTTATTCTTTACGGATTCAGTTAGCATCTCCGGTGTAAGTAACCCATCGGCATAACATTCACTGTATGGTCTATGGTCTAGTACAATAACAGGTTTACCACATGCCATTGCTTCATATGCACCACGGCCTAAACTAATAACTACATCAGCTTGATTGATTTGGTTGTATGTATCATCTACAGGATTTGTAAATTTATTATTTGATATAAATGTATGTCCCATCATTCTACAGATGAGTGCCAGTCTATTATTTAATACATCACTCTGAGATAGACTATAAACAACTTTACCTTTATGAGTAAGTCCTTGTGGTTTATAAGTATCACAGTCAATTCCATTTACAATCAATTCAGACTCAAATCCTTTTGATGTTAAATGATTCTGAACTTCTTCAGATATTGACACGTATTTATCTAATCCGGGATAAGGTTGTTCCAGTTCAACATATACACCATGACAAGTCTGGATTTTAAATCCTTTAATACCTTCTTCTAACACTCGTTTAGCCATAAAATTATGGTTAATGAGAATTAGGTCATACTCTTTTTTGATATTATTTACTGAACATCCATATTCTTGACTAATCTTCTGACTAACAGGTCCGGGTTGTTTTGTCCATATATCAACGTTATGACCTCGTTGAGTTAGCTCTTTAACTAATGTTTGGATATAAGTTTCTGTACCGCCTCTACGATAAAGGCTATTATTTGTTATTAGAATGTTTAATGGTTGGTTGATATCACTCATTTGAATGTCTCTAGTTAATGGGAAACCGTTATCTCTCTCATCCCAATGAATGAGAGCATTGCCGAAATCAGAAGTTGAATGTAACGGTCGCCCACGACGTAGATTCCACTTCTTTGAATATACAGGAAATTTAGTAGCATAATAGTCACATGTACTTTCCCATTGTTCGATTGAAATACCTTTACCAAAATGTTTAACATAACCACCGGATAATATTTTTGAACCTACTGGTAGTGTTACTTCACGTTGGTCGAGTATATGATAGTTTAGATTGGGACTGTTTTTAAATGCCATTATAATTTCTCGGTACTCTGGTCCAATCATATTACGTCCGAGATAATCTATATTCACATCATCTGGTGTGATATAAATATCAAATAATTTCATTCTAATGGCATCATATTGCTTAAGAACATTAACATTAAAATCAAAATCAATCCACTCATCGGCATCCATATATACAAACCAATCATCATCTTCTGCATAGGTTCTACCTGCAGTGAGAAGGGCTTGTCTATTCTGAAATTCAGCTTTAGCTCTATCGATATCCCATACTTTGGATTCAACTACTTCGACAACCGATGGGTGAGCTCTACATATATCGACTGTATTATCAGTACTTGCGTCATCATATACAACAATTGAATCACAAAAGGTAGTCATGTGATTAAGGGTATCATCAATTATTTGTGATTCATTTCTTATCCGAGTAAGGCCAATAATTTTCATTTCAATCTCCTAATAGTACTAAGATACCTCTTAGATAAATAAAATAACACTTTTTCTATTTTTCTAATTGACGAATATGGTATACTTTCTATCTTACAGAATATCACACGACAGTCGTGTGTTACTGAACTACATCTTATCATCGGATAAGAGTAAAGGAAACCCAAGATGTCCAAATTTAATTCTACTTCGACTGGAAAAAGCGCGGCTCGCCGTACTAAATCTAAAGACGGTGTAAGTGCATGGAAATCTTCGGCGTATACAGATTTATGCGACCGAGTACTTACTTCATTTTATGGTGAGGACCGTTTCTACGAAAGTGGAAAACAGTCTGCAGACAATATTGTCT
>Ga0233414_10000540_pt1 | contig 15454 bp, 10 predicted proteins | sample Na_anoxic_10_MG_FD_189020 | JGI IMG/M metagenome (GOLD analysis project Ga0233414, IMG submission 189020) | Seawater microbial communities from Saanich Inlet, British Columbia, Canada - Na_anoxic_10_MG | ecosystem: Environmental > Aquatic > Marine > Inlet | place: Canada: British Columbia... | reverse complement strand
CCGAGATTCGTGTTGCTGATGATAGCTACGGCATGTGGAGCCGCGCTATTCCATCGGCAGTTGTTGAGAACTTGGTCGAGGTGTTCAGTGAGAACGTAGGCGTTGCGATTATGCACATGGTTCCAGCAATGAAGCTGGCTATGATGGGGAAGTGGAACTCAGCCGCGCCGGGGTTCGGGAAAAGCGGCATGTCCGCAAAGACGCTGTCGATACTGGGGCTAAACGGCGATGACTCGGCACTTGGAGTTCTCCAGAAGTTTGGAGTATCAGGTATTGTTCCTGAGCTTGGCGAGGAGCTGGTCGGCGCTGGGTTGCGAGATGCCATCCACGAACAATTCCCAGAGCTTACAGAGCCGGGTAACGTTCAGTACCTAATGGAGAATATCGGGCCGATCGCGCTTGGTATGTCCATGGGCATGTTCGTTATGGGTGGCCCCGCACACCTAGCCGCGGGGATGAACGTGGTAGATGGAGCGAGGGCCCACGCGAGGCTGGTAGAGACTGTCGAGAACGCGGCGTTTGATGAGGTTGGCGTTTCTGTTACCCCCGAGGGTAGGAGGGCTGTCCGTGCCGGATTCAATATGTTCGCCCAGTTGGCCAGGACTGGCTTATCCACGCTAGGGTCTGCCCAGCTCATGGGTAGCGGAATACTAAGGGGAAGGTTCCTAGACTCTGAAGGTATCGTTAGGAAGGCGAGGGCGGAGGTAGAGCGTAAGGTTTCGAGCGGGGAGATATCGGAAGAGGATGCCGTAAGGGAACTTGATATTCAGAAGGATAACCTGTGGGGGCAGTTCCAGGGTCTAGCGGCGCTTGACGAGGAAGGTGGAAGCCCCGCCCTTAAATTCCTTTTCGATCACGGTGTCCTGGATAACCCGGCTGAGGGGCAGGCGATTATCGACACGATGCGCCAGAACATTCTGGAGCTTGAAGCTGCTCACAAGAGTGGGTCACTGCGGGCATTCTTTAACTCGTTCCGCGCCAGAAGGGTTGAATCCCTCATGGCGGCGAGTGCTGATGAGGGGGTCACGATTGACCAGCAGCAGACTCTTCCTGGCGCTGCATTTATCAAGGCGACGGAAGATATGGAGGCGCTTGAGGCGCTTGTATCCGGTGAGGGAATTGGGTCGCCTAGGGTGGCTGAGATCCTTGCTAGGCAAGAGCTTAAGCCTAAGCTCACGGAGGAAGGCGGCGCATCTGTAGGGATTGGACGGGCGGTATCCGAGGAGGGCGATACGTTTGACCGGGAGGTTACGCGTAGTGCATCGGCAGTCCTTGACCGTGTCAACGCACACGCGGAGTCTACGGGCAAGCCGCTAAATCTAGTTTTCGATAAACCGGGTGATGTGAACGCATCGGTTTCCAGGGCGCTTCGTGCGGGGTTCATACTGATCCCGGTGCGGGGAGAGGTGTCTGAGGGTGTCCTGGCTTTTTGGGACGCTGGCTCTCGGTCGATCTTCTACGATGATCAGGCCATCAGGGCGGCTGCTGAGAAGCTTGGCATTAGCGTTGAGCGTATGTACACGAAGGTGATCTTCAAGGAGGTCATCAGGGCTCATGTGACATCGCTGGGGAACGGCGCAGCTAAGTGGCTGGAGTCGGTTGACGGGTGGCTGGCTAAGGTTGGGGCCACTAAGCCTAAATCGCTACCAAGGAACGAGAGCTACTATCCCCCCGGCGAACTAGCGGATCTTGAGGACAGCGTTTCGTCAAGGCTTGCCGACTTCGCTACGATCGAAATATCCGAAAAGGACAAACTGCCTGATGGTTCTCGCGGGGTCTTGCGTTCAACGGGTGAGGCTATACTGCGGATGGCGCTACCGGCGACTAGCTCGATGCGCTCAATAGAGGCCAGCATCCGTAGGGCGATGGACCGGGCCGGGTTTGACCACACGGAGATGAGCAGGGATCAGGTGTTTATGGCCAGCACCACCAGGGAGCACGCCCTGGGGCTGATGCAGCTCAGGGTGTCCGCAGAGGACCTTGTGGGGGCTTTGGAGGCTGATACGGCTGAGAGCCGGGGCGAGGAGCCCGCGGCCCAGGAGGCCCCCGTGCAGGCCCCAGTGCAGGCCGCCGCGCAGGAGGCGGATGAGCCTGCCCCGGCGCAAACGGAGACTGCGGTTCGGGGTCAGCCTGGGGCTGAGGCCGAGGCCGCTCCTGAGGCTGCTCCTGAGGCCGAGGCCGCTCCTGAGGCTGCTCCTGAGGCTGAGGCCGCTCCTGAGGCTGAGGCTGCGGTGGAGCGTGTGGCGGACAGGGTGGATGTTACCTCTCTGCCATTCTCGATGGACTTCGTCGCCCTTACCCGGATCGCTAAGAATGTATCTGACAGGATCGCTGACAAGATTTGGGGTAAGTACGACAGCACGGACAAGCAGAGGCCGCTTAGCGAGCTAGTTCGTAACGCTCTATCCGAAGAGCTGGTCAAGGCTAGGGCTGCTGGGCTTATCCAGGATGTTGGCACCCCCAATAGCATGAGCGATGAGGACCTCATCTACTGGCTGAAGGCGGCGGAGGTCGAGTGGACTAAGAAAGCGGTCAAGGCAATGGAGGGTGAGCTTGTCAGCTACGGAGAGAAGCTGAAGGCTGGCGAAGAGGGTAGGCATGACCTTACGGATAAGGAGGTTGAGAGGGCCGTAGAGGTTGCCGCTGAGGAGATGGTTGCTAACATCATCCTGGAAAGGTCTATACACCTAGCGCACTTTAACCCAGATGCTAAGTTCAGTGAGGCCGAGAACCTTGAAGCAGGAGAGCCGGTAACGAGTAGCACGGCTAACTTCACAACGAAGAATAGGGATATTCGGGTGCTTGGCCGCGTAACAGACAGCGGCGAAAGAGTAGATATCGACTGGTATAGCGAGGGCACCATTCCCGGCCTTGGCAATTTGATCGAGCCAGAGGGCGGGTTCCCCAGCATCCCCCTGTGGAAGATGTCGATGATGATCGCGGAAGCCGGGGCATCGCAGGTTGGTAGCCCGCTGCACCGTGCGGCTAAAGAGGTTGAGGATTCAATCTACGCCGATGTGTGGAGGATGCCTGGGGCGGTGATAAACCAAACGGCTGGGCCGAGCAGTGCCGGGCCTTCGCGCACGAACCTGAGATTCCCCGTTGGAGAGAACCTTAGCGGAAGCGTTTATCTAGACGAGACAAGCAGCGCCCCGATCACAACGGCAGACCGGCAGAGCACTGCGGTGCTTAGGGCTAGGCGCGAGGAGCTGATGGATCAGTTGGACCCCAAAAGGGCGCGTAGGCGGGACGGGGCGCTGCTCACAGAGTCGGAGATGCAAGTAGCAGCTGGGGATGAGTGGATGGGTGGCCCAAGGGATGCAAGTCCTGAAGAGGAGGCAAGGAGAGCGGCGCTGAGGAGCGCAGACGGTCGACGCGCTCCCTGGTTATCTCGGGTGGCTGAGAGAAAGGCAGTCGCAGAGCTTGATGAAGTAAACAAGCGCCTGAAGGAGATCGAAGAGTCTGGTGGGCAGGGATCTACCGGCAGGGGCATGGACGAGCGGGAGCTTCTGGGAAGTACCAATGAGGACTCGTCGCTGATACATAGCCGGAGCGCATTAGTTGAATTCAGCGGCGCTAAGATTGGTGACCGCGTACTGGTATCGGACAACAACCTGAAGTTTACTGGAACACTGGTGGAGGTACCCGGCGGGGTAGGTGTGCAGCAGGATGGGTCACCGGGTACGCGGCCTGTGCCTGTCAATAGGCAGAACCTTTATCACCCGAAGCTATCTATGGTCCTTAGGGGCGAGGCCGCGTATAGGGATGTCGATGGAGATGTTATCGACGAGGATCGAGTCGAAGACATGACAAGGCTTCGGGTTAGGGAGGAGCTTGGAAGGCTAGGGGTTGACGATGAGGGCAGCGACACTGACATCAGGGACCGGCTAAGGAGAAACCTCCCAGAGGGCAACCTCGTTTGGGTGAGCGTGGAAATGGACAAGGACGGAAATCCTAGATTCACGGAGCCTGTACGAGCATACAGCAACCAGAAAGAGGGCGAGGTTCGTGGACGTGCGCGCAAAAAGGGACCCATCGACATGGGTGGCAAGGAGATAACCAGGGAGCGCGTCGACCAGATGACTAGGATCCAGGTTACGCGCGAACTTAGACGGTTGAATAGTGACCCTGAGGGCAGCGATGCTGAGGTTAAGAGCAGACTGAAGGAGTTGCTCCCGTTGCCGGAGTACGGTGTGGAGTCAGTTCGGAACAGAAAGCCAATCACCACGGCAGAGCTAAAGGACGCGGCGTATCGCCTAGCTCAACAGTACAGGGATAGCGGAATAGATTTGGAGGCGATGGTGCAGAGGCGTACGGCCGCGCCGCAAAAGGAATCAGGCACGCCAAGGGTTAGAGTGAAACTCCCCACGACTGAGGTAAATGCGCGTGTACGCGAAGGGTTCCCTCAAGTCCTTGGGGGATATCTGGATATGGACCCGGCCATATCTCAGCGCTTAATCGAGTTCAGGGGCAATCGTGCGGTAATTAACGAGGGCTACAGAGATAGCATCAAGGAAAAGGATAAGGATTCTAGAACTGAGGCTGAGAGCTATGCGCTAAGTGAGGCGAACGATCCTGGGTTTCAGCTACTAATAGCCCATGGGGGTGAAATGCTCCACAGGATCAGGACAGGTGAATTAACCGAGGAGGGGCTTATAGCGGAAATTGATCGCGCGGGAGAAACCGCAGTGACGGCCATGAAGCTGCTGGATGCCGTGCGCGATGCCAAAGATGCGCCTCCGACTCTATTCCAGACTACGGGTGTTTCAGGTGAGGGCGAGGGCGAAACGGATCCAGAGGGTAACCTAGTATCGCCCGGTAGGCAGATCCCTAGCGGAAAGCCAGATGTTGAGCCAAGGCCGGACCCGGTTAACCGGAGCACGGTCCAGGATATCGCGGCACATAACGGCTCTGTGATGAGAGCGCTAGACCCTAAGGGTCGCGTGTTCCTTAGCGGTGGTGCTAAAGGGAAGGCGTATGAGAAGTTCAACCAATGGAAGAAGGATCATGTCGCTAAGGACGGAAAGGACGGAAAGAACTGGTGGAATGTCCCCCGATTCAAGAACCTAGACAATGATGAGCGTCGCCTAGTGGGGGCTGCTATCCTGGCTGACCCACAGGCTATTACTGACTCTGAGCGGGTGGCCTCGGTTGACGAGGGAGTGAGGGATCCGGTTAGAACTTCCCTTCTAGCTATGGTTCTCTCAAACAGTTCTATTGGCGATGCCCACAGCACGGCATCAATCGCAATAGGAGCTGACATCACCCTGATGACGAAGGATGGGTTTAGTGATGACCTAGCGCCTGACGGGCTAGAGTTCAGAGCGGATAGAGTTCACTATGCACTTATCAACTCAGAGGGGCACGCCCTAGCCCAGGCTATATCGAATGGTAGCGCGCTGGATACGCTGGAGATCATGGACCGTATGTACCAGCCCGGTATCTTAGCCAACGCACGCAAGCTTGTGGCTAAGGGCCATCTTAAAGACGCGCTTGAGCTGATGAGAAGCTCTGGAACCGTGCAGGTTCAGCGGGAGATAGAGAAGGCTATTGGGGTCAAGCCTGCCAGGAGAACTCAACTTGCGAAGTTACGCAAGCCTAAGGTGAAGGAAGTGTATCGCAAGATAAAGGAGCTTAAAGAGGATGGAAGCGCAGAGAGCCTAGAGGAGGCTGGCAGGCTCAGTAAGGAATACGACGAGATGCTCAAAGGGCCCGACAATGACATGCCCCAGAAGCTGCAAAAGGAGGTTGTGATAAAACTCCTAGACAGGCTTGGAGTGCTGTGGGCAAGCAAGCTTGGGCACAGGAGTATGGGCATGGTGCGAACCGGCGAGGCCCGCACGCCTAAAACTGAAAGGCAGGAAGAGGGGTGGGTGGAGATCCAGGGTTTCAGCAGAGATCATGTGCTAGAGGAGCTGAAGGCGGCTACGACCAGGGGTGTATACGAAGGAACCCTGCAAGGAAGCACGGAGTCACTAAGGTTGGCCCTGTTTGATGCAACGATCATGAGGTCCGACACGGGGAGGAAGGGGATCTCGTTAAATGCGGCGCAAAGGGCCGCGAGGATGATTGGGACCGTTAGAGGATTAAGCCGCGATCGAGGTGAGAAGGAGATTTCACAGATCGAGGGTGAAGGCACGGCAGGTAAGGCACAGAGGGACAAGACGACAGGCCGTAGCGGGTGGGCATTAGCCCTAAGCGGAATGTCCACTGACGAGACTGGGATCATAGAGAAGGTTCTCGATCGTGCTGGGATGATAGCTAGACTCAAGTTCGCCTCGGCCCAACTAGACCTAGACCTGTTAAGCCTAGAGCAGGAAACTGATATCGGTATTGGTGCTGAACGGACGCAGATGCTTAAGGGGAAAAAGAAGGGTCCCATCGAATACGATAATAGCATCCCCAGCCGAGATGTCGCCGGGTTAGTAAGGGATGTCGATAAGATGAACATCGCCCGCGTAGAGGAGGAACTTAGGTTCTGGGCCGGTAAGGGGTTCAGGGCGAAGCCTGTGAACGCGATTAGAAGGGCTAGTGCCATCAAGAAGGCGTATGCTCGCCGTTTAGGGGAGAAGGATAATGGGGATAAGTACAAGGGGAACGCAGTCACGTTTGAGAGCGCTGAGCGAGCCAGGGTGCTGTCTGAAGCGTGGTCGAGGGCCGAGCTTGCCGCTGTGCGTGAGATGGCATTACCGGGCAATGTAACTGAGCATGAGTCGTTAAGGAGTCTCGGGTTGGTAAGAGCCGCCTTAGCGAAGATGAACCTTATTTGGGATCCAGGATTCATAAAAGGTCCCGCCACTACAGAGGAGCGAATTCCATACCGCAAAGACTGGTCAGCGTTCCACAACAGGCTTAACCAGGAAGGTGACGGTACCACCGGAGACGTGATGCTTGTGCAGCCGGGGGAGAGGAGCATGGAGGCTAACGCCCTTGAGCTAGTCCGCGGCACGACAGGGCAGAGGTTGCGTGAGAGGATAATTTTGCGGCAGGGCATTATGGCCAATGTCCAGGATTATGTAGACAAAGGCGAGATGGAAGAGGCTAAGAGGCTACTGATCGGTGAGCATCACAACTCGCCTAGGGTGAAGCTAATGGTCAGGAGCGGGGCAGTCGCTATGCCTCCTTCGGTTCCCCAGCAGTCATCAACTTGGAGGGCGCTAATTGTGGACTCTTCCGATGCTGGGTATGACGCTATAGTATCTGATGGTGTCACTTACATCCTTAACCCTACAGTCGCAAGGTCAACTCGGAAGAGTGCGGAAAGTAGCGCGGGGGCAGCCAGGGTACTTCAGGGGGTAGAGGCAGAGACGGCCGCTGCGTTCTCCAATAGGGCAAGCGAGGCTATGAAGACAGTCAGGGCTGCGCTTAGAGGTAATGTTGAACCTGATGGGGCCGATGCTGAATCTAGCGCCGAGTTCACCCATAGGGCAAGCGAGGCCATGCGTGCTATGAGTGACGAGACAACGGACGTTCACCATGCACAGGTCGTGAGAAGGCACCCGATCCTGAAGGATGCGGAGGTGATGCGGATAGCCTTGCGTGGAGCATCGGCATCGGGCGCGCTTGATATAACATTCGGTGAGATTAACGAGCTATCGGAAAGTGGGCTCTTTGATGCACTTGAGAGGCTGAGCCTACGCCAGAGCCAGGAGGAGGCTGATGCGAGATTCATAGGCCCCAGAAAGACGAAGCCCGATGTTGAGCCATACTCAGGAAAGGGAGAGGAGCAGCTTAGGCTGGAAAGGCAAAACGACCCGGATTTCAAGTACGACCCTAGAGGGGAAGACAAGGCCCGTAAGGATAAATACTGGAAGACTAAGTACGGTGTCCCCGCGTCCCCGACTGAGGTTAGGGACCGCGTTGGCGCGTTAAGGTATGCGCTGACTCATCTTGTCACAGAAGAGTCCCGCACTCCCTGGGATCTCAAGTTTGAGAAGAATCACCAGAGCGGCCCGATCAGGTTTGAGCTAAGGCGCAGAGGTATGAGGCGTACCAAGCTGGTCGGGTATATGTCGATCACTGAAAATGATGAGCATCAATACTTCTTCTTCAGGTCAGGCAAGGAGAAGGCTGGCGCACCGTTACGGGACAGTTGGACGGAGGAGGAGAACCAAGCTTTCGATAGCATCAAGAGGCGTATAGAGAGTGCTTACGCGCTGCAGAGGGCTAGGTACTCACACGACCCTGACGCTGGGCCTTCAAGGACGCGTGTGTTTAAGCGCATAGGCAAGGCAAGCGCCGAGTCATTCAAGTATGCCGGTGGAAGCGCTGAGATGCCCAAGTTCATGGCTGTAGACCTTCGTGACCGTGTGAATAGCGAGCTTGGAAGTATTGGCCTGTCCGTTCCGCATGTATGGAACATTGACAACCTGCCCACGATCGGGGACAGCGAGTCGGCACCTACTCTATTCCTCATGGCCTTCAAGCAGTGGGGCAGGGATACCAACCTAGCCCAATATGACGCAAGCCGTGAGGCCGCGCTGCATACCGCTGCGGTGGAGAGATTTGTGGAGGGGGACCTAAATCTCATGGGTGACCGCGGAAGAGAGAGGGTGAAGGAGATCCGTGAGGCGCTGGGGGTATATATCGACATCAAAGGATGGACGAACACCCAAGGCCGCGAGCGTCAGAAGAGGATGCTTCGTGTGCAGGATGGGTTCAGCCCTGATGATCTGTGGGCGCACTTCGCCGGTCAGCCGGGGTCAATGCTAAGTAGCGAGCACCGCAGGAAGTTTGACTTGGCCCAGGAAATCTCAAGGGGTGGTCGTTTTCAGCCAATCCTGGATGTAGCAAACTCGATGATTGAGGAGCAGGCTGGAACTACATCGGTGGCCTTAGCATCGAGGCTCATCAGTGGTGGCCTGTCAGACTACATGAGTATCACCTGGACACGCCCTGGTGATGAGGACATTGTCATGAACTCGTCTGGTTCATTCAGGACTGGCGTTGGGTACAGAGCTAGGAAGAAGATGACGGTGTCTGTGATCGAGGGGTGGTCTAGGGGATGGAGCCTCAAGTACCCTGACGGTATCGAGTCACTCAAGAAGACGCGGATGGCTGTGTACGAGGCACGTCACAACAAGGCACTGCTGCACGTTCTGAAGCTATCGGGTATCGTGAAGAAGAAGAGTAGCGCTGGAGACAGGAGGGGTATGGTCGACCTTGAAGCCCAGGCATTCAGAGGGTACTCGGCAGAGAAGTGGGTGGCTGAGTACCTGAATAACGCCACAAGCCAGATGGCGGTTAAGGATATCAAGAACGTACCGTATAAGGCATGGATGCACCTGTCTACGGCAATGAAGAGGATGCTGTTGGCGTTTGGCCCGTTCCACCATCACGCTTTCAGAAAGAGCTTCATGTACACGGTTGGAAATAAGTCGGCCGCAAAGGCTTTCACGGACTTCCCATCAATGGCTGCCTCATCGGCCCTTTCATATGGAAACGCTTTAGGCAAGGTATCCAGGAAGAAGCTCAACGATGTGGCCCGCGGCACAGAGGCGTTCAGGGAGGGGCAAGACCTATGGATGAATAACGATCCGCTTCTTAGAGAGCTTATCGCTGAGGATATGACCCTACAGTTGGACTCTGAGGTTAGGGACTCGCTAGTTGGAGGGGGGTATAACCCCGACGAAGTCCGAGACATGGACCTGTGGGTTAAGAATCTAGGCGAGGACCTTATCAAGAAGGGAGCGCCAAAGGCCATGGTAGAGAGGGTAACATCGGTAATCAACGGAACCAGGGAGTTTCAGAGAGATACGGCCATCTGGCTATTCAACGAGTTTGGGGCAAACCTGAAGGCCCAGGCGGGAATACTTAAGTATCGAGAGATGCTGGAGAAGCACGCGGAGAGGCTCAAGACTGACCATGACGGAAGCTTCAGAAAGGAGATCGCCAAGTCTGTCGCCATGCTGTTGAACGCTGACTTTGGTGGACTGAACTACAGGGGTCTTGGAGGCAAGCTAGGTGGCGGTGGTCCGCGGCACGCTAAGACGATGATGCTCTCTAGGGCTCTGCTGCTTGCCCCTGACTGGACTGAGTCGAACCTCTTGACGGTACGCAACATGCTCTTCAAGGATGGCCGTCTAGCCACCAACGATGAGGTCGACGCGATGGGTAAGAACATCTACCGTATAATGTGGCTGCGTGTCATGTCCAGGGCGATGCTATTGCAGATCGTTGCTAACGCTCTGATCGCTGGGCTTGATGACAAGCGTACATTCCAAGACCTTTACGCTGAGGCCGGGTTCCCTGGCATGGGTGACGAGGATGCTCCTCACTGGGCGCAGTTGCGTTGGCTAATGGTAAACCTGAGCGGGTTTAGCCCCAACGAGAGCCGTAAGTTCCTGTCGACCCTGGGGCACTTCGGTGACCCGATCAAGTGGACCGTTGAAGTCCTGGGTGACCATAGCGGATCTAGCATCCTAACCCCCCTTGTGAAGAAGGGGTCGCCTATGGCCCAGATGGTGCTCAACGCACTGACTGGACGCGACTGGTCGCACCGTAGATTCACTAGCTGGGATGAGCTACTTGGTGTGGATTCTGATGCCGGTGAGTTCAAGCGCGACTCTGGAGACAACAAGAAGGGTGACAGCAAGATGGGTAGGTATAGGTGGCAGACGAGTAAGTATTCAAAGGAGATCGGCCCACTCAGGTGGCCAGAGATCCCGTCCTTCGTGGTAGAGCAGTTAAGGCGTGGTGTGCCGATCCCGGTTAGGAGCATATTCGATACCGCGGCTGGCTCTAAGGATTACTTCGATACGTTGTTTACGGTCCTGGGGTACCCCGCGGCCCGCACATACCCGAAAAGATGAAAAAGAAGAAGTCTAGAAAGGGGGGCTTCAGGGACAGGAACAGCGACCCAAAAACGGATGTCTCGGTACTCCTAGGGGACGTAAAGGGAACGGTGGAGGTTGTTGTTGGTGAGCACCGCTACTGTTATCCTTCTAAGGACTTACAGGGGTGGGTAATGAGGGTTGCCGTGTCCTTAAACATGGGTAGTTTGGAACATATTTTAGCTGAGATGAGGAAGACCGAATGAAGAGATCAATGATTGCTGTTGCTTTGTGCTTACCGTTATTTACATCGTGCGAAACATTGGATAGCTGGTCGAGGGCTTCTCTGAATCCGACAGAGCAGGCTTACTTCGACTCGTATAGCGCAGCCGCCGACATTCAGGACCGCAAGATCCTTGAGATTGAGGGGGAGATTAGGGGTGCACTGGCTGACCTTAAAGATGTACGGGACATCGGGACCATGAACGCTGGGATTGCCGAGGTTAAGGCCCTCCAGGCTTCCCACGCTTCGGCCGTGAAGTCCTACGAGGATGTGGCATCCAGGGCAAACAATGTCCTCTCGAAGTCGCTTGCGGCTAAGGGTGGTGGGTTCCTCTCGATGATTGACCCCTTCGTTCCTATCCCCTTGCAGCCCTTGATCCCTCTGTTGTCCTCAGCTGCGGTGCTGTTGATGTCTAAGCGTGGCAGGAAGCACGCTGGCAAGTGTATCCGTCATGCCATGAGTGGAAACCTAGGCGAGTTGGCGGCAAGCGTATTCCGTGCCATCGGTGCTAAGCACTCCAACACAGACCCAACAAAGATCCTTGGTGGTGCTATCGAGGAGGCCAGAGTTCAGGTGATGGAGGGAACCCTTTCCCCTGCTGCGTTAACCACCCTTGAGGAAGCGCACGCTGCGCTTGAAAAGCATGGCTCCTGAAAGTGATCTCTGCTCATGCAGTTGCGGCGGCAAGATAGCCGTACTGGTGAACTCGGTGGAGTCGATAGAGCATCAGCTTCTAAGGCTGAACGGTACCATCCAGGGTAACGGCAAGCCTGGAATGCAGACATCGCTCGCAATCCTCCAGCACCGGGTTACGGGACTGGAGGACTTTGAGCGACAAGTCGTAGCGACTAAGCGTTGGGCCGCACTTGGCGGGATTGGCTTTCTAACGACCCTTATGGTCGATATCGTTTTAGGTTTTTACGGCTCAAAATAAGCTCTAGGTCTTCGATGGTGTCTCTTAGACGCTCTAGCTCAGTCCTTACTTGGGCACCCAGTAATGGGTCCAGGGCGTAGACCTTGTCGAGTAGTGAGAGCATCACTCAAATCCGAGCGTTGATTCAGTAGTAACCGGCTCGTCAGCCACCTCAGGCTCAGTCTCAGGGTTAAGCACAGCATTCCGCTTAGCGATGGGGTCATCGTCCATGACGATCTGCGGTAGGCCAGTCTGCGCCGCGTGCACATCCTGTAGCTCCTCCATTGTCTGCATCCCCAGCAGGGCTGAAGGAGCGTACAACCTGATAAGGAGGCTACTGGCGCGATAGCTTAGCATGAGCTGAGGCATCGTCTTGTACTTGGGATTCTTGTCCCAATTTTCAGCGTGTGCCATTTTCATGTCCACGGTGAACTCCACTCGCTGGTCTGTCTCCTTGAGGATTGCCCATGCGGTGACGCTCGCGGGTGAGGGTGTCCAGTCGAAGTGGATGCCTCCCTTGAAAAGTCCGCTGCGTTGAGCCATTGCAATGCCGTACTTCGCGCTAAACCCTGGGGTTCCGTGCACGATGTAGAGGTTCTGCATGATCTCCATGAAGCCTACGCCCATTCGATTAGACATGTCCAGGGCGATGAAGCAGTTGGCGGTCTTGCCCCTGAAAGTGGCGGGGATGATGTCGGCCCTTGAGAGAGCCTCGGCAAACTTCCATAGCTCCGCTCCAGATTGAACTGCGGGGGCTAGTGATTGTCCGTTGTCGGTCGTTGTGATTTCAGTCATGATTAGTGGTTTCCTGTAAGAGCGTCAATTTCGCGGCGGGAGTAAATAGGTAAGTCAATGTATCCGATAGCCTCAGAGTATCCAGGCCATCGGTTTTCGTTTTTGCACTGCGAGTAGAGCATGAGGTCCCTCTCGTATTGGAGTCGGCCACGGTCAAGGTCCTCCTTCTGGACAGCGTAGATGGCTACGGAGTACGGGGGCCTCTTTTCGACAACCAAGAAGATGAACTGTGCATCAGGGCCGACAACGCCAAGCTCGATCATGCCGTCTAGGTATATCGCAGCCTGTACATGGTAACGGTACTTGTGCATAGATGACGAGAAGGCCCATCGGCTTGCGTCCATGGCAGTCTTCAGGTCAACTACAAGGTCATCGTGGATGATGTCTGGGCGACACCTCATGCGCTGGCCTGATGCGCTATGCTCCCAGATGCCACTGGCTTCAATGTGCTTAGCATCTTTAACTAGGGGGCCAGCGATCTTGTGGGTGGCCACGGAGGTAGTCATCTGGTCGATGTGGTACATCTCTTCGCTTGAAATGATCGTCATGCCAGCGGACTCGCCTTCAAATGTACGGGCTAACTCCTTGCCAGCCTTAGTGCGCCGGTCACACGGGGGTAGCACGGCGATCTCTTCATACATCTTTGATGGCTCCAGGATCGCTGTATGTGCAGCAGTGCCGAACCTCATGGCAGGTGTGGACTCGGAGGGCTCTCGCTGAGCCGAGGCGTAGTGAGCAGGTGACTTGGCGACAAGGTCAAGATCGTGCTTGGATACCGCGGACCATGACAGGTACGAGGGGAAGTGGACATTTTGGTGTAGGCCATTTGCTGGTGTGTTCATGTCCCCAAGTTTAGGTGAAGATTTGTGCATGTCAAGGGTTGACTTAGATTTTTGCAACATTAGACTAGGGGCATGAAGAAAATCAAGAACACACACATTGCCGCTGCGATTGAGCAGGCTGGCTCACTTGCCCAGGTTGCTGTAGACATGGGCGTTACCGAGGGCGCTGTAAGGAACTGGGTGCGTCTAGGGAGGGTACCTAAGACGGTTGCGCTGCTTATGGGGGCAAAGTACAAGCTGAGCCTCAAGAGCTACAAGGGGATCCAGGCTGCCCCAGGGAGCAAGCGATGAAACTGCCCTATTTCCCCTTCTACCCAGGAGAGTGGCTCCGCTCTCCGACCACCATGGGTATGACTCTTGAGGAGCAGGGCGCGTACCTTCGCCTGCTTTCAGTTCAATGGGAGGATGGGTTTGTAGACCCAGAGGATGTCCCGATGGTACTTGGCCTGTCCGAGGATGAGGCTGAGAAGATGATGGCTAAGCGCGTCTGGAAGAAGGCGTTCCCTGTCCGTGAGGATGGGATGCTTCAGAACCCGCGCCTAGACCGTGACCGCAACTCGGCCCTGTCTAAGGCTGAGTCGGCCAGCGCGAGTGCCCACGCGAGATGGCGCAAGCACAAGGAGAAGGGATCTCCCGCAACGCCACGCAGGAGTGCGGAAGAGGAGCTTCAGGAGGGAGTGAAGCTTGCCACCGAGGCTAGGGGTGAGGCCCCGCCCGCTGAGCTTGTCGACCTAATGGTTAAGTACATGCTGCTGCGTAGAAGTTCTAAGGGCCGGTCGATGTGGGCAAGGGAGCAATGGGCGATGAACCTGGATGTTGAGTATAGCTATGCGGAATGGGTAGAGGCGTATAAGCTCGCATTGCGTTCGGGTTGGGGATCTGTGCATCCCAAGAAGGTGAACACTGGTAAACGGCGGACTAACGTTAGTTTGAAATCTCTTGAGAACTGGGTAAATGATGACAATGGAACGTACTAGCAGAAGCGAATTGGCACAGATCCTGGCACCTCTGACGATCCTCCCTGGAGCGGACAGGATGACTGAGCCTCACTGGAGTGCATACCATGCGGTGCTCAAGGGGTATTTCCCCGTTGAGCTTAAGGCTGCATCGAAGCACCTCTTCACCACCTCAACCTTCTGGCCACAGCCCAAGGCGATCTTGGGGGCATTGCATTCTCAGAGGCGTAAGCTTGGGCACAACTGGCTTGACAGGGTGAAGGCACTACAGCTTGGAGCCCCGGACCCCGGCCCTATGACGCTATTGACTGAGGAGGAGCGCGCAGATATCATTTCGGCTATACCAGGAATTAGGAGTATAGGTCGTGCGGAGAGCAGCAAGGATTGACAGTAATCAGAACGAGATCGTCAAGCACCTTAGGGATCATGGGGCATCAGTCCAGATCCTTTCGATGGTTGGCAAAGGATGTCCAGATATACTTGTCGGATGGACGACTGCTGCGGGTGTCAGATTGAACTATGTCATGGAGATAAAGGATGGCGATAAGCCTCCCTCCCAGCAGAAGCTCACCCCTGATGAGGAGAAGTGGTTTGAGGGTTGGCAGGGCGAGTGCTCGGTGGTCAACTCCACTTACGCGGTCGACTTGGTGATGGGCTGGGTTTAGGGTCGATTTCAACCTCACTAGTCAGCATCTCTATGGGCAGGTGACCGGCGACCACAGCGGTGACTAGCCTGCGTACCACCTCACTGCGGCTCACATTGAGGACTTTGCTTAGCTCATCTAGCGTACTCCAATGCGCTGGAGGGAGCGTAACCGATGATCGCCTACAGATGCCTGAATGGTGGAGAGTTCTATTGTGGAGATTCGGGTGCCATGCCATGGATGAATGAT
>Ga0233414_10000539_pt1 | contig 15463 bp, 9 predicted proteins | sample Na_anoxic_10_MG_FD_189020 | JGI IMG/M metagenome (GOLD analysis project Ga0233414, IMG submission 189020) | Seawater microbial communities from Saanich Inlet, British Columbia, Canada - Na_anoxic_10_MG | ecosystem: Environmental > Aquatic > Marine > Inlet | place: Canada: British Columbia... | reverse complement strand
TCTGAATTATCTACACTTCAAGATCAAATACACAAGAATGCCAAAAAGTTGATGGAGCTGAAAAGCGCTAAAGAGTATATCTCTAAGCTTGAGAATGCGATAAAACTCAAGGATCAAAGACTTTCTGAATTCAAGGAAATGCTCCACACATTAGAAAGAAACCTTCAAGAAGAAAGGAAGGCCAATGAGGCCCTTAGGGCTGAACTTTCGTCCAAGGATTCTATAATGACAGATCTTCAGGAAAAGCTGCAAGGCTCTCAATCACATATCCGCTATCTTGAGGAAGAGGTTGCAAAAGGGCACAACAAAATCCAAGAGTTCCAAGGTCAACTTATAGATGTTAAAGGACAAAAAGCTCTAGCCGAGACCAAAAAGGGCCAGCTAAAATCCACATATGAAGCGTTTATCTTCGACCTCAAAAAGGAGATTGAGAGGCAGGAGGTAACAATCAAGGAATTCAAAGATCAGATCTCTATCACTTTTGTGGGCCGAGTCCTGTTCGAATTTGGCAAGGCCACCATTACTTCAGAAGGCGAAATGATTTTAAAAAAGGTTGGAAAAATCCTAAAAAATATTCAGGGGAAACAGATCCGAATTGTTGGACATACTGATAATATCCCCATTATGTCAAAATATCGGTATAAGTTCCCAACAAATTGGGAGCTTTCTGGCGCTCGTGCTTCAGCAGTGATTCGTTATTTCCAAAAAAATATTCACCTTGATCCCAAGAACCTGGAAGCAGTAGGCCGTTCCTTCTATGAGCCCATTGCTGACAACAAAACGAGCGAAGGACGTGCTCAGAACAGGCGGGTGGAAATTATCATTTCGTCTCAATTAAAATAGCTTATCGAAAAATGAATTTTAGTCTTTTCTGATTTTATCCTCTGAGTTGCCTAACTGGCAACTTTTTCTCAGTCAAGTAGAAATCCCCAATTTAGGTAAGAGATACACCTGAAGAAAAACCCAGATTCCAATAATCAAAATAAACCACCATTCACTCATTCGCTTCCTTCTCTTCTTCTGTTTTCCTGTTATAAATAATCCATCACATCTGTATTATATATACAATAGTCACAACTCACGGCTGTGGAGGTCAAACTGCTCAAGAAAATCCACGCGAAGAAGAGGAACAGCTCGATGACAATCCGCTACTCAAACCTTTGCTGGAACTGCTTGACCCGCTTGAAAATGATGACATAAGACGGGAAGTATCATTTTGCTAACATGAAGCACCGGTCAATTTTTCTCTCTCATCAGAAGAAAAAATTAATTGCTCAAAGCTTTTTCCACATTTGTTACATTTGAATTCGTAAATAGGCATCTTTACTCTTACTCCATGAAAAATAACTATCTTGCAATCAATCGAGACCTTTTAAATTGATCAATTTTTTACCGGTATTTCTAGATTCTCAGCTTTGTTAAACTCTCCGGTTTTTACCTATGCCGAGTATTACGAAAAAATATATTACCCTGGGATTTTTAAGTTAACCAATATGCTAAGTCTTTTTCAAAAATATTCAAGACTTGAGAAAAATATTTATTATTCCTTCATATCCTTTAAAATTTCTATAAGTTTATTCTTTTTATTATGCTCTGGTTTTTCGATGACTACTTCAAGAAGCTGATTGAGGATCTGCCCAATCCTTGGACCAGGCTGTAAACCTACTATCTTTATTACATCATGACCATTGACTGCCAAATCAGAGATTGTGAAAGGGTATGATTTTTTTATCTGGGAATTAATTTTGCTCTTAAATTTTTCGATATCTTTTTCAAAATCCCTTCCCCACCCATGGGCCAGATCGTCTGCCTTTCTAAGGGCTATAAGGTCATCAACATTGTCCGCCCCTATCCGTTTGATAAAACGCCTCACCGCCCTGTCGCTCAACTCCTTTTTGTAGTCAAACATGTGGTGGGTTATGAGGTGTGTCACCCGAGTGATCCTATCATTGCTAAATTTCAGCCTCATCATAATCTCTCTGGTAAGCTCTGCACTGGCAGCAGCATGACCAAGGAATCTCCATCTGCCATTGATTTTTTTCCTTACCCGTGGCTTGGCAATATCGTGAAACAGGGCAGAGAGTCGCAAAACAGGATCACCTTTAATAGAATCAACCGTCTCCATAATATGCCGGTAGATAGTATATTTGTGATAATTGTTTTGCCGTTTTCTATACCCTTCAACAAGTTCCGGCAAAATTCCCTTGAGGAGACCTGACTTTCTCATCAGATGAAAGCCTGCTGAAGGTCTTCTTGCCATCAAAACCTTCAGAAGCTCGTCCCTTACCCGTTCTTTGGCTACGATATCTATAGCTTGTGCCATAGTTTTTATCGCCATGAGCGTTTCAGGTTCAATGACATATCCAAGCTCTAAAGAGAACCTGATAACCCTCATCATTCTTAAAGGGTCCTCTTGAAACCGTTCCAACGGATTAAGGACTGCCCTAACAATCTTCTTTTCTATATCTCGTTGGCCTTCAAAGGGGTCTATAATTTGTTTGCTGGTAATATCATAGGCCATGGCATTAAAGGTACAATCCCTATGTGCAAGATCTTCCTCAATGCGTAAGGAAAATCCTCCTGTACCCCGAAAGGTGGTTACCTCGAAATGTCTCCCTTCAGAGACCAGCGTAACAGTGCCATGCTTTAGATTAAAGCTTGTCATTTCAGGAAAAAGATCATGAATTCTGTCTGGTATTGCATCGGTTGCCACGTCCCAATCTTTTGCCTGGCACCCAAGCACAGAATCTCTGAGTGCCCCTCCTACTATAAAGGCCTGATAGCCACTCTTAATCAGCCTTTGCGAAATATCAAGGACGATATCAGGGATCTCTTTATTATTTATTGTCAAATTCATCTTGTTTTCCTATAAACAACTTGCCCTCTGCCTGAGCAGGAATTCTACTTCTTAAGCCCTTGCATAAACGTATAAGAGTCTCAAAACCCAAACTTATGTAGTTCTTGTAAAGATCTTAGGATTTCAATCCATTCGCCTCAAAATTAACAATCTTGCAATAACAAAATCTTACTTTAAAAGATAGTGACACAATTTTTTCCTTTTTCTGCAACGAAATCAGCTGCACACGATTAATAGTGAGGCAACGGGATAGAAACCGGGCATCAAAGGTCTGCTTTGTTCACAAAGCAAACGGGATGAATTTATGCTAGACCTCATCAGAGAAAATTAAAATATTGGCATCGATCCCGTAACCACGCTGGGTGACATATTTAATGCGGACATCCCGGTAGCACAAACCTTCCCTTGAGTGCTATTTTAGAGATTCTTAAGCCCTAAGCGAGGGGATGATTCTCCAAGAATAAAAATTTGAGCCGCAAATTCAGACCAACGTCCACTTTTAAGTTTTTTTAGAAACTACGTTCCCTTTTACAAATCTTTAGTTAATAGTTAACAGGCTGTTGCCCAAACCCCAATTTGACCACAATTGGCGCATCGGCTGAAAACCAACATCAATAAAATCAATACCTTAGAGAGAGGATATATTGATCATGACGTGCCCTTGACACAAGAAATGGGTTTGAGCAACAGCCTGTTAAGGTTTGACACTATTTTCAAAGAGGAACCACACGGGCATCTATTTCTGCTTCCCCCTCTCTCTTTTTCAACCCCACATCAAGCCGCAAGGGCATAAACGCTTTTTCCTGCCCCATAATACGATTCATAGACGTGCTGGTACACAGCATCACATTTCTTCTGATATAACTCAGGGGTGTAAGCCTGCGGCAATCCGCGATCAAAAATATCCTCAATAGTCACACGGACCTGCGCCCTTGCCTGCTGCCGCTTACGCCAATCAAGCACCAACTTCTCCCGCTTTAGTGTATCAAGCAGTTCACGCCCCACCTTCTTTATATGGTGCTTCTCCGTTTTAGTGAGGGACATTTCCGGCTTGGTCAAAAGATCAAATATAGCAAGCTCCTCTTCTGTGAGCTGTTCTGAAATACCCCGTTTTTCCTCTTCATTTAAGCCCTGCGCAAAGGAAAGAAGCCGTTTGAAAAATTCATCAATGTTTATACTTCCAGCGTTATATTCGTCGATCATCCTTTGGAAGCGCTCCAGATAATCCATTCGGGTGTGGTTGAGGCGAACCATCTTTCTGAGTTTGCTGCTTATTTTCCCCTTGAGTTTTTCTGCCTCGGTACGCTTTTGCCCCTGTTCGAATCTGGCCTTAAGTGCTTCAAAATCGATTTTGCTTAAGTCCACCACATGCTCTGTAGTCCATGCCCCTGCCGGGTCTCGAATGACATACCCCTCAGCAGCAATCGAATCATCAAGGAGCTTCTCCACCTCTCCCATAACACCGGAAATATCGGCAGGCGGCGTTAGAGAACGGATTTTCTGAGCAATAACATCAAAGAGAATGCATTTGGGAAACAGATCCTTCGCTGCCGGATCAGGAAGGATCGCTTTATAGAGCTTGTTCACATTGCCTGCAAGCAAGAGATAGTCTCTTTTGGAATCATCGTTGACCAGAATGGCGTCTACGGCATTATCAAGCATTTTTATTCGTTCGAAGCCCTTCTCCGAGCCCTGGATGTCGTCTAAGTCGACCCTTTTTTTTACACAGAAGGCTGTTGCCTCGGCAATCGCCAACCTCAGTTGTTCAACCAGGGCCGCTTTGTCTTTAACAGGCATATCGCCCTCTTTCACGCCACCACCAGATCCGGAACCATATATCGCCAGGGCCTTCTGCAGGTTGCGGAAAACCCCAACGTAATCGACTATCAGGCCGTTTACCTTATCCCGGAAGACGCGGTTGGCCCGCGCGATGGTCTGCATCAGGGTATGGTTTCGCATAGGCTTGTCGAGATATATGGTCGAGCAGCAGGGGACATCAAAGCCAGTCATCCACATGGCGCAGACAAAGACGATACGGAAAAGATCATCAGGGTCTTTGAACTTGGTATCCATATCTTCTTTAACCATACGTTTGCGGTGCGGGACAATATCAAGTCCCTTTTTCTGCATCTCATCTATTTCATTCTGTGATTGCGAGACCACGACCGCCATATCAGTTTCTTCCATGTAATGGATCTTAGATTCGATCTCGGCTCGCTTTCCCTCATGCGTAATAGTAAGCTCCTTCTTAAGGATCTCTATTTCCTGCTTCCAATACTTGCTGACCTTGTCGTACATCCGAACTGCCGTTGCCTTGTCTATACAAACCACCATGGCCTTGCCGGCAAATCCGCGTCCTGTGAAATGTTCAACGATATCCCTGGCCACGGTCTCCAACCGGTCATTCCGGGCTATCAAGTGGTACTCCCTGGCAAACTCGCGCTCTAACTTATTTTCCTGCTCCTCATCCAGTTCGGCCTCCTCGAGTAGACGTTCCATATCTTCATTGAGGTTCTCATTGGTCAATTGTAATTCAGGGATGCGGTTTTCGTAGTAGAGCGGAACCGTGGCCCCATCATCCACTGATTGTTTGAAGTTATAAACACTCACATAGTCGCCAAAGACTTGTTTTGTCCTCTCCTCACCCACGATCAGTGGAGTGCCGGTAAACGCGATAAATGATGCATTGGGCAGTGCGGTACGCATATTCATAGCTAAGGTATCATACTGGCTCCGGTGGGCTTCATCGGTAATAACAATGATATTCGAACGTTGCGAGAGCACCGGATGTTCCTCTCCCGTCTCGGTACGGAATTTGTGGATCAGTGTAAAGACATAGCGATGGTCCTCTCGGAGTAATTTACGCAGATGAACGGAACTCGTGGCCTGGGCCTGCTTTTCATTAACCACGCCGGCACTGACGAAATTCTTGTAAATTTGATGATCCAACTCCTGCCTGTCTGTAATGATGACAAATGTCCAGTTGCCCGGGATTTTTCGAAGGACCTTCTGAGAGAAGAAAATCATGGAAACGCTTTTACCGCTGCCCTGTGTGTGCCAGAACACGCCGAGTCGCCCGGCCTTGTGCTCGATCTGGGCCAGTGCCTCCATCGCCTGGATAACCCCAAGATACTGGTGGTTCTTGGCCACCAGCTTGATCAAGCCTCCCTTGGCCTCCATGAAGAGCATGTAATTTTCCAACAGGTCCAAAAGATGCGCCGGTTCGCAAGTCCCCCGGATCATGGTATCAAGCGAGATGATCCCTTCCTCGCCTTCACTGTTGATCTTCTTCCAGTCTGCAAAATGTTCCCAAGCGGCGGAAATGCTTCCGACCTTGCTCTTACTGCCATTGGAAAGGATGATCAAGACGTTATACCAGAAGAGCTGAGGGATAGTGCTTTTGTAGTCGGTCAAATTGTCCGTGTAGGCGTTCTGTAATCTCCGGTGACTTGCCTTAAGCTCTATAAACACCAAGGGCACACCATTGACGAAACCGACGAGATCGGCCCTGCGAGTGTACATCTCGCCTGTAATCCAGAATTGGGAGGCCAGAAAATAATCGTTATTCGCTGGCTCATTCCAGTCAATCACCCTAACTGTCTCAATGGTGTCCCCATCGCCCTCTGCATCAGGAATCTTCACTTTTATGCCGTTTTTGATGAGCTGATAGATCTCACGGTTGGCCTGTGCCATGCTCAAGCGAGAGCGATCACGGACCAACTCCTCTATTGCCAGATCGAACGCCTCTGCAGGCAGTTCAGGATTCAGTTTCTCCAGAACAGGACGGAGGTGGGACACCAAAACGACCTCTGCCCTAGTCTCTCGACCCAGTGGGCTTCTACTTGCCTGGTCGAACTCATGGAAGCAATTGGCCGTCTTCCAGCCGAGTTCCTCAAACAAAGCAATTGCGGGCTGTTCAACCAGAGTGTTTTCTGAAAAATCCGTCACTTACGCTCCTTTTGTCGAGCGATTTAGAAAGTTTTTAAAAAAATTTAAAAAAATTTCTTGACTTTTTCGGCATAACTGCCGAATATACTATTAGCTCATTTGCCATGTGTAAAAGGAGTTGGGCCGACCTTCAGCGTCGGCCTTTTCATGTCTAAGAGATCCTGCGCTTGTATTTCTTTTCCAGATTCCTTCGTTTGTGGGGATAATTGACATAGTATGATGTAATCAACCGTCTCCTGCCATCGCGATATTTTTTCATTAACACAAGAAAATCGAAACTTTTTAGCCAGAGATAGGTCTTTATTGAACCATCACCCTCGTTATTGTCCCATGCCAACACCTCAGGTTTATCCGGGTTTTCCAGAATGCTTTTGACCCATGGTAATCGTTCACAACGCCGAGGATCAGGCAAACGCTCCCTCGTCTCACTGTCCTCTCGATGGGTCAAATGCCAAAAGATTACTTCCTTCCCGTCCTCTATTTCAGGGAAAAACCAAACCGTATGCCCTTTATATTTAGGCTGGGTATCCTTAAAATAGTGTTTGAATATAGAATATAGCGTGTCAAACGTGTCCTTTGTCCATGGGCTGACCGTTACCATAGGTGGCAACCATTTTGGCAGGTCGGTCATCCTTGAACCTCAGTTGCATACCACCTGAAAAGATTTACCTTGTCCTCGCGCAGTAAGGTAGTTCGTGTAAGATCGTAGCCGGATTCTTGTCTTATAAGTTCAACTAAAGCACGTTTGGCCGGACTTTCCGCAAGCCCACGATTGATATAAGAAACCGCACCGATAATAAGATCAGCTAATTGGAGAAGTTCCACATCATGGGAGCGTACAAGTTGAATGCGCTCAATGATCTCGCGGGAAAAATCATACATATTATTGCAAAGCACATCGTGAAGCTTAGCAATCTTGGCGCCTCCATGGGTGTCTTTGATATCGAGATAAACACGGTAATGGGCCTCAGGATTGAAAATAACCTTTAGCATGTCAAAATACATCTTGTAATACCAGATATCGTGATTCTGGCCACTAAATGCCTCATGTTTCAGTTTAGTCTTATCCGGGACAATCAATGCCCTGAAATGCAAATTGGGATCATCAAAAAAGTACTTGATAAGGTCACGATAAAATTCAATTTTGGCCGGTGACACCTTAGCCCATTTGATCTCGAACTTGGGGTTCAGGCCGTTGCGCGTTTTTATACCGTGAATGTTTTTGGAAATATCACGGGTTTTCTCTAAAGGGCACCACACAGCACCCAGCACCATACCCTTTTGGCGGTCATTTTCAAGGTGGCAGGACTCATCACAATAAACATTAAATACCTGACTCATTGCATATGCCCTCCTGTTTTTATATCAAGGTCAGATATGTCCAGCTCGCCTAAGACACTTCTTATAAATTTGTGTTTGAGCCACTTTTCAGTCATGAGGGCTTCCTACTGCGAACTGCAGACTCAATGTCCTTGATATCATCGTACCACCTTTGAAATATCGCCTTGTCTTTAGTAATGTAAGCGTTACGCGGGTCGTCATGCTCAGAAATACTTAAATCACTGAATAAGTCACGTAGCTTATCTGCCTCACTTGCCTCCAATGGGACCACTTTCGTAAACTCGCTAAATGCTGATAGTTCTGTACTCTTTTGTTTGAACTGGTGCCTCTGCTTGTTGAAAACACACTGGTTGATTACCGTCTCAATTAAGCGCCGCATGTGTCCAGCAATCTTCTCCTTCTTCTCCCGAGATGGTTCACCGGGATCGGTCAATAGTGTATCTATCTTATCAGTTAGGTGGTCGATATCCTCTTTATACTCCTCTGCGATGCTACAGTTCTCTATGACCATAACCGAAAGATTGTTATTCAAGCCGGATTTGTTCATTTTATCCTGAAAATGGATAAAAAAATCCCAATTGTGTGTGAATACAATTACCTGCTTTGAAGCATTATCCCGCACAAAGTCACGTAACCGTTTTGCAAATTCGCTACTGTAGTTATAGTCAAAGCTTGTAACGGGATCGTCTAACACAAGCACATCAAACTGACCGATCGATGCCTCACTCATGAATAAGGCAAGAGCATGAACCTTCTGTTCACCTTCACTCAGCACCCGATGGATTGATGTGTTACCGATTTGTGGGATTACATTAACCAATTGATCAACCCCCTCGCTTTTTAGACGAATTCCAAAATCAGCAAGGCTCTTTCCTGATAGTGCCCTATACTCATCATTAACTGTTTTTTCGAACTCACTCAACACAAGTTCCTTATAAGCTTCCTTGCCCATATCCGTTACACTTTTCTTTATACCAGCAAAGCCCGCCTCATCATTTAACGTTTTCAATTGTTCATACTTTTCAATCTGGCCCACCAGTTTGATCAAGTCCTTATGACTCTCAGTAAAAACCTTATGAAAAGAAAGGCTTCCGATTTCTCGTTCTAAACGAGTTTTTTCTTTGTCATGGGTTTCTTTATCAGATGTTGCCGTGTTTATAGCCGTATTACGTTTGTCAATCTCAGTAATCAAACCCTGATTTATGGCATTAAGGGATTGATATTCATTGTAATTCGAAATATCTTTATTGGTTAATTCATCTATGGTTGTTGGTGTTACGTCTTTCGCAATGGAGACAATTTTCCACACTCTTTCGGCAACCTTGGGTTCAATCACTTCCTGCTCAGTTATAAATAATCGCGAATCGAAATCGATTACCCCCTGAAGTGTTTTTAAAGATTCATTTATGCCGGATTCTATTGTGATAATTTCATCTTGCAAGCGATTAGTCAGGAATTTGTGATATTTTTTGACAAGATTGATCACAGGCAGTTCCATAGACGTTCGGCAAAAAGGACAAGGATCCCCAAGACTGGGTTCATAATCGAAGAACGGTTGTGCCGCCGCCAAGAATGTCTTGAATTCCCCAAACTCAACATTTCCGGGCAATATTTCCTTGGCCAATTCTTTTTGAATTTGTTTTTTCTCCGTCAATTTGGCCAGCAATTGTTTTGGGACAGACGGGGCTACTTTTCCTGCGAGTTCACAGAATTCGGTGATGGCATTCTTCCAGGCATTCAATGTCGTAACCTCAGAACGTAACAACTTAAGGCCTTGCTCACTGGAGGCCGTGTTCAAACGATCAAGTGCTATCTTATTTTCCTCCAACGCCTTGGAATCTTTTTCTGAGAAAGGTGTGTGCATCTTGACTGCCTGCTTGAACGCTCCACAGTTGTCTAATGAAAAGTCATTGATCAGTTCTGCCGCTGCTTCTGGTACATCAATAAATTTTGTCCGTGCCAATTCCATTTGCTGCCAGATTGATTGCCTGGTCTGGTTAATTGAGGTATCAAGCTTTTGTTGCAGGGTATTGATAAAGGCGCCGCAATATTCAAAAACCTCAAGTCGAAATGGAGCTATCTCTACTACTGATTCTGGATCGGCGTTGCCGGTGATGTGGCGAATAGCAATGGAAGAGTCAAAGTACTTTATTTGCTCTGCACAAGCCCCATAGCCATCAGATAATTTCCAGTTTATAGCTACAGAATCTTGTGCGAATTTATAGGAGAATGAGATTGGTGCCATTGACGGATTTCTCACATTCTCCAATGGAAGAGAAGGTTGATCAGGGTTTACAATCACTTTGATCGCTTCACAGAGGCTTGATTTACCAGAGCCATTTGCCCCAAAAACAATGGTCACTGGTTTTGTGAACTTGAGGGACAGCGTATCCGAAAGTAGTTTGAAATTAGTAAAACCGGAAAGTTCCTGTAGGGTGTTAAGGGTTCTTGGAGTTGTTAACGCAGATGAGACATGCAAAGGCGGCTTTGGTAAAGTCGCTGTAGGCTTGTATGCTGCCTTGCCCGAGAAGCAGGCCCATAGCGAATTCAGTTCGCTTTCGGACAAAGAATCATCCTTTGTGGAAACTGCAAGATCACACACGTGGGAGAACCAAGGCTTATTTTTTTGGTCGCGGAGTTTAAGGAGATAGCCTACGGCGTCTTTATATTTTGGCGTATTACTATCCATTTACGATATCCCCGGTTTCAATTTCCAATTCCGAGACATCCAACTTACCGGAAATCAGTTTGGGCAGGAGGAGGTCGCGGGTTCGGCGGAGAATGTGGTTCTTTTTTGCTAAATTAAATAATTCTGCCAATAACGGTTCAACAAACTCGTCAAAAAGATCCAAGAATTTTCGGTCAGGCAGTAAGATTGGTAGTCCCTTTACGCCTTTTTGGTTTATTCCTGGTTGTGCTGCATTGGCATTCAGATTGATAATGCCTGCAGTTATATCTGGCTGATCCAGCCAGAAGAATAGATAAGCTTGGCCACACTTTTCGTTTGCTCGAAGAATGAATACATGTTCGTTAATGCAACATTCGGAGTGCGGGAAGTTGTCGAGAAACATAGATTTTCGACCAATTTTTGCTCCATCCTTGTATAGAAGGACATCGCCGCTATTAAGATGCCCACGTTTCATCTTCTCAAAGAACTCATGACTAACAAATTTCTCTTTGGAGAAGTCGTATTTTCCAAGCCCAAGAATGTTTTCCGCCCCAATACTCGGCACATCGCGCATGCTCGGGTCAATTCCACCTTTTGGGCGAGAGCCTGACTCAAGTACTGATAAAACACTATCGAGTGTCGTTACGCCCCACCCATCCGGAATCTTTCCCATTGGGGAATCAACCATTCGGGTCTTTTCATGGCCGGGAAAGCGGAACTTGACAAACCACTCGCGATAGATGGTCTGAGCCATCTCCTCTAAAATCTTGATCCGCTGTAGGTTGTTCTCGATCAGGTCGTCGTAGGCGGAGAGGGTGGTGACGATTTTGCGTTGAGTGGGGAGAGGGGGAAAAGGGACTTCCAAATTAGGCAAATCAGAGGCCCGAATGCCTGAAACAGCCGTTCGAGTAGCTATTGAAGCAATCAATGCCCTGCCAATCGAAGAGTGAAACAAGTAGAAGTAGAAAATCGGCATAACTTTTTTCTTCTCAAGGCGAATTCGGATGATTGATGATTCAAAAGTTGTATATTCTAACGGAGAAACGACAATGGAACATTTCCCCGAACCCTCCAATACCAAGGAACGACGGGCAAAAAGCAGGTCACCATCTAGCAATCTGTACTTCTGTAACTCGCTAGCCGACAACTCAACACGCTTCATCTCTTGAGCTGAAATGAAGTCGTAGGCAAAAAGCTCGCCCATATTCACGACCTTGACACCTCGTCCGTGGAAATCCTTTTTTTTGTAGACTCCATTCCGCGGATTACCTTCGAAAAGCTTCCCAAAGTGAACGCAAACCCATCCAGCGGGAAGCGTCCCGGACAAAATATTGGCGAGCGGAATTCCCATCCCTATTTCCGCTCCAGAATCTTCACCACATTCTCACCAATCCGCTCTTCCAATTCCCTCGCCTCTGTATTGAGCGACTCCAATTCCTTATTCAATTCTAACAACCTCTCCAGAAAGTCGAAGTCATCCTCTTCACGGTCGGCAACTCCCACATAGCGACCGGGGTTCAGGCTCCAGCCCTGGGCCTTGATCTCTTGAATTGTTGCTACTTTGCATAAGCCGGGCACATCCATGTATTTGCCGTCTGGTAACTTCTCTTTAAGCATTTCAGCGCTCTTGAGCCGGTTTTCGGTCTCCTCGCCCCGGTAAAGCCGCACGATGTTGGCCAGGAACTCGATCTGTTGCGGGGTAAAATCGCGGTGGGCGCGGTCGATCTGGCGGAAGATATGACGTGCATCGATAAAAAGGACTTTATCTTTACGATCGGTATTCTTCTTTCCCTTATCCAGAAAAAAGAGAGTGCATGGTAGGGCCACTGTGTAGAAGAAGTTAGGGCCGACAGCTACCATCACATCCACGGCCCGGTCCTCGATGAGCTTTTGGCGGATGTCCAGCTCCGAGGCCCGGGCGTCAGAGGCGGAATTGGCCATAACAAACCCGGCCCGGCCATTTTCGTTCAGCGTGCTGTAAAAAATCTGAATCCAGAGGTAGTTGGCGTTGTCCACCCTGGGCATGCCAAAAGGAAAGCGGGGATCATCCTTAAGACGCTCCTTGTCCACCCTGTTCACATTAAAAGGTGGATTGGCCATAACGAAATCAAACTTTCCCGGGCTGGTATGCAGGTCCTCATAGTAGGTGTTTCCCTGTCGGATGTCGCCGGCCAGACCATGCACCGCAAGGTTCATCTTGCAAAGCCGTACAGTCTCGGATACGCGCTCTTCGCCATACACACTAATCTCGTCGCTTGGATTCCTCTTGTGCTCATCCACAAAGCGAGCGCTCTGAACAAACATGCCTCCTGAACCGCAGGCGGGGTCAAAGATGCGGCCATGGAAGGGCTCGATGATATTCACAATGAGCTTGACAAGCGAGGTTGGCGTGAAGAACTCGCCACCTTTCTGACCCTCACTCATTGCAAAATTGCCAAGGAAGTATTCATAGATTTTACCAAATGCATCGCCCTTGATGTCCATGTGGATTGACGCCATGAGTTTGAGCAATTCGACTATCGAAGCATTGTCCAATCGGTTGTAACTCTTGGGTAGAACATCCTTGAGGTCCGGATTGTCCGCCTCAACTGCCTTCATGGCTTCGTTGATTGCTTTGCCGATGTTTTCTCCTTCCGGTAAATCAAGCAGATTCTTAAAACGGGCCTCGTCTGGCAGGTAGAGCACACCTAATGCCTGGTAATCAGACTTGCCGATCTTCTTCCGTCCGGTGCCTTTCCCCTCAAGTCCCTTCCCGGCCTGGCTGAACTTGTGGTCAGCATAGCGGAGGAAAATCAGACCCAGGACCGGAACCGAATATTCAGAGGCCTTCAACTTGGAATTGGCCCTTAATTCATCTGCTGCGTCCCAAAGTCTCTTTTCAATCTCGTTGCTATTTTGCGCCATTTTTAAAACTCTTTAATCGACATCGCCTCTTTGCTTAATCTGCCTATTCCAGATCAGTTCCGTCTTAATCTGCGAGAAAGGATGCGGGTTATCCAGTCCCCAACGTATTTGTTCAGCAATTTCAGGAGCATGTCCACGCACAGCCAATCCTGCCGAAGGAATATTCTTGCGTTTCGCATCCTGATTCCTGTAATCTTCGACTTGTGGGTTCTTTCCCTTCTTCTTTAGGGTCACAACCATATCCTTAATAAGGGTTATTAGTAGGAATGTAGTTTTAAGTGTTCTGGGTTTAAGTTTCTATCTGTATGATCGGCTTTATTTGATTCATGATTGGAGTATAGAGATCAACATCGATTCGAGGTGTACTGATTGAAACGATCAAAGAATAACGAGCCTTACGGTTCCATCGGCCAAGTTGGTGACGTTCTTTCCACCATCCGGTTACTGGATATACCGCAATGTAACCACACTGGGAAAGCTCACTGGCGGTTCCTGACCAACGATCTGAATGGAGCGATCCTTTGGATCGTAAATTTGTCCCAAGAAACCAATTTGAAGAAGAACCGCCAGTTGTTCTGCTAAACTCTTCGTCACGAGCAGCTTTGTTTATTCGTTGCATGAAATGAGCTACGGATTCAAGTGGTCTTTTAACCTCAAAGCGCAAACCGCAGGAAGCGTAATTGAATTTTTTTGTCCAACCACGACTGGCAGGATTTGGTTCAATAAAATAGGATAATGTCACTTTCATGTCCACATCTGTTTCTCCAAGGCCCTGAAGAACATCTTCAGGCCATGGGATACTGTGGAGATGCATATCAAACGTTTGATAACGCCCATCTATTTTGTCAAATGGCTGGAGTTCGTCCTGTGCTATTAGTGTCAGGGAATTTGCCGCACTCCGCAAGGCTTTCATAAAGTCCGGTACGCCGAAACCGCAATATCTCAATAGATTCTCTTTGTTATCGTTTAGAGGATTAAATCTTGCTTTCATGGCAGGTGACCATTCTGCCGAATGAACCAAAAGAGCCCTGATCGTTTCGGGCCAGAATTCGGGATATTCCGCCTGAAGGGTTGCGGCCATTCGTGCTGCAAGTGAGGTTGCTGCACTTGTATCTCCTGAAACTGTCAGCAGCTTTTCGATAGGCCGCCAATGGGTAGTCAATAACTGAAGGCTGTCTAATTTATCGGATTCATCCCTGATAGGTACTTTTGCGCTGTTTCCCCCTTCAAAAGCAACATCGGGCTTAATAGGCCATTTTTTTCTTTGCCAGACCATGGAAGTACAACTTGAGGGGCTCAAGTCGCCTGCAGGTGCAATCGGTTGCCACCCAGGGTATTCATTCTGATCAATATCGACTTTATCCGTATAGGCACCAACGGATAGCACATTCCATGCCTGCGCTGGGTCGTGGATGCCGTCAGTCTCATTACTTTTTGGGTAGAGATGTCTTTGTTGAGGGTCAGTATTCCCTGCGGAAACAATAAAGAGTCTTTTTTGGCCATCTTCAGCCCCCGAACATAACTGATCAATCTCGGCTGACCAGGAGCAAGGCTGCCCTCGGCCCCGATTGCTGGAAGACGTGACGGCTGTTGAAATGACACGCTGTCTATGTGGTTCCGATATTTCGGCGCGAGCCACGCATTCTTTAGTAATGGCTCCGTAGAGCTTAGGATCATTTTGATCAGGAGGTGGTGGAAGTATTTTCACCGATTCCAATCTATGACGCAATGTGATGGGGTCAGAG
>Ga0233414_10000537_pt1 | contig 15495 bp, 15 predicted proteins | sample Na_anoxic_10_MG_FD_189020 | JGI IMG/M metagenome (GOLD analysis project Ga0233414, IMG submission 189020) | Seawater microbial communities from Saanich Inlet, British Columbia, Canada - Na_anoxic_10_MG | ecosystem: Environmental > Aquatic > Marine > Inlet | place: Canada: British Columbia... | reverse complement strand
CTTCGCCGACGTGTAACGCAGCCCTCTCGAGGATGGCCTCGCACAGGGCGCCAAAGTCGTAGCCGGCCCCCGCGGCGATCTTCGGCAACAACGACGTGGGGGTCATCCCGGGGAGGGTGTTGACCTCGAGCACGTACTCGTTCTCATCCGAGGTCACCAGCAAGTCGACCCGGGTCGCTCCCGTCGCGCCGACGGCGTGAACCGCGCGCTCCGCGAGATTCAACACGCCCTGGTAGCGGGTCGGTGAGAGCCGCGCCGGGAAGTGATATTCGCTTTGGCCTTTTTGGTACTTCGACTTGTAGTCGTAGAAGCCGCCCTTGGGCTCGATCTCGATCGCGCCGAGCGCGTTGCCGTCGAGCAGGCCGACCGCCACCTCGCGACCGCGAATCAAGCGCTCCACCAGGATCCACTCATCGAAGCGCGCGGCATCTTCGAAGCGTTGCTTCAGCTCTGCGAGGTTCTTGGCCGCTCCCGCGCCTACGCTCGAGCCGCCGCTCCGCGGTTTGACGAAGCTCGGGAAGCCAAACGAGCTATGAATCTGCTCCAGGCGATCGAGGTCGCCGCTGCGCGCGACATAATAGGAGGGCGTCGGCACGTTGTAGAGGCGGAAGAGCTCCTTGCTCTTGAGCTTATCCATCGCCAGGGCGCTCGGGAGGACGCCCGACCCGGTGTAGGGGATACCCATCGTTTCGAGCATGCCCTGGATGCAGCCGTCTTCTCCGTAGGTGCCGTGTAGGGCGATGACGGCGACGTCGATGGTCGTCTGTCGCAACACCCGATCGATGTCCCCGTCGACGAACACCTTCTGCACGCGGTACCCACGGGCCTGGAGAGCCTCGAACATGGCTTCACCGGTCTTCAGGGAGATCTCGCGCTCCGCGCTCACGCCCCCGAGCAGTATGCCGATCTCTTTATCCTTCATTCGAATCTCCTCGACACGCTACCTATGCGAAGAGCGGGCCAACCCCACTTCATCTCAAAAACGCCGCGAGCGGTTCCTGAGCTCGTGTCCCGCGTGCCACAGCCGCGACCCCCGTCTGACACGAAACGCCCCTGCCCATGCCTTTTCGGCTGTAACAGCGGCGATCGGCCAGAGCCAATTACCCGCAGATCGGCCGTATGGGCCTGCCCCTGGTCAAAGTCAAATCCACGGGGATTAAGGGAACTGAGCTGGTGTCCAGCGCCGAGGGTCGGCTGAAAAATGGGAGATTTTCGTCTTTCGCAGACCGTTTCGTTGCTTCGAGGCGGGGTGGATGGTACCGAAGAGTGAAGAGAGGGTCTCCGGACCCACGAACCTATTCAACAACCGCTTTTGTCCGGTTGGAGTGCGAACGAGCATGGCTGATAGCCCTTGGGGCCCCGGGACAATGCGCGGGTGGAGCGTATCAACGCTCCCCGTCGCTGCGTCTCAACTGCCATCCGATATCGCCCGCCGGGAAAACAGGAACCAAGACAACAATGACATTCACGGAAGCAGCCGTGGAGGTTCTCCGCTCCGTCGGAAAGCCCCTCCACTACAAGAAAATCACCGAAATCGCGATTGAACGAAATCTTCTATCGCACGTAGGGAAAACCCCAGAAACCACCATGAGCTCGAGGCTCGCCACCATGGTCAAAAAGGACCGCGGCGACGCTCCGATTACCAAGGTCAAACCAGGTGTCTTCGCCCTGCGGGAGTTCCCCGAGGATGCGGCGGAAGCTTCGGATGGCGCCTCGTCGGAAAGCGATGCGCCCGAGGCGTCCGAGCCGGAAGCTGCCTCCGAAGAGGCTGCGGCCCCCGAGGAAACCGCTGAGGCGGCGGCGTCCGACGAAGGGGCTGAAGAGGACACGAGCATTGCGGCCCAAGAGCTGCCAGGTGCTGATGTTTTCCCCGAAGAGGACGATGACGACGACTTGATTCTCGCCAACCTCGACGACGACTCCCGCGAGGGCCGAAAGCCCCGTAAACGCCGGCCCCGGCGCCGTCGTGAACGGGACGCCGAAGGCGGATCGAGCGCGGAGGCTCGGCCAGAGCGTGAACGCCGCCCGGCCCCCCGCAGCCGGCCTCGAAGAGCGCCCGAAGCCCCCGCCGCGCGTGCCGCCGAGGCAGGTGAGCCAGTCGGACGGGACCTATCTGATGCCATCGAGACCGCCCTTCGTGGCCGTAGCCGCCAGCCGAGGAGCCTCGTCCAGGTCGCCGAAGCACTGATCGACTCAGGCCGGCTCGCCGGGACCCCAGCGCTCTTGGCCCCGACCCTGGGTGCGGCCATCCGGGGCGACAACGCCAAGCGGCGGGCGGCAGGCGGGCGCCCGAGGTTTCGAGAAGGGGACGGCCTCGTCTCACTGATGGAGTGGGACCTGCCGAGCGACGCCGTCAACGCCGAGCGCGATGCGGTGCGGGCGGCAGACCGGCAGCGGCAGAGCGTCCGCCGGGCATTCATCAAGCGGTTGCGCGACCTGCCCGATGGCGCGTTGCTCGAGCTTCTCGCCACATGGCTCAACGCAGTTGGTGTTCAGTCGCTTCGCGCGGTCCGGGCCGACGCAGGGGACTTCAGTCTTGCGGGCACGCTCCGCCGAGGCCCAGAAGAAACGCCGTTGGCCATCACGATCTACCGCGGCAAGCAACCGATCAACAACGACGCCATCGTGGCGTTGCGCGGCGGGCTTCACCATTTCGATCATGCACGCATGGGCTGGGTGGTCACCCTCGGACAGGTGCGTGATGGCACCATCGTCGAAGCACACGCCGAAGGCGCCGCACCGTGCGCGCTCTTTGACGGCGACGCGCTCGCCGCATCGATGGAAGAGGTCGGTGTCGGCATCCACCGAGCCTCGCTTCCGTTGGCGGTGCTCGATGTAGAGCTCCTCGACTCCCTCCGCGGTGGCTTGGCGCGCAGCAGCTCCACCTCTGCGCGGAGCACCTCGACCGCTAGCGCCGATGACAAGGCGGAGTCCGACGGCAACAAACGCCGCCGGAGCCGGCGCCGGGGCAGCCGCCGACGCGGTGGCCGCGACGAGGCGGGCGAGGAGAGCACCCAGGACGAATTGGCAGCCGCCGGTGAGGTGGCTGAGACCGCCGAGAGCACGGAGAGCGAGCCCGAAGAAATCGAAAACGAGTCGGAATCCACGCCGGAACCCACTGAAGACACAGAGAAAAAGTCTGCAGAGCCCGCTCCGGCCCCTGAAACGGAAGCCGACCAACTGTAGCCAAATTGACACACCTTGCGCCACCTGGGGGTGGCGCAAGGTATGCGCATGCCCTACCGTCTCCGCCTCTTGATGGTTATCAGGGGTACGGCATGCGAATCGCATTATTGCTCATCGGCGTTGTTTTTATCAGCGCGTGGCACTCGCGCTCTGAGGCGGGTCCCTCGTTCAGCGAAGTTGTGCCTGCGCCTGCCGCTGAGGGCATCGACTATCGCAACGCCGTCGGTGATCACCCTACATCCCTCGCGCTCGCGCGCGCCATCGATGCTCGACTGATCGTTCGCGAGAACCGCCAGGGTGAGCCCATCCACGTGCAGCACTGCCGGGTAAGCGAGGGCGGTTGTCGCGCGCGGATTGCGACGCTGTCGCGGTTGATCACCGAAGCGAGCAACCGTGCAGGAGTCGACCCATTTCTCACAGCCGGCATCGCCCTCCGCGAGTCCGGGCTCAATCCGCTCGCCGTGAGCCCAGTTGGCGCGCGGGGTGTGGTTCAACTGAACCCGAAGTTCCGCGGCAAGACCGTGCCGTTCGTCTACAACGAACGGTACCGTGAGGAGTGCAGCCGCCGCCCCGGGGCATGTCAGCGAGAGGTGCTCGAGGCCGGCCTCGGACTGTACGACTGGGCGGTCACCCGTTGTGGAGGGGACGTCCAGAAGGGACTGGCCTGGTACAATTCCGGACGCTGCGACAAACAGAACGGCTACGCGTCCTCAGTCCTCCGGGAGCGCCGCCGGCTCCTCCGGCTTGCCAAGGAGACCGACCCCGGCCTCCAGGCCGTTTTCGCCAATTAAGCACCCGATTTCTGCGAAACGATCAGCCGTTCAAAGGCGTGCCCGACAGCCTCGGCGACCCGCTCGACAGCAGTCGTATCGTTGGATGGGTCGCTGGCGCACAAGACCCCGACCATTCGCGACCCGATCATCACGGGGACGATGACGATCTCGCGGCTGTGGCTCCCAAAGGCGGCCCGAAAGAGGTGATCGGCGGCAGTCTGTCCATACGCCCCTCGGAAGAGACGCCCGGTGTGAAGAACCTCATTGAGAATCGACGGGTTGCTCGCTGGCACCCACAGGCTTCTGATTCCCGCACTCGTCACATCTTCACCGGCGCCGTCCCATCCGCGGAACACACCCTTGCGAAGCGCCAGGAACGCGGCGCCTCGTGCGGCAGCCAGGCACGCATGACATGCGACGCGCACGACGTCGTCGCGCGAGGTGACTCGGCCGAGCTCATCGAGGTGGGCATCGATGGCGGAGTCGGACACCCTTCGCGGTTGCACTGTGTCGGCGGGAGCTGATGCAGGTGGTGCGGTAGCGGGACGCGAGACGATCGGCAACGGGATGTGACTCGACTTCGGAGTCAACGAAACTTCGCGTTCGGTGGTCGAACGGTTCCAGGCACGATCCCAAACTGGGCTCGCAGTCGATGCGAGCTCGGAGAGCGAGGGGTCAAAGGCCGACATCGTCTGATCTGTACCGATTTCGGGCTTTTCCTGAACGAGCGGCACCACCCCGCTGGGTGTGCGCGAACGGGCCAAGGCCACCGGATCGGTGACGGCGGCGGGGCGTTCCGGTGGATAGGCGCGGTCGATCGACGCCAGCAGATCGGAGAGCTTCGCGGCGGTTGGCAAGATGCTGCCGCCGAGGGCCTGGCTGAGCTTGGCTACCGCACGGTCGTCGGTTGGATCGGCCATCGCAACGATCGCGCCCGCGGGGCTCGGTCGCAGCGGCATCGCACAAAGATCGTGCGCGTCGGCTCGCGGCAAACGGCGCACGAGATTCTCGTCGGCGCGAGCCAGCTCTTGAGCTTGGAGCATTGGGCCGAAGCCGAGGGAAACGAAGAAGCCCGCCAGTGCGCGCTCGTCGAGGCCAGCGGCGACGAGGTTCTGAACGATCTGGCCCGAGGGCAAGAGTGGGTCACCCTCGTCGCCGGCGTGCGCCTGGGCCTCGGTCACGAGTCCGGCGTCGACGAGCTGTTCGACCAATCGCCCTGCCATACCCAATCCCTAACCAGCGTCCCCTCGAGCGGCAAGCCCGCGAGCCCCGCGTGCCATGAGCGCGCGAGACTGATAGCATCGAGCTTCGATGGCTCGAATCCTGCACATCGAGGACGATCCTAACAATCGGCGCCTCGTGCAGAAGCTGCTCGGGGCGGCCGGGCACGAGGTGATCGAGGCGGAGGGGGGTGTCGAAGGCATCCAGCTTGCTCGAGACACCCTACCGGATCTCGTCCTGGTCGACATCAACATTCCTGACCTCGACGGATACGAGGTCACCTTGAGGCTTCGAGGGATTCCCGCGCTCCAAGCAGTCCCCATCGTGGCGATTACGGCCGAGGGAGACAGGGACTCCACACTAGCCGTGGGATGCGACGGTTTCATCGCCAAGCCGATCGACGCGGCGCACTTCGCAGAAACCATCGCGCAATTCCTTGGAGGGCATCGCGAGTGGGCCGACGACGGCAGCGATCGATTGCTGCGAGAGCGCACCCAGAAAATCGTGGAGCGTCTCGAAAAGAAAATTGTCGAGCTCTCCGAGACCAATCAACGACTCGAGGACATCGCGCGGCTACGCCGCGAGTTCATGCAGAACGTGAGTCACGAGCTCGCCACACCGATGACTCCCGTCGTCGGTTACCTGCGCCTGTTGCTCAATGAGGAGCTTGGGCCATTGACCGATCTGCAACGTAAGTGCTTGGGCTCGATCGAGACATCGACACAACGGCTTCGTTCGGTCGTCGACACTCTGCTCGACGTCAGCTCCCTCGAGACCGGGCGCATGCACTACTACACGCGCCCGTACGACTTTCGAGAAGTTGCGACCAAAGCACTCGATGAAATTCGCCCAAAGCTCGACGAGCGCGACGTGACGCTCGTTGAGCGCGTTCCCGAGGAACCGATGCCGGCGCAAGGCGATCCGGACAAGCTTCTCCGCGCCATGGTGCACGTGCTCGACAACGCGTCGAAGTTCACACCGACGGGCGGCGAGGTTGCCGTCGAGGTCCGCCCCGAAGGCGAGGAGCACCTGCTGTTTGGGGTTGCGGACAGCGGCCCCGGGGTTCGACCCGAGCACATCGCCCGCATCATGGAGCCCTTCTATCAAGTCGATGGCTCGGTGACCCGCGATCACGGCGGCGTCGGCTTGGGGCTGGCGTTCGCGAGAAGGGTCACCGAGGCACTCGGTGGCGGGATCGAGATTTCGAGCCCGCCCGCTGGGGAGGTCGCCGAGCAGCACCTCTCCGGGACCCTGGTCGAGCTCCGGGTGGGTCGGTTGCCGCAACGCCCCGAGAACCAGTCGAAGTGATCTATCTCGACCACCACGCAGCGGCGCCGGCCCCCGAAACGGTCCGGCGCGCGATGCAAGAAGCGGCAACGGTGGCCTGGGCCAATCCATCGAGCACACACGCCGCGGGCCGCGCCTCGCGACGCCTCCTCGAAGCCGCCCGCGACGATGTTGCCAAGTCGATCGGGGCAACTGCCGCAGACGTCGTACTGACCGGCGGGGGCACGGAGGCCTGCAACCTCGGAATCCGTGGGCTCGCCGCGGGGCGTGTTCGGGTCGTGACGAGCCAAGTCGAACACGCAGCCGTGGCACAAAGCGTAGGGCGGCTGGGAACCGAAGGACGCGAGGTCATCGCGCTCAGCGTCGTCGAAGGCCAACCACCAAGCCCCGCGCAACTGGCGCCACACCTCGGCCCGGACACACTCGTCGCCGTCCAGTGGGTGAACCACGAGACGGGCACCGTGTTTCCAATCCACGAGTACGCGCAGGCTTGCCGCCAGCACCAGGCCCACCTGTTCGTCGACGCAACTCAGGCGCTCGGTAAGGTACCCGTCGATGTTGGCGCGCTCGGGGCAGATGCTGTGGCCATCGCCGCACAGAAGATCGGAGGGCCCGCAGGGGCCGGCGCGTGCTGGGTACGGCGGGGGCTGGAGCTGCAGCCGGTGCTCGATGGCGGTTTGCAGGAGCGCGGACGGCGCCCCGGAACGCCAGACACCCTGAGCATGGTAGGCTTCGGCGCGGCGTGCCGCTCGATCGGGGATCGGCTCGCGGGGCAGCCGCGAGTGACCGAGCTCCGCGACCGCATCGAGGCGACGCTCGTTCAGCTGGGAGCCGTCCCCAACGGCCGCGCCCCTAGGACCGGCACGGTGTCCAACCTGAGCTTCCAAGGCTGGAAGGGCCCGCTCCTGGCCGCCGCACTCGATGTCGAGGGGGTTTGCCTTTCGACCGGGGCCGCGTGCTCATCCGGGCTACAGGAGCCTTCCGCCGTGATTCGAGCAATGTATCCGGATGAACAGTGGCGCGCTGGCTCCGCGGTTCGAATCAGTTTAGGTATCGAGACCACCGAGCGGGATATCGAAACGGCATCACAGGCTTTTCGGCAAATCCTCGCCCGAGGCGGGTCCTAGAACCTCAAGCAGAATTCAACTCTCGGGATCAAAACTTGATTTGATTTGATGTTTTCAGATGTAAACAGATGAAATTACAACGTTAAATGAATAGTGTTTTTTGCCAATTCCGTTTTCCATTAAGTGTAACAACCCACGGTTGATTTGTTCAGTATGAGAATCCGATGTCCGAAGTGAAGCGAGTGCTGGTCGCGATGAGTGGCGGGGTGGACTCCTCGGTTGCTGCCGCGTTGTTGCGCGAAGCGGGGCACGACTTGGTTGGAGTGACGCTCCATCTGTGGGACGCGGACGGCGAGCAACAGGTGGGCCGATGCTGCGCTCCGGAAGACCGCGACGATGCCCGACGCACGTGCGAGCACCTCGGCATCCCTCACTACGTCCTCGATGAACGAGAGGCGTTTCGCAAGAATGTCATCGACCCGTTCGTCGCCGAGTACCAGGCGGGGCGCACGCCGATCCCGTGCGTGAGCTGCAACCGCACGGTCAAGCTCACGTACTTGGCGGACGTGGCTCGCCGCTTCGACGCGACGCACATCGCGACCGGACACTACGCTCGCCTGGAACGAGCACCCGATGGTAAACTCCGTCTGCTACGCGGCCGGGACGACGAGAAAGATCAAAGCTACTTCCTCTTTGGGTTGCCGCAGTCGACGCTCGAAACGCTCGTCTTCCCGCTCGGTGAGCTCACCAAGTCGGAGGTCCGCGAAGCCGGCAGGCGTCTGGGCGTCCCAAATGCGGACAAGCCGGAATCCATGGAGCTGTGTTTCGTGCCCGACGGCCGTGTCGGCGACTTCATCAACCGCGAGGGGACCCCCACAACCTCTGGCGACATCGTCGATCCCACTGGAACCGTGCTGGGCCGTCACGAGGGCGTGGCAAACTTCACCCGCGGTCAGCGGCGTGGGCTCGGCCTTGGAGGCGGCGGCACCCGGTACGTCCTTCGGATCGTGCCCCATACGGCCGAGGTCGTCGTGGGTGACGAGTCCCAGCTCTACGACCGGCAGCTCATCGCGACCGACGCCCATTGGGTCGGAGGCCGCCCTGCAGACGCTTTGCGGGGCGAGGTTCGTATCCGATATCGGCATCGCGGCGCGCTCGCGGACGTTACGCCAACGGGCAACGGGTTCGAAGTGCACTTCGATGAGCCTCAGCGTGCGATTACGCCTGGCCAGGCCGCAGTGGTATATCGTGGAGACGAGGTGATCGGTGGCGGCTTCATCGCATGAGCTCTGGGCGTTCGTCCTGTGCATGCTGCTGGCGGCAGGGTGCGCAAAGGGCAGCGGGGAGGGCGACGCGGTCGGCCAAGTCTGGGCGCCCGACTGCGGCCTCAATGGAGAGCCGTTCGATCTGAACCCGGACTTCTTCGCGATGCAACCGAGCGGCTCCGTCGAGATCATCGACAACAAAGACCCCGATGAACGCCGCGCTGTGCTGCATGGCGACTTCCGCTTCTTGTTCGAACGGGGATTGCCAACCCAGTATTTTCAGTACTGATGCCCAGCAAGCACTTAGTGGAAGGCGACGTTCGCGCAGTCGGGCGTGGGGGCGATGCGGTAGTCGAGACCCCGAACGGCGTGGTGTTGGTGCCTGGGGCGCTGCCGGATGAACGCGTCGAGCTGGCACTGACGTCGTCCAAACGAGGCGCCGCCCGAGGTCACCTGACACGCGTGTTGCGTGCGTCGGCGGAGCGCCGGGAGCCATCGTGCGCCGACGCGCGGCGCTGCGGGGGCTGCCCCTTGATGATCGCCAGCCCGGAGCTGCAACGCGACATCAAGCAGGGCTTCCTCCGAGAAGCATGCCGTGGGCTACCTGGCGCGGATGACACGGAGATCGAATGGGTCGAGTCGGTCAGGGAGCTGGCGTACCGCCGCCGCGCGCGTCTCGCGTGGCATCGCGACACCATCGGGTACCGGCAGCTCCATTCGAAGCGCGTCACCGACATCCGCGAGTGCATCGTATTGATGGAACCGCTGCGCGAGGGCTGGAGTGAGGTGCGCAAGTGCCTCTCTTCGTCCCTGCGGGGCAGCGGAGATATTCAGCTTCAGCTGACGGGCGCCGACCGCGTCGTAGTCGACCTCCACGCCAACGACGACCAGGCGCCCGAGTTGTTCGAAGCGTGCGATGCGCTTAGCCATCGACCGGTCATTGCCGGAGTCACTCTCCGAACCAGCAACGCCGGACGTCCCGCCACATGGGGCGAATCCGATGTGACGAGCCGAACGGGAGAGGGGGACACCCTCGAAGGTCCGGCGGGTGCGTTTTCGCAAGCCAACGACTCCGTCAACGCGAGGCTCGTCGAGTCGGTTGTCGAGCTCGCCGAGCCAGCTGGATTGCGGGTACTCGAGCTTCACTGCGGGATCGGCAACTTCACCGTCGGACTGGCGGCGCAGGCCAAGACCCTGGTCGCCGTCGAACAGGATCCGCGGGCCGTTGAAGCGTGCCAAGGCAATTTGAAGCGCAGGGGTCTGCAGGCGCGTGTGGCAGTCGGCGATGCGAACCAACCGCCCAAGGGCCGCTACGAGGTGATCGTGCTCGACCCGCCGCGGCAAGGCGCCAAAGCGCTGTTCGAACACGGCCATGTGCTGCCTGGTCCGAAGCGCGTGGTCTATGTGTCGTGCGACACCGCCACGCTGGCGCGCGACCTCCGCCTCGCGACGGCGAAAGGCTATCGCGTCGACCGGCTCATCGGATTCGACATGTTTCCCCAGACGGCCCACTTGGAGTCACTGGTCCGCCTCGTTCGCGCGTGACCGCGTGCGCTACGTTGCCCAGGCTCGGCGCCGGCGCTAGCGTGTGCCCGGATATGCGCTGCCCCTATTGTGGAACGCTGGAAAACCGAGTGATCGACTCGCGCCTTTCCCAGGCAGGAGAGGTCACCCGGCGACGCCGTGAATGCGAGCATTGCGGACGGCGCTACACCACCTACGAACGGGTGGAGCAGACGCTGCCACTCATCATCAAGAACGACGGCCGCCGCCAACCCTACGACCGCGCCAAGCTTCTTGCCGGCCTCCGGCGTGCGTGCGTCAAGCGCCCCGTTTCGGCCGAAGCGCTCGAGCGCTTCTTGCACCAGGTCGAGCGCTGGCTGGTCGACACCGGAGAGCAGGAGGTTCCTTCCCGGCGGCTGGGCGAGCACGTCTTGCGCGAGCTGCGGGACTTGGACCCGGTCGCATACGTTCGATTCGCGAGCGTCTACCGGGACTTTCAGGACGTTGGGGAGTTCCTCGACGAGCTCAGCAAACTCAAGGACTGACATGTGGTCGGACTTCGAACGCGGGGTGATGGGACGGGCAGTCGAAGAGGCCAAGCTCGGCCGTCCGAGCCCGAACCCTCGCGTCGGAGCCGCCATCGTTCGCGAGGGGAACGTCATCTCCGTCGGTCACCACGAGAGGGCCGGTGAGGCGCACGCGGAAGTCGATGCGATCCAAAATGCCGACGGCTCCATCGAAGGTGCGTCGCTCTACGTGACCTTGGAGCCGTGCAATCATCAGGGACGGACCGGGCCATGCACCGAGGCAATCCTCGACGCCGGCATCGCCCGAGTCGTGATCGGGTGCCGAGACCCGGCGCCGCACGTCGCGGGCGCCATCGACCGATTGAAAGCCGCGGGCCTCGAAGTCGAGGTCGGTCTGATGGAGCAAGAGTGCACTGCGCTCGTGGCCGACTTCGCCAAGCACGTGAGGACCGGTCTGCCGTTCGTCACGCTGAAAGCAGCCGTGACGCTCGACGGAAAGATCGCCACCCGGACCGGCGACTCGAAGTGGATCACCGGGGAGGAGGCACGAGCGGAGACCCACCGGATGCGCGATGAAAGCGACGCGATTCTCGTAGGGGTGGGGACCGTTCTGGCTGACAACCCGAGACTCACGGTCCGCCACGTCGGGGGGCGAGACCCAGTCCGAGTCGTGCTGGACGCGAACCTTCGCACACCGCCCACCGCGGCCGTCCTGGCCTCGGGCGCTGCGTCGGGGGCAGGAACGCTGATCTTCCACGCGCACGACGCAGACGCCGCGCAGGCTGAGGCTCTGAGCCGCCCAGGCGTCGAGTTGATTCCCGTCTCCCGGCACGCCCGAGGCGTTGATGTGAACGAGGTCTTGAAGGCGTTGGGTGGTCGCGATGTAGTCCGGCTGCTGGTCGAAGGCGGCTCGCATGTGCATGGCTCGTTCTTGGATCTCGGTCTGGCCGACCGCGCCGCGATCTTCATCGCGCCTCGCATCGTAGGCGACGCCGACGCCATTTCCTTTGCGGCCGGATCCGGTGTCGAATCGATCGAACGCGCGTGGCGCTTGGTCCGCACGCGGGTTCAAAGCTTCGGGTCCGATTGGTTGATCTCTGGCGACTTCGAGAGGATGCGATAGATGTTCACTGGATTGATAGGGCAGGTCGGGACGATCGACGATCTCGAGCGACGTGATGATGGGCTGTCGATTCGGATCTCGTGTGCGCTTCACCCATACGAGCTCGGCGAATCGATCGCCGTCAACGGAACGTGCCTCACGGTGAAATCGTTTGCCGAGGGGTACTTCGACGCGGACGCGTCACCCGAGACGCTAGACAAGACCAACCTTGGGGACCTGAAGGAAGGGGACCGGGTTCACCTCGAGCGGGCCCTTGCGCTCGGCGACCGGTTGGGCGGCCACTTGGTCACCGGTCACGTCGACGGCGTCGGTGCGCTCGTCTCACGCGCTCCGGAGGGAGATTACGTCCGCGCGAGCTTCGAGGTCCCTCAGAGGCTCGCGCCATTCCTCGCCCCAAAAGGCTCGATCACCGTCAATGGCGTCAGCCTGACGGTGAACACCGTCGCAGGCACCCGGTTCGACGTCATGTTGGTGCCGTTTACCCTCGACGAGACGACGTTCGGGGACATGGCGAACGGCGCCCGGGTTAACCTCGAGGTGGACATTCTCGCCAAGTACGTCGCCAGCTTGATGGGCAGGCCTGGCGTGGACGCCACCGAAGGCTGACGATCTGCAGCGGTCCGCTGGAATGGCGGACACTTTCGCGTCATGGTGGCGGCCATATGACGAGCGCGATCGAGCGGGTCGTCGCGGCGCTGGATGACATCCGTAACGGGAAAATGGTCATCCTGGTCGACGACGAGGACCGCGAAAACGAAGGCGACGTGTGCATGGCCGCCGAAATGGCGACGCCCGAGACCATCAACTTCATGGCAAGGCATGCGCGCGGACTGATTTGTCTGAGCCTGACCGAGGACCGCATCCGTCAGCTCGACCTGCCGATGATGGTCGACGACAACCGCTCGTCGCGCTCTACGGCGTTCACGATTTCGATTGAGGCCCGCAAAGGCGTCACGACCGGCATCAGCGCAGGCGACCGAGCGCAGACGATCCTCACTGCCGTCGCCGATGACGCGGGCCCCACCGACTTGGTGAGTCCCGGTCACGTGTTCCCACTCAAGGCGGTGCCAGGCGGCGTGTTGCAGCGCACGGGGCACACCGAGGGCTCCGCCGATCTCTCACGGCTCGCAGGCTTGAAACCCGCGAGCGTCATCTGCGAGATCATGAAAGACGACGGCAACATGGCGCGGTACCCGGACCTCGTCGCGTTCGCCGAGGAGCACGGGCTACGGCTGCTCACTATCGCCGACCTGATTCAATACAGGCTGGCACGCGAGCGTCTGGTCACGCGGATTCGGCAGACGCCGGTCGAGATGCCGACGGGTCGCACGTGGACCGCGTCGGTGTACCGGGTTCAAGTGGGGGGCCAAGAACAGTTCATGGCGTTGAGCTTGGGTCAGGTTACCTCGGAGCCAACGCTGGTTCGCGTGCACCGCGGCAGCGTGCTTGGCGATGCGTTTCAGGTGCGCATGGGCGACCGCGTCCACATCGCCGACTGCGTCGCGGCGATCGAGCGTGCGGGCAATGGCGTCATCCTCTTCTTGCCCGGGCACCCCGATCCCGAGACCGACCTCGCATTCTATCTCAACGAGCCAATCAGCCGCCCACCCGAAGAGCCGGGCGTCGTGCTGCGCGAGTACGGCTTTGGCGCACAGGTTCTCTCCGACCTCGGTCTCGAGCAGCTGCGGGTGCTCACCAACCGGCCGAGGCGTATCCCGAGCCTCGACGCATACGGGCTCAACGTAGTCGAACAGCTGTTGGTTTCGCCGGGCGGAGAGCTGAGCCCCGCGCCGAAGCAGCAGCCAAAGGCTGCGAAGTGAGCGACGACCGCAACCAACCTCTCGTCGAGGTCGAGGCGCCGTCCGGCGCGCGGTTCGCCATCGTGTGGTCGCGTTTCAACCACTCCGTGGTGAGCAAGCTCCTAGAGGGGGCCACCGCTTGCTTTTCGGAGCATGGCGTGGACGCCGAATCGGTGTACGTCGTCGAGGTCCCCGGCGCGTGGGAGCTCCCTTATGCTGCTCAGCGGCTCGCGCAGAGCAACAAGTTCGACGCCGTAGTCGCGCTCGGGGCCATCATTCGTGGAGGCACTCCGCATTTCGACTACGTCTCGGAGGGCACCGCGTTGGGCCTCGGGCGAGTCACATTGGATACCGGCGTTCCGGTTATCTTCGGCGTGCTCACCACGGACGACGAGACCCAGGCCTTCGATCGCGCGGGAGGGGTGCACGGGAACAAGGGCCGGGACGCCGCATTGACTGCGATCGAGATGGCGGTCTTCGACAGGAAGCTTGTGGACGATGGGATCGCGACGAAAAGGCCGTGAAGCCGCATTGCGCATCCTGTACTTCATGGATGTGTCGAGCGTGAGTGGAACGCAGGCGATTAAGTCCTACTGGGGCCACCTCACCGGGGATGACGAGCCATCCGAAGGGGCTGACTTCGCCAACCAACTCGTTCGGGCCTACTCCGACCACGAAGAGGAGGTCAACGAGCTCATCCGCTCCGCGAGTCACCACTGGCGCCTCGAACGAATGCCGATCGTCGACCGCAACGTGTTGCGTGTCGCTATCGTCGAACTTCGCGAGATGAACGACATCCCCAAGCGCGTGACACTCAACGAAGCCGTCGAGCTCGCCAAGCGCTTCGGCTCGGAAGGAAGCGGCTCCTTCGTCAACGGGGTCCTCGATCGCATCGCCACCGAGCTAGGCAAGTCGTGATCGCGTACGACTTCGTCTCCGCAGCCCCACGAAGCCTAGACGACCTCCAAACCGAAATCATCGTCCTTCCGTTCTTCTCGGACGAACGCCCACTCCGTGGCGCTGCTGGGCTCATCGACTGGCGGTTGTGCGGAGCGCTCTCGAGGAAACTGATGGCCGGCTATCTCGACGGGAGCTTCGGTGAAAAAGCCCTGGTGACCGCACCGCCGAAGCTCAAATCCGAGGGGCTGCTGCTCGTCGGCCTGGGGCCGAGCACGGCGTTCGACACCGACGTTGCCGAGAGGGCATGCACACTGATCGCTGAGGCGTTGACCGCGGCCAAGGTGTCGACCGCCGCCCTCGCGCTGCCGGGACGGAGCATGGGTCTGCTGCCCGCGCTAGACAGCATGCAGCTCTGGCTTGCTGCGAGCCCACAGGATAGCGAGCTCGAGGAGGTCAGCATCATCGAACGCGCGGAAGAGCATCGCGGCCTCGACTTGCTGTTTGACGGCCTGCGGCGACGGGCGGAGTCGCCGCTCGACTAGCCGGCGACGGGCGGAGTCGCTGCTCGACTAGCGTCGCGAAGAACGGCGCTTGGCCTTCTTGGCCGGTGCTCCGCCCCGCTTCTTCGCGGTGCTGCGCTTCTTGGTGGCCTTGCCGCGTTTCTTCGGAGCCGCGCCACGCTTCTTCGCGGCGGCGCCCCGTTTCTTCGCGGTGCTGTGCTTCTTGGTGGCCTTGCCACGTTTCTTCGGAGCCGCGCCACGCTTCTTCGCGGCGGCGCCCCGTTTCTTCGCGGTGCTGCGCTTCTTGGTGGGCTTGCCACGCTTCTTTGGAGACGCGCCACGCT
>Ga0233414_10000535_pt1 | contig 15520 bp, 19 predicted proteins | sample Na_anoxic_10_MG_FD_189020 | JGI IMG/M metagenome (GOLD analysis project Ga0233414, IMG submission 189020) | Seawater microbial communities from Saanich Inlet, British Columbia, Canada - Na_anoxic_10_MG | ecosystem: Environmental > Aquatic > Marine > Inlet | place: Canada: British Columbia... | reverse complement strand
TGGAGGAATCCCTATCCGGTCTAAAAAATCTCAAGCAAACTTACGCTGGGGATAATACCATCACATCGCAAATAGACGTGATGATCGAAGACATAAATTCCAAACTAAATACAAACGAATAGGTATTTTAATATTTACTTAAAGAAATGTCAGCAGAAGACTCGACAGCAGAAGATCCGATATGGCATCCTCAACAAGAAAAAATCTTGAAAGAATGGTCAGAAATAGGTAGTAGTTATCGTTACCTACACGACAAAGCATTTCAGCAATATTCCGCTCAAAATTTAAGATTCGCATTACCTGTGATTATCATCAGTACGATTACTGGTACCGCTAATTTCGCACAAGGTACTTTCCCAGAGGCATGGCAGCCTTATGTACCATTAGGGATTGGTACATTAAATTTAGCCGCCGGATTAATTACGACTATTGCTCAGTTCTTGCGTGTAAGTGAATTACTGGAAGGTCACAGAGCTGCTAGTATCTCTTATAGCAAATTTAGCAGAGATATCTCTGTGGAATTGTCATTACCGGTCAAGGAACGTCAAGGTAATGGTCGTGATTTTGTAGTCAAATGTCGCAATGAATTGGATAGGTTAATTGAACAAAGTCCCAATATTCCTCAGAAGATCGTGGGTAGCTTCTCGAAGAGATTCCTGGATGCTGCTTTTGTGAAACCAGACATTTTGGATATCAGAGCCGTGGAAGTGTATGTGCCAAACGAAGATGAGGAGCATGAAAGGTTGACGAAGTTTGCAGAAGTAGAAATGCAACGTCGCAAATCGATTATTAAGGAAGCAGAAGATAAAAAGAATGCTATTATAGCAGAATACTCAACAGCTAGGAAAAAGACTAAAGCCCAAAAGAAAAAAGGTATATCACACATCCAGAATTCTATGGATAAGTTGATTTCTAATTTGGGTGGTAGTACATTGGGACACCCATTGCAATTATCTGATTCTTCTACTTCCATAGAATCCGACACTATCGTTGTTGATGTAGAAAACCACGAGGTTGGGGAAATTGTAGAAGAAAATAATGATACTAATAAAGATGACTAATGAATTAGCAGAAAAAGATGTAATTGAAGGTTTTGAACTATGTGATTCCCCTCAGTGGTTGATGTGGATATTGTTAAGTATTGGTGTTATTGGGTTAATATTAGTAACAATATATTTGTTTGTCGGTCAAAAAGGTAAGAAAAAATCACGTAAAAAATAACCACAACATGTAATTTTATATTCTGATACTGAAATGGAATATAAAATTATGTTATATTAATTAAAATGGCAAAGTCTATTAAAGTAAATCCGAATATTTTGGAATGTAATGATTTTACTGTTGATAAACTCAAAAAACTCGTTGTACCCCAGGGGTGTTTTTGTTATCCTGGGAAAAAGTGTAATAAAGTGTTAAACAGTGGTAAAAGAGTCGTTCCGGGTGGTATTAATTGTAATATTGAACTAGATGATTTAGTTCAATTTAGTTTGGCAGATAAAAAACTTTATTTTTCGACTAGTAGAATAGCTGTCATAGTAGTGAGATCACATAGGAAAGAAGACAAAAGCGAAAAAATGATTAACCAGGGCTCAACATATCCCCTACACTTCACATATCTTAATAGGAGTGTGGTGAGAAAAGCACCAAGCGTGTCGAGTAGAAAAGTGTCAAAAAAGAAAAGAAAGATTTCCAGAAAACCAGTTTCCAGTGGTAATAAAATTACATCCGAAATAGCCCAACTCGATGTTAAATTTATATATAGCTTGTTTGTAAAAGGTTATACACCTCTTTTAATTTTTGAAGACGGGGAAACATGGATGCCTTTCATGGAAAGAGCGCAAATAATCAACGCGGCACTTCATAAAAAACATGAAGATAAACTATGTGGATTACCCATGAATGCCGCTTTTACGAGTGAGTACAAAAAAGAGGAAGAAACCGATAATGAAGAAGAGATTTCAGCGGAAATCAAAGATATTGAAGCTATATTAAAAGGAAAACCTGTAGTGCCTAATTATGATGTAGATCCGCTTGGAGAAAAAGGATTAAAAGAGATAGCATCGACTGAAGAGCAACTTTTAGGAGGAGATCCAGCAAACGCAATGTCGTTGTTGTATCGAGATAGTGAGATAGCCAAAGAATTAGGTCAACCGGGATACAAACCCTACATTCCGGGAACAAACAATGATCTTAGAACTTATGATGAATATAAACAAATTAATGCGTCTTGGAAATCTGGATTTTCCAAAGGTTTGGGTGGTGAGGGTCTTTGGGCGGAAGAAAATTTAGTAAACACTGCTTCGAATTTAACCGGTATTGCTCCTATCTTGTTTGATTCTGGTTTATTTTCCAACGTCAACCGTCATGCTGATCCATGCGAAACGGGTCTGGTAAGTTTGAGTAGAATTATATCATCAAATGTTGAATACCGGAATCCAGTAAACCCGGACCACGTATTGAAATTTACACTCTTGAATTACACGGGTGGTCATTATAATGGTATTCTGTTCAAATATCGCACTGGTAATGATTCCATGGAAGACACCGCAAGTGATGATGAGCTTAGGTGGAGAAGTGTAGTGAATGATTTCAAAAGCCTTCCCGATTCAGTAAAACAAACTATATTTATGAACTTTTTCATAATTCCAATGAAAGACAAAAGTAAAATTAAGACGATGGGGGTAGTGTACCAGACCTTTAACAAAGATGATTTTGATGAAGACGGTAATTATACCGGGGTGATGTTTTCAGAATTTGATCCATCTAGTGTTGATGGTATATTAGAAGTTATAAAAGGGTTGGGTATCGATCAAGATGAACTGGAAACAGCTGGGATCACACCACAGGAATGGCTTGATGTAGTAGTAGCTAAAATAGACGGATTACAGACTAAATTAAAAATAGTATCAAATGCTGTCTCGAGTCAAAAAGAGTTGAATGCTGCCCAGGCCGCGTTGAGTAAAATGTCAAAAGTAAAAACTAAAACTGGTAGAATACCACGAGTGGCTCCCAGAAATACGCTTACCCAAGCAACGCGAAAAGCTAAATTGGAATCCGATATAGCCATGCTGTCTCGTAAATTAACAGGGCTTCAATTACAAGAAGATGAAGAGCATACCTATCACGGTAAAGGCATTGTTGGTTCTTTAGTAACCGATCTCGGAGCCGACAAGATTTTCCGTATTTTAGATACTATCCCAGGGCATATGAGTATCCGGGGTGTTAATGACAAGATTTACATTGCTCCTAGATTGGCTTGGATGCATTTATCTGATTTAGTAGAAAGCCGGGGCGAACTTGCTAGAAATAGTAGGTTAGTGGAAGTAGCTCAAAATGAACCAGAAGTATTACAAGATATTAAAGATCTGTTAGAGGAAGTCAATGTTCGAGCATGCCCACTTGCCCGAAATCGATTTAGCAACATCAGAGCCGATGCGGATGACTCATCTGTGACAATCAAAACTTTAGCAACCGAATTTTATGAAAATATAATTTTGAATCGTATTGCGGATCAGGAAGGTATCGATGACAGTAGTGATTGGTTCAATGAAGCTATGGAATTTTGGTGTAATATGAGTGATTATGAGAGAATCAAATATTACATGGAATATATTTTCGAAGCTTCTAGTTATCCCCAAGAGGTAGTTTACGAAGGCGAAACTATGGAAGACATAGACGATAGAATCTATCAGGACTTCATGAGCTGTGGTGATTTGAATGATGATGTTGGTTGGGTAGGTAGGTATCTTAATCAACCAGATTTTTACCGTGTTCAATATTCCCCCGGTGATGGTAATTGCTTTTTTTGGAGTTTAGCTCAAGCATTGTATTTTATCCAAGAAAACGAGACCGTAAAAGATGGTAAAAGAGATGTTTGGGAATCCTTAGCACAACAATTGAGATATGATACAGCACAAACGATTACCCGGGAGATGTATGATTCTAAAGTTGAAATTTTAAGTATGTATCAAAACATGAGAGCCGCCCAGTCGCTCCAAAGAAAACTGGGAGTTCTACGTCCCAAGTTAAGAAAAATCAAAGGGAGTAAAGGTGTAGATCCAATCGCGCAACATCGTTTTGACAGTATTGAAAATATATTGGACAACTTGAACGAAACGCGAGCCACAGCTTTTCAACCAATCCTATTTAATAGATCACTTTTCGTAGCCACTGACCCGAGTGATATTATTGATAGGAAAGCTCCTAAAGGTATGAGAGTTATCAAATATTATGATCAGGGAATTAGAAAAAACATCAGAGCTAGCCATAAGGTTTTTGAAAATGAGAGTAGACTTCTTGCGAGTTTATCAGAGAAAGCCAGCATTGTTGGTGATGAAGATTTTGGTTGTTTCGGGTTAATGTCTCCAGCATTAGTAGATACATTGGGAGTGGTATTTGAAGAAAGTAGTGACGAAGAGGAAAGTGATGAATTCGAACTTTGTAGTTCCGCCGGGGATGAAGATCAGTGTGGAGAATTATCATTAGCAGGTAGCCCGTGTTACTGGGACTTTGAAGAAGAAACCTGTAACTCTTATGAATGAAGTGTAAACAATCAAAATGAATTTTAAAATTTGTAATTTCAAATAAAATGAGTGATACCCAAAATTTCGATAATACACATGAAAGTGATAATAGTGATTTTGAACATAAAGCTCCTCGTAGGAGAGCGACAACCCCTCCGAGGAAGCGAAGGCGGCTCAATAAGACAGAATCAACCGAAACCTGCTCAGTAGGGCAGATTTTGTTTGCTATGACGACTGTATTGATTGCTATGAAAGTGTATGAATACTTGTATTTCGTCCATTAAATGTTATTATTTTTGATTATATTTACTTTTGTATACATAATCTATTTATCAGTGTCATCGATACTAGCAGCGTACCAAATTGCCCCGGTAAATGCTATCTTATTGGCGAAATCTCCCAAGTTATAAATTATATTCATTGTTTTGGTGTTTCCTACTAAATATCCAATTGGATAGATAGCCCAGCCCACAGTGACGATCCATTTCATCGCATTGAATGCCAATTTGACTGATTTATCTTTACTTTCTTGTTCAAATTTAGCACCAGTTCCAAAGAAAACTTCATAAACGATGTATCCCCACGCGACCATACCAATTCCAAAGCCAACACTTTTAGGTATTCTACCTGTTTCTCCTAAAAATCCAAAGAGTATCATAATCACCGACGCGCCTAATAAAGTAGCCAAAAGTGATTGAGGTACATCTTGATCAACAGAAAGGACTAGATAAAATTCCATTATTTGTAATGGCACTGTCAAGAACCAATCAATGTAACGATAAGCTACAGGACTTTTCTTTTTCTGAACCCATACACTTCTCATATAAAGATAATGCATACTAGCGATACCCGTGACTAAGGCCGAAGCGGTCATGGGCAACTGCCATTTTTTACTAACACTACCTCTCTCAATCAATAAGAAAGCAGTACTAGCAATCAGAGCTATTGATATAATCCAAAAAGAAATACCCGTGATATCTTTTGCACTTAACTCTTTCATTTATTTTAAAAACTACTAATAAATAATAAAAAATATGGAAGAAAAACTCAAAGAACTAGAAGAAAGGCAAATTCAGATAGAGAAAAAACTAGATACCATACTTGAATTATTACAACCAATAAATCAATCATGCGAGGGTATGAATCAACATATAAACTTTATTGAAGGGGCTTACACAGTTCTACGTAGTCCAATAGATTTGACTTTAAAAGCGTTTCAACCACTGTTTGGTAGTAACAATACATTGCCTGATTTTAGAAAGTCTCAATTAGAAGACAACTAATTTATATCTAAATTAGATATAAATTACGGAATATCTAATGAAGTATCCACAAGTGTAACATATACAATGATTGAACAGCACCCAAAATTAATGTTACAGCTCCTAAGATTGGCCCTGGTTTATTAAGAAGAGCTAGTACGATTAGATAGATACCTATTAACACGTGTGATAAGTGAAGCAACCATCCCGGAACGTCATAAGCATAGTTATCTTTCGGAAACTTAATCCATAACCAACTCTGATATAATATTACTACAGCTCCGAGAGTGATAAGAATTATTTTGGCATAGTGTGGTATCTTTTTACCCTGGGTAAGTGTATAACCCAAATACGCAAGATAAATACCTACAATAATATGAACTAGGTATACCAATATCTTAGGAACGTTATAGTGATATGTTTTTTGATTCATCATGTTTGTCATTTTCTCAACTATTTATTTATATAAATAAATGAAAATAACAGCGTATTTTTTTGATAAGTACACGGGGGAGTCGATATGGATAGCAGCTGTGTTATGGCCGTTGTTTTTTATCCCTTTTTACATGTTTTACCATCAGAAAGACAATGTGAATAAGAATATAGTCTTTCCAATCATCGCTTCGTTAATAATGGCCAGTTTTACTTGTCTAGTCTTTGCCGATAGTTTGATACAATATTTGACATTTTTCCTTGGTGTTGGTCTGCTAGTCTTTGGTAGCATGGCTATGATGAATGAGGATAAAGATAGTCTCATCAATTGGGTCATAGGAACATTCACAACAGTTTTAGCAGCTTTAATCTTGTATTTAATGAGAGTTCACGTCTACAAACGTAAAAGTATACCAACGACTCCTGGTAAAGTAAACACTTTATTAACGGGTGGATCTTTTGTTTGGATTGGAGTCCAAGCGGCTCTTTACGCCTATGTTGCATATGTAATGCTCAAAGACTAAATTTGATTTTATTACGTTGAGAATTGTAATAAAATTAGAATGTCACTAGAACTCGGAAATATTGTTAGAATTTTTCACTTCGACGATGGTAATCAAGACCTACTCAAAAATAACCATCCCAATCTATGGAAGATTGTAGAATTTCGTTTTAATAAGAGTAAAAGTATTATAACTCCTGTTGAGTGGATTAAGAATCGCCCTTTTGCCTCGCAGGTTGTTATGAAATCTAGATCTATCTCTTCCTGGAAGCTACAAAAAGTGGATGGTGGATTGCCGGAATAAGCTATAACTTTATCTTCACACATGACGTGGGCTCGGGTCGAATATAAGTCTTTTATAAGGAGGCGTCGCCATTGTAAAAACAGCTATTTGTTCCACTGGTTTGCATAATGTGTCACAATGTGAATTTTGATTACACGTCTGCCAGTCAGAAATAAACGGTGGAGTATATGCATTTTTTCCGGCACAATACTTCCCACTTCCGGGGCAAGCTGGTTTACATTTTTTACTACTACTACTACCGCATTCACATGATATCGGCACTGGTGAAGCTGGCGAAGCTGGCGAAGCTGATCTATAACCTTCCTTATATCCAAGCAATTGACTAACGCCAATTAATACAAAGCCGACGAAAAATAACATGTTAGTGATGGTGAAAGTCATTTTTCTTCCTTTAGGTCCTAATTTTTTATAGGTTATCCACGTTAAAACGGATGTAAATATCAAAGATAAACCACTAATCGTTAAAATAGTACTTGTTTTCATGTTTTTATTAAATAGTATTTTTTTTTTTGGAAACGTTAGACTTTTCAGTATAACGTTTATGATAGTCATAGTTTACCCCTATACCTCACCAAGTCTTTTTTTTTAATCCCCAATACAAATAATTGTTTTTCTGACAATCCTCTGATGAATTTTTCTAACCATCCATAATACAGTTTTTGTGTGAAAGAATTCCAATTAGATATCGGTGCATCTTCCAATGCCCATAGAAAGTTATGTACATATCTTATCTTGTTTTTATTAACAGGAGTACCTCTATGCCAAAGATCTAAGCGATAAACTAACAGATCTCCTGGTTTAAAAACGGGTTTGATTTCGGTTTCATAACATTTCTTTCTTAACTCCCATCCTTCCGGGTCGTATAGTCTCATTAATTCTTCTGCGTCTTCCCGATTATTTGCGAATGGAATATTTCCTTGACCAGGCATCATTCGATATGAATTTTTATATAGATCGGGTCTATATGGCACGACTGATGTTGAACCCCCGGTCTTAGTAGTATTACTATAATATAAGATCATAGCTACCGCATTTGGTTTATGCCACGGGGGTGGAAATCCCCACATATTGTTTCCATAATCCATATGCATTCGTTGATCTTCGTTATCTCCTCTATCCCCATACTTAGCCCACGCGACGGACTGGCGTAATATCACACGTCCTTGGAGTAAATAAGATGCTACATCGATTAACTTCTCATTTACTGAGATATGATTAAATGCCTCGTAATTACAAGGAAAGGTGGTCTTTCCATCATTACCAAAATCATGTATTTTCTCATCTCGTCTACTCGGTGGGTAGATGTTGCTCATCGCGTGGATTTGCGGAGCTACGTTTAAGAAATTTCTAATAATCATGTATCCTTGTTCTCGCCACATTTATTACTTGCGACCTTTCTTTTTTTATTAGCCAAATGAGCTATCCCGAATATAATCCCTAATAAGAGTACTGCCCCTCCAACGGAAATTCCAACTACAGCGGGGGTAGACAATCCCCGAGAATCTGATGATGGTCCCGGAGTTGGTCCCGGAGACGATTCACATACTGAATCATTACAGTATAAACCAGTAGCACACTTAATTGTAGTACTATAAGACTATTTGTTAAAATTTAACAGTTCTGGTAAATACATTTATCCACAACAATATTAATATCACTAAAAAGATTAGTAATATAATATTAATTGCGACGATTCCAGGAGGTATTTTAATGTCACACGGAGCACATTCATTTGATGTATTTTTGTATTTTTTACCAGTTTTAACACAATTATTGAAATTTATACTCGACGGACATAAGCAATTCTTTTCGCCGGAAAGATCTTGCTCCGACATTTCAAATATACAGTTTGTTATCTTAGCAAACCAGAAAGGGTTACTTAAAATGAATCCCCGAAGAAATGTCACAGCAAATATGATATACATTAATACATATCCAACGGTCGAGATTATAGCAATTGTTAATTCTTTACGCATTTGTTAAAATGAATATATTATGAATAAGTGAAAATAGCAAACAAATGGACGGTTGGATTTACCTTTTACAAGAACGAGCACATTTAGATACTAATACTTACAAACTAGGAAGAACTGGTAGTATAGCCGAACGCCTTAAATCACGTGATTACAGATGTTGTAAGATTATATCGATTTGTTATTGTCCGGGTGTGGTTAATATCGATAACCACACCCCATCTTACAAAGAAGCAGAAGATGTAATTAAAAAAGAATTTAAAATACAATTTGGAAATCCTGTAGAGGGATCTGAAACTTTTTGTGGAAATGTCAATAAGATGATAGAGATTATTGAGACGGAATGTAAGAATCGTAGGGAGCTATGGAATAAGTATGAAGAGTTTTTTGATAAGTTTTTTAGTCCCGTGTTACAGTTACAGAGTCCACCAGTTGGAAATTCACAACCGGTAGTACAAAGCTCTAATAAAATTACGGACAATACATTAGATCCATGGGACATCATTCACCCAGATGAAAGAGAATCGTCTTTTATCAAAAACATGTCAACCAATTGGACGCAATATGGATTTGATAGAACTAACTCCAAGGTCAATAAACAGTTGATAAATTATTTACAAAAACATCACGGGTTTTCGTGTGAAGCTCATTGTTATGACTTCATGGAAATTGTTGATAAAATGCAATTCAGAGCTCGAAATTTTCCAGTGCAATTGGCTAAATATCACGTGTCGAATTTAGGAAAGCCACCGGATTGGATTGAGGCGAGTAAGATTGATTCAGATGAATTACAAAAACAATAAATGAATTATTTAAAGACATCTTTAGATAATTGACAATGAAGCAGAACCCGACATTAACCAGAGTCATTAAAAGAATAGCCAGTAAAAAAGGTGTGACATTCGAAAAAGTCTACCAAGCTATGAAAAAATCTCCAATCCACACAGAGTTTGCACCACCAGAAATGGTTGCAGATGGATTATATATGATACAATCTACAAATATACGTAAATTCTCTTACGTAGCAGCGTTTGACATGGACCATACACTTAGTTACTCGGAGAGACACTTATATCCATGTTTACCTGAAGATGTAAAAATCCTTCCAAACAGGCGAAAAAAACTAAAAGAATTATTGAATATGGGATACAGATTAGTCCTGTTTACTAATCAATACGCGAGAAGTAAATCACAAGTCACAAAAAAAATAGCACGTGTCCAAACATTCTTAACCACTTTAGATTTACCGATGACAGCATTTGTCGCTACCAGTAAAAATGAGTATCGAAAACCCAAAATAGGAGCTTGGAACTATTTTAAAAGCAATAACAATGTAACACGAGCATTCTTTTGCGGAGACGCTTTGGGTAGACATGGTGATTGGAACAACTCGGACTTGGAATTTGCCAAAAATGCGGGATTAGAAATACACGAACCCGAAAAGCTATTCCCAGTAGTTGAGATACAAATATCCACACACAAACCGCAGATGATTGTATTCATCGGAATGCCTGGTTGTGGAAAAAGCACATTTTATCGTAACTACTTCTCCGATTTCATCCATGTGAGTCGAGACGTTCTTGGTACCAAATATAGAGTCATAAAAAAACTAAAACACTGTTGTGAAAACAATTTGAATGTAGTAGTAGACAACACCAACCCAAGTCAAAAAAGTAGAGAGGAATTTTATAATTTGGCAAAGGGTTATGAGATAACAGTGATTTATTTTGTCAATAATGGGCGTGGTCATAACTCTACTCGGGAGAAACCTGTAAAAGATATAGCGTATCATGTGTATTTTAAAAATTTAGATCCACCGGTAAAAGAAAACACACCAGGTAAAATATGGCGTGTTGATGGGATGACAGCATCGTTAAATATTATTTGAAATGGAAAAGTTTACATTAAATTTTCATTACAATTCCTTGTAATCAAATCAAATATCAACCTAAAATAAATATTGGTAATCATAAAAATGAATACGATACCATTAAGTTCTATTATGAGCGGTAATCAAATGCAAAGAGATGCAATTACCACCAGTTTAATAATTACTAGCGATCCACATTTAGTAGTGCCCCAAACAACAAATGGAGTACTTAATCCTCTTTTTAACAACAAGAAAGACGGAAAGTCTGCAATCGCGGTAGACATTCTTCCTTTAGAAGCACCATCTTTTGAAAATGGCGACGGTAGTAGTGGAGGTGGCGGTAGTGGGGGTGGTGGAGCTGTGAATAGTGTCACTTCTGGAAATACAGATACTATAACAATAGGTGGTACAGTTAGTGATCCTACTGTAGTAGCCAATACAGCCGCCGTTACTACTCTTAGTCCAAATCTAGCCACTGGAAGCCAGATAGCTGCTTACGTTAACAGTTTAGTAACAAGTCCTTATCAATTTCAAGGTGCTTATGATCCACTTACTAACACACCCGTACTCGCCTCTCCCCCAGTTACGGCTATCCCTCTTAGTCAGGGGGACGCTTTTGTAGTTACTCAAGCTGCTACCTCGGGGGCATCCCTATTTTTCGGCCAGGCTTTGAGCGCGCTGGATATAATAGTTGCAGATGTAAACATACCCGTTGGTACGACGACGGTCTTAGCTGACTACACTATTATCGAGCGTAACATCGATATAGCTACAGAAACAATTCCAGGATTGGCTTCTTTTCCCACATCTGGAGGATTAGTAGTTGATGGCGCTGGTGCTGTTAGTTTAGAAACAATTGTCCCACCTGTTACGGGTGTCTACACCAATGCTGATATTACCGTGGATGATAAAGGTCGTGTTGTTACAGCTGCCAGTGGTACTGCTGGTACTATGAGTAGCTGGCAGTTATCGGGAGATTCTGGTGGATCTCAATCAGTAACTGACGCCGATAATGTACAAATACTTGGTGGTAGTCAGATTACTACAGTGTCTAGTGCTAATACTACTGTAACTATCGATTTAGCAAGTTCACTAAATCTAACAGATCTAACTGTCACAAATCCAATCAATGCTGATATTACTGGCTCTGCGAGTTCAGCTGGTTCAGCTACAACAGCCACTTCTGCCGGTGTTGTTACAAATCCAGCACAACCAGCTATTACATCAGTCGGTACCCTAACAGGTCTAACTGTCACAAATACGATTTCTGGTTCAATAAATGGCAATGCCAACACCGCCAATTCTGCTGGTTTTGCTAATTCTGCTGGTTCAGCTGGTTCAGCTACAACAGCCAATTCTGCCGGTGTTGTTACAAATCCAGCCCAGCCCAATATTACATCTACCGGGACACTTCAAAATTTTACATCTACCGGTATTGACGACAACGCTACTAGCAATGCTATGACTATCGATAGTCAGCAAAATGTTCAATTTCGAAATGGTCCTTTTTTTTATGGGAGCATTGCTCATGATAGAGCAATAATAGTAGGACCTGGCACCATACCACAATCTCAATCAAGTATAAGTACTACCGTTAGTACTTTTAGAGGTGCTAACCCCGGTGGTGCCAATACTGAAGGTCCCGCTACTTGGATTATTGCAATCAAGGTAAATTATAATGTGGGAGTATATTACCATAATCTCGTTGGTTCTGTTGTTAAATCAACACCTTGGTGGAACAACGCGGGTGATGCGTGGACGCCTGTCCAATTGAATCATCACAATGCTAATCCAGTTGACGTTGAAATTTCATTCAATGCGACACCCAGCCAAGCTGGACAAACACAACAACTAAAAATAAGAACTATCAGTGCTCCTTTTGCATTTACTGGTAACATCACATTTACTGGTGTGAAGTTGTTTCAGTAAGACTCTTCCCATCTAAGAAATTTAATATCAATATAGATTTTATCACGCAATTATGTGATAAAATTTACACCCCCCTCGAGTTAAAAGAAGTTAAATAAAAAATATTTGCAATCATAAAAATGTCATTTTCACTAAGTAATATTTCAGGAAGTCAAATCCAAAAAGATAGCTTCGTAAACAGTCTGACAGTTGCATGTGATCCCGGGCTTGTAGCCCCTAAAACCGATCCTCTTACAGGATTGCCTAATCCATTAAATTTAGAAAAAAGAGATGGTAAAACAGCCATTGGTGTAGATATTTGTGATTTAGACGTCAGTAATCTGACAGTCCATGGTAATTTAGTAGCCCCCCGAATCATTGGTCCAACAGAAATATGCGATATTGTATGCCCACAAGATTTCTCAGTAACAGCTGGAAGAGATATTCTTCAAACAGCTACGAGATCTGTACAATTAACTGGTGGCTCCCGGGGAGTCAATTTAAAATTCAACGCAACTTCGAGTACGGATAGATTAGGAATAACGAGTTTGAATGTATCTACTCCGAGTAGTTCGGCTATTGCCCAAGCAGTTACTGCGAATTCAGTAACCGGAACAATTACACTTCTTCAAAATACAAATATAGGAGCTAATACAACAGTGGGTCAGGAAACCGTAGTGACGCTTACAAATAATAAAATAACCCCCGAATCTACTGTTTTATACACAATTAATGCAGCAGGTACTTCTGGGAATACCAACCTAAATATAAACGGTAAAGGAACAGCGAATGGGCAATATGTATTTACGATTGCTAATAATAGTACCGTAGGTTTCACCTCTTCGACTGCCAATCGTATAGTAATTAGCTTTCTAGTGATCAATCCTGCTTTCTAGTGATCAATCCTGATCAGAACTCATAAATTTCTAATTTATTTTTTGATATACTTGATATCAAAAAATATCTTATTCTCCACATTCCCCCAGACTTTATCTAAGTGAATTCGGCGCTGATCAATGTCATGTCGTCTGCGAGATACACACGTGAACCTTTGATAGCCACTCTGTGGGGCTGTCCCCGGTCGTCTGTCTCGTATTTCTTTCCGTTCCATAACATCGTCCAGCCTTGATACCAACGGTCAGCGTAGATTTTACCAATCGTTGGGGCGTCCCATTCGTGTCTCACGGCGTTTTCCACGAATGTTTTGTAGTTGACTATCATGTCGGAAATCCCGTCACTCATCACGACAACTCTGGCGATGTTATGGACAGGTACGATGTCAGGTTTGTGCGACATGGCTCCTCGCCACTTCTCGTGACCCATGCTCCTGGCAATGTTCAACATATGACCCCTTGTCTTGTGTCTGAAGGTACAGGCGGGTACAGATTCAACCAGATTTGTATCATGAACTTTGATAGTGGTGATGGGTTTTTTGCGACCAAATCCGCGATTAAGTTCCGTGAGTACTTCCACGTCACTGTGATGATCGAGTGCTTCTTGGACACATACGGGATCCAAATTGGAATGCTCTCGACCATGAGTAATAGTTCCTAATTCATCCACTGCGAAGATGGGACTGTCACCAACTGTGACAAGATAACTATACGTTTTCTCGTTGAAAATAAAGTTGATATTCATGGAGAGTGTTGAGCCCGGGTCTCGACGGAGAATGTTCAAGCTCGAGATGTGTTCACACACTTGCACTTGAAGAGAATCTACGTAATTCTTGATAAATTGCTGACGATCAACCTCTCCTTGGAGAGTGGTATTGGAAAGTTTGATGAATAATGCTCGTCGGAGACATTCCGGATCGTCGATAATGAGAATGTCTCTATAAAGCTCTGTTGGCTCCGGGGAGCTGAGACTGAACGCGAGAATATCACGTGAATATTTTCGGAGGAATTCTGAAGCTTCACTACCCCCGTGGCCGTCAAAGACGCCTATCATCTCTACACTGAAATTATCAGTGACAGGAATTTTATTATCGCCAACGCAAATTGTATGACGGTCTTCACCATTACAATCCGGTGAATCAAATACGGTAATTTCTTTACATTCTTTTTTAGTAATTGATGCTACTAGTGCTGCCATTCTAATTTTACTTGTTGGTTTACATGTAAAATCAATTTCATCGCTAATCTGTTTTACCGATATGTACTGTAATACTTCGGTCATATGCTTCGAATTTTTTATGAATATAATCTGTTTTTGCAAAATGAATTGGATCGAAAATCATTAAATCGGGATCATTTTCCCAATAAACTAGTACTTCAACGTTTTTATCTTGAGACTTGTTAAGAGCTGCTATCGCCACATCTCTTATCTGTTCTTCTGTGGGTTTCCAGGACATTTATATAATGATTTCATTCATTTAAAACATACCCAGCCAATTTCTCGACCCATCCAGATTCTATTTTCATCACCAGGTTTCTTTTTATTACCACAACTAATGTTTTCAGAAGCCCACATTGGCTGCAGATTGGTGTAATGCCAACACATGTAGGCTTCCTCTTCGATGGTGGGATCGAAACGCGACTGGGCTTTAAAGTGGTCTATCTGCCATTCACCGTGATTTTCCCAAGACATACCTTCTTCGAACTGGCTTTCTAGACTGAAACGCGTGGAGCTTTAGCTAAAAATCCATTATAACCAGCCGAGACCAAACGTTGGTCTTCATTAATAATCACACATCCTACATGTAAACGCGAACAACTACTTCGACTACCCACTAATATTGCACAAGCCA
>Ga0233414_10000532_pt1 | contig 15549 bp, 10 predicted proteins | sample Na_anoxic_10_MG_FD_189020 | JGI IMG/M metagenome (GOLD analysis project Ga0233414, IMG submission 189020) | Seawater microbial communities from Saanich Inlet, British Columbia, Canada - Na_anoxic_10_MG | ecosystem: Environmental > Aquatic > Marine > Inlet | place: Canada: British Columbia... | reverse complement strand
CATTATAACCGAGGGCAGGGAAGCTACCTCCTCCGCTTGTGGAGGTACATCTAAAATTAATAGCACCTCCTACAATATTTCCAGGGGCTGGCATAAATTCACCATAAGACCATGGATGATTATTAGATATATCATTGATACTCACATTATATACATTATAATAAGTTCCTAATCCATGTGGAAGTATAGGCCAACCATGACGGGCTGTAGCACCTGTGGGAGGTGTTCCTAGCGTGGACTGAACTAGTTGAAATGAATTAATCATAGCATGTGGAACAGGGGGAATCAAACCAGGGATACCATTAGTATTAGCTAAATCAGTAAAAAATGAAATACTAGCAGGGCTCCCAGCGGCTCCAGTTGCTCCAGTTGCTCCTTGAGGTCCTGTTGCTCCTGTTGGTCCCGTATCTCCTTGAATGCCTTGAGGTCCTGTTGGTCCAGTATCTCCTTGAATACCTTGAGGTCCTGTTGGTCCCGTATCTCCTTGAATACCTTGTAGTCCTGTTGGTCCCGTATCTCCTTGAATACCTTGTGGTCCTGTAGGTCCAGTAACACCTTGTGGTCCAGTTGGTCCTGTGGCACCTGTTACACCTTGAATACCTTGTGGTCCAGTAGCTCCAGTAGCTCCAAATGGTTTACAACATTTTATATTTTTATTATATGAAGCGTAATTAGAATATGACATTACTTATAATATAGTTAAATAATATTATTTGTAAAATCAAATATTATTATTTTTTATTTATTTGGGAATAGGAAAAGGTCGTTGGTCGGTTTCTACTACTAATTTTTCAGGCATATACATAGGTAATCTTTCAAAATAAGAAACTTCAGGTAATGTTTTTAAATTAGGAACTACTGGTTGTTGAGGAGTTACTAAATTAGTTGAGTTAATTCCAAATAAAGATGATTCAATTTCGACTGAATTTTTCGAAAAAGCTTCACGAGGCATATGACTAGGCATAATTCCCATACAAGGTAAAGCATTATGATATGCTCTTCCTGCCTGTGAATTTTCATATTCATTGTATTTTAATGAATCTTTATAACTACGTTGTTGAAGACAATAGTCGCTGGGTGTATTTTTATTTCTTGTGGAAGCCATATTGATATATTGATATATTAATATATAGTAATATTATTTTGATGTTAATCTTTTCCTTAAATCAGTAATAATCATTTTATTACACTTTTCTTTATAAAAAAAATTATACAAATATTTATGAAATAAATCTAAATAATCATAAGAAAAAAATGTTCTAAACATTGTTTCCCTATTCATTATTTCTTTATATGGATGAACATCAAACAAATCATCCAGAAATTGGTCATGTTTTATCTGATCATACAATTCATCTATTTGCTGATTTAATTTAATTTCCTCAAATTTTTTTAGTCCGAATAGCTCTAATAACTGTATTTTATACAACATTTCGCTTAAATCTTTTTCGTCTTCAGAATCGGCAGTTATTAAATGATAAGTAAATAATTGATCTAATTGTAATTCAATCATTTACATAAAATATTTATTTAGTTTTAAGTAAGAATTTCGGTTTAACTATTTAATATTGATATTGAGTATGTCCGGTTTTATAATCTTTATCTTTTTGTAATTCTCTAGATGGGACACCACCTCTAATCCATCCATCAGCAGCTACACCTTCTACTAAATTAGCAGGATTAGTAATGGAATTTTCAATAGATGGTAATAAAGGATAATTACTATAAGGCATATAAGATTGCTCAGTAGTAGTATTAATACTCTTTTTATTAGTAATCATATCTCCTTGTTGAATATGTGACTCTAAAACAGGATTAGATGAACCACGACCTAAATAAGGAACTGTTTTAAAAGGACGCTCATATAAACTGATACGACATTTAGGGTGGGTATTAATAGTTCCAATTAATAAATCAGAATTAGCATCTACATTACATCCTCCAGCTCCAACTTGATGTCCTCCGGTAAAATTGATATTTGGTTGACTAGTAGCAAATTCAATTGGTTTTTTCATGCCACAATCTTGGGCAAAAAAATTGGTTAATAGATAATTAGATTGAGAAACATTTTGAATATTTTTTTGACTCAAAGCACAACTATCATCATTTATTCCTGATAAATGGTCAAATGTAAAATCTTTAGTATAAGCAGCCATTATATATATATTTAACAATATTTTTCTTAAAAATATATTTAATTTTGTCCTGTGATTGCTCCAATTCGTGGATTATCTCTTATTAAAGCAAAATCATTCCCTTCTTTACCAGATACCATATCACCATAACAAAATTCAGCAAAACTTTTTTGATCATTAGGAACTCTTGTATTTGCTGTAGCATAGAAATTGTATTGTCCAAAATCTTCAAATTCAAAACTATCCCCTAAAGTTGAAAATAACTTTTTTTTAATTTGAGGATCATTATCAAAATTAGATACTACAAAATTTTCTGTATCATTATTAATTTGTTTTTCTACAGCCCTATTATAAGCTGGAGCAGCTCGTTTTCTTTTAGGATCGCCATTTATTTCAGGTAACAAAACATTCATAAGAGGATTTTTTTCTGTAGGATTCGTAAAATTATTTTTTAAAGCTTCATATACTTTTGGATTGGTAAAACCCTCTTTTTTTTCATCAACATCATTATTCGAATCACCTTTCTTAAATTCTCGCGCGTAATACAAAAAAGCGATTACACCTAAAGTAATTAGACCTGTGAAGAAAAAATTATAGGCTTGGGTTATTAAAAATCCTAAAATTGTTAATATTATCACCAATCGTGTTATAGCATTTATTTTCTCATTTCTAGACATATTTTCTTTCGGCCAAAGTTGATTAATTTGCCCTTTTTTAAATAATACTGATGGATCGTTTAACCAAATATTAGTAGATTCTGTTGCCATTTATATATATATATTCTTAATTATTTATTTATTTTTCTTTTTCTTTTTCTTTTTCTTATTAGATTTATTTTCACCTACATTTCTCATTGTTTTTTCTGGTTTATCTCCTTCAATGGAAAATACCAACTCTTCTAATTCTGCTTCGGTTAAAGGCTTTGTGTCTGGCATTTGTGCTAACAATTCTTTTTCGCGTTTTCTTTGATTAAACTGCTCACGATTTTGTTCGCCTTTTTTTAACATTTTTTCTTTTAATTCAGCTCTTTTTAAGTTTTGATTTAAAGCATTAGACATGGCACCTAAATTAACTTTTCCTCCTTGACCACCTTGACCACCCATTCCCATTTTTTTTAACATTGATTGTATATCACCCATACCAGGCATATCTTTCATTTTTGATAATAAATCACTCGCCTCTTGCATTAATTCACTTTCTTTGATTTCTCCTGATTTGATTTTGTTATCTAGTTTGCCTCCCACATTTTTAACAAGACCCATTAATTTTGTAGGATTTTTAAGTAAATTTTTAAATACATCATTCACTGATGTAGCATTTTCTGCATCAAAATTTAATTCTTCTGCTGTCTCGGCAGCGATTTCCTTAGCTAAACTTCCTAATTTTCCGTCTAATAATCCATTAATATGATCTTGAATATCATCCGGATTTGGTAAATGATCAATTCCAGATACATCAATGATAGGATTGGATCCATCCATCATATTTTGTAAATTTTCCATCGTTTCTTCTAATTTGCCTTTTAATTCCTCCTGATTAATAGCTTCAAATAGTTTTGATGTATCGCCAAACGAATCTTCTGAATTGACCTTTCCAATAACCGAAAATAATATAATTTGTAAATATTTCCATAATGTATCTTTGGTTTTCTCACTAATATCAGCCTTCCATAATTCTTTAAAATCGATTCCAGGTAGAAATTCAGTATTTATTTCATCAGAAGAAAACATTTCTTCGTTTTTGTATAAAATATCAAAAAACCTTTCAGGGAACACAGTTTTAATATGTTCATATACATTTTTAATACTTGTTTCGTCTTTTGACTCTTTAATATTATACAAATCAATATGAATTTTTTCTTTAATCTCTGGAAATGTAAACAAAATATCATTTATTAAATCATAAATAACTTTTACAAATTCTTCTGGAATGGAATCATTATTTGAATCACTGTTTGTATCAATGTTTGTATCAATGTTTGAATCACTGTTTGTATCAATGTTTGTATCAATGTTTGTATCAATGTTTGTATCGATATTTGATTTAGACATTTATAAATTTACTTAGCATTTTTTATTTAAATCAAACTAATTATTATATATTTGTGATAATTGATTAAGATTTTGTAAATACTGAAGACATTTTTTTTTATTTTCAGTATCTAAATCTCTTAATGGGTTCCTAATTTTATCAATTGCTTCTAATACTTTATTTATGGATCCTTCATCCATTTTTAAATCATTCGAATAATCTTTTGATAAAAAATATTCTATATTTCCATTATTTATTTCATCCCCATATTTTGTATAAATGTATCTAAACCATACATCACATAATCTTTTCGGATTCGCTTTTCGCATCATATTTAATGCTGTTTTTGTTGTTCTAATATCATTGTTATCAGGAAATAATATTTCTACATCTTCTATAAATTCCTCAAATTGATTATTAAATGCTTTTAAAATTGTGCCTTTATCCATTTTATTGTTGATATAAAATTATATTTATATTTAAATTTAAGTTATTTATTTAAATATAAATAGGTTTCCTTTATTTATTAAATCTTACCTATTACCAAAAGCTCCTTGACTATTCATTTGTTGTGAGCGTAAATCTTGATTTCTTTGATCTTCCATATCTTTCAATGCGGTTTCCCCTACTTTATCAGGGGCCCAAGTATCTGGAGGAGTATCTATAGCGGATTTCTGATCTACTGTAGCATAATTATACATTTGTCTTAATCCTCCATTACCTTTGGCTAATAATTCATCACTTCCTTGATCCCAAAAGCTAAAATTATCACTCGCTACTCCAAATCCACCTATATTATCATTTCCTAAACAAAAGGCATTGGGTTCTCCATTAAATCCAGTTGCTTTGGCATCATTATATTCTTCTCTTGGTTTTATCTTATCCATTATTTCATTACCAAATATTACTCTATTTCCATCTTTTAATAATAACATTGCTGGAACTTTTTGAACTTGGGGAGGTAATACAATTTTCTGTTGATTTTCTAAAATAACATAAATTCCTCCATTACTTGGATTTCTAAATCTTTTGTCAATACAAATAAAAAGCATATCTTTTTTTAATTCACTTTTTCCTACTAATCTTAGTAGATTTTTACACTTATCACAATAATTACTATAATATAATATGCAACTCATTATATTTATAATTAATATTTATCTTATCGTTTAAACTTATTTATTTAAAAAATTGATTTAATAATTAAATTATTATAATATATATAATTAAAATGATGGAACCTAATGTTAAAATTATTTCAGAGGAAAGTAATGTTTTATTATTTACTATGAGCAATATAAATCACAGTTTAGCAAATTCACTAAGAAGAATCGTTCTATCTGAGATACCTACTCTTATTTTTAGAACATTTCCACACAATGATAGTAAAGTTGATATAAGTATTAATACAACCCGGTTAAATAATGAAATTATTAAACAAAGAATTGGTTGTATTCCAATTCATATGAATGATACTGATTTTCCTTATCATGATTATGTAGTTGAAGTGGATAAACAAAATGATTCTAATACAATTGAACTTTTAACAACAGAAGATTTTAAAATTAAAAATATTTCAACAGAAAAATACCTATCAGCAACTGCTACTAAAGAATTATTTCCACCAGATTTAATTACTGGAGATTATATTCCAATTACTCGTTTACGTCCAAAATTGTCTGAAAATATAGAAGGAGAACAGTTACAATTTGTGGCCTCATTTGATATTGGAACCGCAGTAGAGGATGGTATGTATAATGTAGTTTCAACATGTGCATATGGAGCTACTACAGATGCTGTTAAAGCGAATGATGTTTGGAATGATAAACAAAAAGAATTGGTTAAAACTGATGTAGATGCGGAAGAAATTGAATTTCAAAAAGCGAATTGGTTTCTACTAGATGCCAAAAGAATTATTATTCCATACAGTTTTGATTTTACTATTGAAAGTGTTGGTGTATTTTCCAATTTTACCATTATTTATAAAGCATGTGATATAATGATTACTAAATGTAAAAATCTTATTTCTATGATTGAAGCAGGAGATGTTAATATTGAAAATAATGATAATACCACTGTTAATAATGAATTTGTTATTACTTTAAAAAATGAAGATTATACATTAGGAAATGCCTTGAATTATTTCCTTTATGAAAAATATTATCTTGGAAATAAAACATTGTCTTTTGTAGGATTCCGTGTCCCCCATCCTCATATTCCGAATGGAATTATTAGAATGGCGTTTGAAAAAGTATCTGATATTACTACTGTGTCTCAATACTTGACATTTGCTGCTGAAGATGTTATTACCACTTTTACAAATATTCAAAATAAGTTTAAATAATAAAACAAAATTACATAACAAAACAAAATTAAATAATAAAAAAATTTAAATAATAAGTAAAACAATAAAAAAATTTATATATTTTTTATTGTTTATTGGTCTTTTTTTTATTGGATAAATATTCTATTCTATTTGTTTGTTTCAGATACTACAGTTTCTTGGAAAACTGTTTGGGTATTTTCATTTTTAACATTGTCCATATAATTTTTTCTTACATCAAAATTCAATACAAACATTTGTTTTGCTGGATGAAGTTCATTGAAATAGTTCACAACAACTGCCTTATTTACATACTGTTTTTCAGGTAACAATTGTTTTAAATAAATACTATGATGTAATGTATACATATGTGTGCGATATTTATCAGGAAACTCTTTCAACTCTTTTTCTTTTTTAATATAACAACTAATATAATTTGTAAATAATCCATTTGTATAATCATGAACAACTTCTCTGAATTGATTAAATATAGTTCGGTGTTCTGGATAATATTTTAAATATTCTGTTAATCTACTTAAATTACCAGTAATATTTTCCTTATATGGTTCTGCCTGTCTCAAATGTAAATATTGATATTGTAATTTGGGTTGATTCCCTCTTAAATGCCTCACATGTTCATAATTGGGATTTCTAAATTTATATCTTTGTCCTAAATTATTTTTGATCATAACACCTACTGTGCTGTATTTTGTATTAATAGACGCAGTCGTTTGTTTACATACATTTAATTCATCATCATTTTTTACTGGATGACTATTTACGATTCTGACAGTATCTTCTTTGATACCAAATAATTCGATATTCGTTAATGGAATAATATTAATCGTTTTGTTATCTACAATTTGATAAACATCTACCAAATATAATTTCATTACTCTAATAACCTTTACTATTCTATTTCTAGGATGCTGCATTACAAAACTGTAACAATAATCCTTATTTAAATCATTCATATTAAAACCAATCTCATTACAAATCTCATCAAACATATATTTAAATGTATTTGTTTCCTTGAAACCATTTTCCATAAAGAAACACATATTTCCTCCTACATTACTACGTGTAGCGATTTCCCATGATTTCGATTCAGTATCATAAAATACATTAATCATGGTTCCTTCCACAAAATTCTCGGCTCTATATTCCAAATCTTCTTTAATTGTTAAATCCATATTAGGAAATGACTTTGGAGGAGCAAAACATACTATCTTACCATCATCTTTAAAAATTAATGATCTTAGTAATCCAATAGAACCGATAGTATCTCTAGATAACCATTCTTTATCATACTTTAGAATATGATAGTTGATTCCATTTTTATGCTTCCATACATTATATTTCAAATTTAGTGATTTCGCAATTTCTTTTCTATTTACAGAGTTGGATAATAATCCATCTAGTTGTATAATGTTGTTTAAACTATATGACATCGTCTTACTTATATATATATTGAATTCTTTAATTCATATTTTAAATCAATTTTTTTCGTAATTCATAATAATTTCTACTGTAAATATAAAGTAATGACTTCATCTAATAATATTTATTTACAACTAGGCGATATTATTCAAATAGATGCTCCCAATAATCCAGAACTAAATAAACATATATTTTTAATTGATTATATTAATGATACCAAAATTTCCATTAAACAAGAAGGATCTACTACACCCATTATTTTAAATATGAATGACGATGGATCTTTATCAGATGAAAGTATTGAACGAATTGATATTTTAGTTAGACCTGAAAATAAAGGTTATGCTAGACAAAATCACCTTTTACCTGATACATGGATTGATTTACATTTGGGAGGAGATTTACCCACTACATACACGGGAAAAATAACCAATTTAGAAGAGGATATGATTGAAGTCGAACTTATAAATGACGGAAATGATATAAATGAATCTGATGATAAAAAAGAAATAATTTATATTGATTTTGCCTGGAAAGGTATTCCCGAAGATATACCTATTGAAAAAATTATTATTCGACCTGCTCCAGAAATTTCAAAAAAGAAAATAGAAGATGACTTAGAAACTCCCAAAGAAGATATTATGACATTAAATCTGGTTGATGATAATGATGGCAATAATTTTGATGAAGTTCCAGAATTTTTAGAAACTACCTTTGAAATTCCTGTTGAAAATATTAAAAATCAAATAAAAGATATGCTTTTAGAAGCAGACCAGATTGAATTTGGTTCAAGCTTAGCACCTATTACTACTATTCGCGAAGTTTCTGAAGAACAAAAAAGATTCGGTATTGAAACACAAACCAATGAATTATTAGATGATTTATTAGCATCTATACCGAATGCCAATAGAACGAGAAGTGTTTTAAATAATATTCATATTATGATTGAACGATTTAAACAATTAAGAACTAGTTTTTCTACTTTTGATGATAATGGTAATGCTAACAAACCTATATTTAAAGGGGCTTTATATAAACCACTTGTTGATAGAATAAATAATTTAAATTATAAATTATTTTGGATTTTACCTGTTGCTCAAAATGTTAAAAAACTATATGATTTAGATATTTCACTTGACACAATTCATGATTATCCGGATATTATTTCATTAACTCTAGGTGAAAGCTTAATAAATGAATCCAATATTAGAGATTTATACAGAACAAATACAGACAATTACTCAACCTATATGAATAAATTACAACCTTCTTTAACTCCATTTGATACTAATTATGATAACGAATCATTAACTATTCAACATGTTCAAGAGAATTTTGATACAGTTATTGATAACTTGGACAGATTTTATTCTTCTGTAGCTAAAAATGATGAATTAAAACGCAAAAGATTTCTCATAACCAGATATAATTTAGGTCTTTCTAAATTACAAACCACGGAATTAACATCTATTAAAATGAAAACAAAAACAGTCCCTATGACGAATAATGATTTAATTTCCGTAAATTCTATGTTAACATTACGTGAACCGATTGTCCGATTTTCCAATATCAATTTACCAGGTACGACTATTTATGATAAATCTAATTTAAATATTCACTTTTTAAAGTATTGGAAAGTTTTTCATGAGAATACTTCTGTTACTACAAAATTTATCAATAATCTAGATACTCCTGTATCCTTTGACGAAACAAATTATTTAAAACATAAAACCCAGTATATACTTAATGAAAATAATAATGACCCTGATAAATTTAAAAAATTTCTTAATATTATTATTCCAAAAACACGTGTATTATTTAATCTTATTAAAAAATATATCACTGGAAAACTATCTCTAGTTTCTGTTGTTAATTATTTACAACCATTTTTAATTTATTTAGATGATATATCGTTTAAACAATATGAAGAAATAACAAATTATATAGAACAGGAAATATTATTATATAAACAAAAATATATTACTAGTAAAGATAGTTTTGACAAATTAAATTCTAAGGAAACCTATTTACAAATTAATTATACTTCGATATTATATAAAATATTACAAGGAAGGGCGGATGTGGGGGGTTTGGTATTAGAAGGTTATGGGTTAAATACCATAGGTAAGAGATATATGGGAACTATTCCAAATGATATTATATTGACTCCTTCTGAAATGATAAAATATATGAATCAAGTGGATTATACCAAATCTTTCAATACATCACAAACTATTTTAAATAATGATTTATTTACACCTTTTGATTTTGATAACTTATTGGAAGAGAAAAAAGATGAATATAAAAAGGAATTAGAAAAAACACGAAAGGAAAATGATTGTTCTCAATATACTCTCACAAAAAGATATATAGCATTGGAAGATTTAACCGCTGATAATGACATACCCGTTTATTTTGATAAAAAATATGACCCCACTGTCTACGATATTCTGGAGGAATATAAATTTGAACAATCAGAAATGGATGAACCAACTTTTAAAAATTTTTTAATAGATAGTTTGATTAAAAATATAGGACTTTCTAGACCTAATGCTAAATATGAAGCCACTTCTATGTTATCTAAAAAAAGAGAAGTTCAAGAGGGTCATTATGCTGTATTGGAAATGGATAATATTGACAATGTTGTATATTATTATTATAAACGAGAAAATGACCAGTGGATTCGTGACGAAAGTATTCCTCAAAATTCCTTTTTTGGGTCCAATGAATTATTTTGTAATATTCAAAATAAATGTATCGAAATTAATAAAAAATGCGTAGATCCTGAATTTGGAGCTGAAATTGTAAAGAAGGATTTAATTAAAGAAATGTATGATGAATTTGATTCTACATATATTGAAAATGTCGAAAATTATAAGAAAAAAATAAATAAATTATGGAAATATGAATACGAACTATTAGTTAAATTAAGAATTATTAATAAATATTTATTATACAAATATGAAAATGATAAATTAAAACTAGTTAAACCGATTGAAGAATCTGATGTCATATTATCTCCTTATTCCAAATTATTTGATATCATTATGGGACAAAGTGATTTTGTTAAAAAACAACATGATATTATTCAATTTGTGAATAAATATACAAGACCCATGAACCCTTTAATAGATACAAATAAAAATTGTAAAGTTGATACTTGTGATAAATCTTGTAAATATTGGTTATATTGTACAGTTACTAATAATAAATTAGTGCCAACATTTATATCTACTTTAGCAAGTGTTTTTGTAGAGAATGGTAATTATTTTCAAACCATCACAGAAATTAAAAATTATCAAGGTATCGAAATTGATGATAAAATAGTAGATGAACACAGTGGATTAGAAATAGAAAAAATAGCTTTAAGTAGTGATGAAGGATTTGAAGATAGTGGATTTAAAATGCAATCTAGAGAGATTTTAGAAAAGAATGCTGGCGATGCGATATTTCAAACACCAAACGAACAAAAATTAATCAAAAAAGAATTATTAATGAACCCTAAAGGAAAAATTATTAATAATGTGATTACATCCACAACCAATTATATGGGAATTGTATTGGAACATTACAGAGAACTTATTATTCAACATACATTAACAGCATTAGATGAAACGGTAGACAGCCAAGATGTGTATGAAAGGAAAATTGAACACCAATTAAAAGAAGGAATCAAAATCCCTAGTTATCAAGATGTTTTTAGTAAATCACTTCTTGCGTTTACACTTGCTTATATATCTATCTATATATCCGTGTCTATTCCCTCCATTCAATCGAAAAAAACATTTCCTGGATGTAAACGTTCATTTGTTGGTTACCCTATAACAGGAGATGAAGATTCATCTAATATTAAATATATTGCTTGTGTAGCTGCTGGTATTAAAACGAAGATATATCCTTGGAAGGCGATTCCAAAGTCTGCTGAGAAAATAGCTACCATTATAAAAAATACCATGAATGCTTATGTGTTAAAACAAGGGGAAATCAAAATGTTAATTAATGAAAAACGAAATTATTTATTACAAAATGAAGATGATTTAATTCCTATTGAATTAGATATCAAAAATTGGATTAATTTTTTACCACCTTTACAAAATATTACCAATAAAACACCGTCTATTTTAGATAAGCCTTTCAAGGAATCTTTATTACAAAATATTAAGTCGGGTTCGAAAGATCAATTTGAACAAATAAGAGTTGTTAATTCTAAAATGATATATTTTTCTATGGCTATTATTCAAGATATTCATAAAGTAGTTAAAAAAGAAGACATGTTATTGACGAATTCGAATAAAGTCCCCTTTATACAAAATGCGTGTTGTAATACAGGAGAATATAAAACCATTGATTATTTTATTAAAAAAGAACCCTCTATTCTTAAAAATAATGATATTGTTTCTTATTTGTCTAATATTAATTATGATATGATAAATATGGCTCAATCGACTTTATTAGTCGACCCTCAAAATAGTAAAATTAAATTCCCTCCTATTAATAGTGAATTCTCTCAATCCACAATATATCAGGGATTTATTGAATTTTGTCATTTTAATACTGATAGCCCTATTAATAGTCAATTAACAGAATACTGTCTAACTAAACCAGAAGATTTTGATAAAAATAAAACATTAAAAGAGAATATTGATATTTTCAAGCAAGAAGGTATTTCTTACTCACTTGATAGTTTTAATAAGTTACTCGATGCTGTCAACAAATTAAATATAATTCCTCTAGATTTAGTTCATACGATACCTTCTTCTCTATCTCAAATACGGGATTTAGTTGACCATATGATAGACTCGCAAAATTCTATGGGAACTGAGTTTTTAACTTTGTATAAAAATGTTTTGGATTCGTATGACATTGATAATAGTTCAAATAATGCTGATGTGAGAGATTTAAGAAATTATCTTGGAGATAATATACCTAATCTTGAAAATGAGGTTATAGGTTACTTTAATCAATTTTCTAATTTAACTCGTGGAGAGAAAGATAAATTATACCAGTTTATTAAAACTATAATGGATTTTCATTCTAACGGAAATGAATATTTTACAAATTCAGCGGATGAGACATTATATCGTGCTATATCTTTTATTAAAAATGTTATTTTTAATTTTGTTAAAGTGTTTCCTAATATTATAATTAATAAAGTTAATTTTGAAGAAATTAAAATACCTCCTCACTGGGATTTAACTGAATCTCATAATTTTGATATTAAAAATTTCATAAAAGAATATTATAAAGAATTTAGTGTTTTCTATAGTGATCCAACCATTATTTCCTATTTACAACAAAATAAATCAGAACTATTGGATTTTATGAAGTTAGTAGAGTATACCAATTTATATGCGAACATAGTTAAACTTGACGGGGAGGAAATATCTTCCATATTAGATAATAAAACTACATATCAATTATTTCAGTATTTCTTTTTATTTATGATCAAACATCTATTCGAGTTAACTGATGACAAATCATTATTAAAAACAGAAGTTATCCCTCCTATGGAAGAAGATATTATCGCTACTTCTCTAGAGCTTGAAGGGGATGATATGGGTGAAGTGTTGGAATTGGATATAGTTCGAGGAGAACAAAGATCCGTAAGAGAAAAAATCGCAAATTTTGTTGTTAGTATGTTAAATATTAGTAAAAAGGAGAAAAATATTATTAATTTAAATACAGAAATGATAAGAGATAAAATTAATAGGAAAAAGGACCAAGAAAGACATAAACTAACATCGAATTTAAGAGATATGAATAGAGAACAAAGAGAGATTGAGAATTTATTTAAGAATCATCGCCTAGAAAGATGGAATAAAGGTTTACAAAAGGGACTTACACAATATGTTGGTAAAACATACGATGAAGAACGTCAAGACAGAGAAAAAGAACAAATTATTGAAAGACAATGGGAGGAAGGTGGATTATTAGATCAAGCTATTAGTGCGGACAGGGATATAATGATGTTAGAACATCAAGATGTAGAAAACACAGTTCAACGAATTAATGATGAAGTGAATGATATGAGTCATATATTTGATGATGATGATAGAGATGATGACAATGACGATGAATATAGAATAGAATTCGAGGAATCTGATGAATAAGAAGAAGATAAGTATACACCTTTGAAGATTTAAAATATTATAAATTTTTATAATATTTTATTTGTGTGCGTGTCACATTAGACTAGTTAGTTACATTATATTTTTGTAATTGTTTTCTAACGAATAGTGAACATTAAATTGGATTGAGAATCCCTTTAAATACCGTTATCTTCTTGTGTTTTATGGATTTTCCGATTAAAGAGGATAATATTTACATTTACCAATATTTACCCATAATCATCCTCCAATATTCCAATAATCGTTTTCAGACATGCTTTCGCCAAATTAGGGGGATAAAATTCTCCATTTACCTTGACATCAAGCGACATTTTCATCATAAAAATATAATACTCCTTTAGATTATGTAGTAAGTGCCTACATATGTAGACGAAAAAAGTGAACTGAAAAAAAGGCACTGTCATTGATGGATGTAGGTATTTTACTTTTTTACTTTTTTCACAGACCTAATCTGACTTTTTAAAATTACACACATATATTTGTTGTGTTTTTTTTATTTTGGGAAAAAGGATTGAGAAAAGTGGTGAAAAAGTGGTTTAGACCATAATGCTCTGGTTTCGATTTCGATTTATTTAAATTTGTGACTGATAATTTTTATATATTTTTGCGAAAGGATTTAGGAACTTTTTATCTTCGTCTATTATACGAAGAATGACGAATGAAAATAGTTCCATAAAGTTCGGAGATTTTTGCTGTAAAACTTGTGATTATATAACATCTCGAAAAAGTCAATACGATAGGCATATTTTAACTAAAAAGCACCTAAATCGCATAAATACGAATGATGACGAAGTTAAGTTCCAAAACGTTCCAAACGAGCTTAAACAATATAATTGTATTTGTGGTAAAATATTTAAACATGCCTCATCATTATGGAATCATAAACAAAGATGTCATGAAGAAAATCCCAATACTAATACTAATTCTAGTAATGCAGATATAGACAAAGAATTCTTGGTAAAAATGCTCTTGAAGAATCAAGATGTAATGGATAAATTAATGGAAATAATGCCCTTGATAGGAAATCAAATTCACAATACAAATACAAATAGTCACAATACGACCAATAATCAATTCAATATTCAAATGTTTTTGAATGAACACTGTAAAGATGCGATGAATTTAACTGATTTTATACAGTCTTTACCTATAACCGCTGAAACATATGATCATACCATAGAAAATGGATTAACAAAATCAATTACCAAAATGATGGTAACTGGTTTAAGTGAATTGGATATTTTACAAAGACCCATTCATTGTACAGATGCCTCTAGAAAGACATTGTATGTAAAGGACGATGATATATGGGAAAAGGACAATGAGCTACTACATCTATTGAAGGGAATCCAGGAATTATCGTTGAAACAAAGAGTAAACATACATAAATGGCAAGATGAGAATGAAGGGTGGGATGTAAAGGATGATTTACAAACAAAAATAACAATGTTGGTATTTCATACCATGACAGACTTGGATAATGACGAAAAGG
>Ga0233414_10000531_pt1 | contig 15565 bp, 35 predicted proteins | sample Na_anoxic_10_MG_FD_189020 | JGI IMG/M metagenome (GOLD analysis project Ga0233414, IMG submission 189020) | Seawater microbial communities from Saanich Inlet, British Columbia, Canada - Na_anoxic_10_MG | ecosystem: Environmental > Aquatic > Marine > Inlet | place: Canada: British Columbia... | reverse complement strand
TGCTAATAGAAGAAGGCCATGCCAGAGAATATGACGGTGGCAAAAAGACTTCTTGGACCTAAACAATGAGAGCATTTGAGTTTTTAATTGAATACGGAAGCCGCAAAGGAGTTAGGCATAAAAAATACCGAGATGGTGGTAAACCTGAATGGTATGAAAAAGCAGTACAACTAAAAACAGATAATCCTCATATAACTGCCATAGAAATTGGTAAACGAGTAGGAATAAGCAGTCAAGTCATTCTATCTTGGCTGGCAGGTTATACGGACGGTGTTGGCAGAATATACAACGACAACCCACCATTTACTGAAAAAGATTTCCCTGATGTGGGTAATAGGAAATATTTTGACGGAGAAAAACCTTGGTGGTACGAAGAAGCAATAGTCCTGCGTAAACAAGGTATGACATGGCAAGCCATTTCCAATAAACTTTCAACACCTGAGGAAAGAATTACACTACCGTCCATACATATTTGGTTAGTAAAAGGTAGAAAACATAGAAGTGGCAACCTAGTCAATCCAGATGCTCCATTTACGCCGAGACCAATGGCAAAAAAGATAGATACTGCTTTAATAAAAGAATTAATAGTTGACAAATATACTGATGAACAGATTATTGAACTCATAGCAGATGAGAAAGGCGATAAGATAGCCAATCAAGTAAGAGCAATGCTACCACAACTCAGACAAAAACTACAACCAGGTACATCAGTTATTGACAAAACTCGTACTGGTAATCAGAAAGATCCAAACATCACTGGGTTAGTACAATGAGAGCATTTGAGTTTTTGATCGAAGCACCGATAATGAGACCAGCAGGCTCATACGATCCAAATCCTAATGATGCTTATCATACTGCTACTACCAATACTACCCCCAAATATGATGTAGATTATGAAAAAGATTACGGACCAGGTGAAAGTTTAGGCCGTATACCTAACATACAATCTCAGACAGAAGTAATACAGATGCCTGATGGAGATTTATATTTGTTTTATGTTAAAGTTTTACCACCAAAACCAGAACCAACAAAGTTTAAAAAGGCTATGGCTTGGATTTTGCAAAATCCAAAAGCAAATCAAACTGGTCCTACTAAAGAATCAAATGTATTAGGATTTTTAAAATTAAAGCCTTATGAAGACGGATACAGAGTTGCTGGTGTAAGTATGGATCCAAGCATACAAGGACAAGGTAAAGCAATTAAATTGTATTTGGCGTTTACTGCTTGGAAAGGTATCCCTATATATTCCGATTACACACAAACACCGAGTGCTAAAAGAATGTGGCAAAGTATTGTAGGTCGTTATCCCAACCGAGTTGTTGCATATGATCAACAAAGTAAAAAAGAAATACCGTTAGATGACATAGATGACATGTACCAAGATGAGCCTGAAGGCTTTAGTGATTTACGCCCAAGAGATGCACAGGAAGTTTTAAGTAGTTCTATATTATTTAAGTTGTTGCCGTAAAGCAATTAAATACTTGCATGTACAAAAAGATGCATGTAACATATTCTGGCGAAGACGATCTCACATTAACTTATAACATTAATGAAACATCTATTGCTCAACGCTGGGCTACACTCTTAGATGAAGCAATTCAACAGTACACAATAGACGATCCTAAGAGATTGTACGGCTTTGATACGTTAGACATAGAACGACAAAAGGCAGTTAATGCTATCAATCATTGTGTAGATGTCATCAATGAGTACAGTCCGGGCTTTGTAGAACGCAGAATGACGCCTGAATTGATACAAGATGATCTTAACTATCTACATCATATCTTTGAAGTCTATCACGGAATGCTTAATGAGCCGCATGAGTTCTTCGTAGAAGCACCCAAAGAAGTACGACAAGCATTAGGTCAATTAAACTTAGAAGTGCATAGATGCGAATCTATGGCAGAAGGAACAGTAAGAAAAATGTTACCTGGACATTTTGTTACATACTATGATCAACCTAGAGGTCCAGGCATTAGAACATTAGAAGATACAGACTATGAACACTTTACTGAATTTGTTGAATTTGGAACTGTATACTTATTATATGTAGAGATAGGAAAGACTCTACAAGATATGGCATTAGATGATGATGACCATATAGGAGATGAGGCATACAAACCATTTCGACATTACGCAAGTGATTTTATTATCAGATATTGGGGAATGACTGTTGAAAGTATTAATAAATATCATAGAATGTATAAAGAACACTATGATGAGAACAAAGAATTTTATGATAGTAGATACAATTACAGTCATATATACAATAGACCAGGAAACATACCGTTAGCAAAGTTGCAAACACATTTGTCTCCTATAGAAGTAGTGACTGAAATACAGAAAAGACAATTTGTAAGTTCGGTCAAATTAACATAACCAAAAGTGTTGCATATAATAGATATTACCTGTATAATGCATACTTTAAGAAACATAATTTAGAGGAAATTTTATGGCACTAGTACCAATGGTTTTAGAACAAACAAGTCGTGGTGAACGTAGTTACGACATTTATAGTAGATTGCTACGTGATCGTGTGATCTTACTAGAAGGTGAAGTACATGATACTATGGCTAATCTAATCGTAGCACAGTTGCTATACCTAGAAAGTGAGAACAGTGAAGCAGACATTTCTCTTTACATCAACTCGCCAGGTGGTAGTGTAACAGCAGGTATGGCTATCTATGATACTATGCAATTTATCAAGCCAGACATCAATACGATTGTTATGGGACAAGCCGCATCAATGGGTAGTCTGTTAGCACAAGCAGGTACTGCTGGTAAACGTAAAATGCTTCCACGTGCTAGGCACATGATTCATCAGCCAAGTGGCGGTGCAAGAGGTCAAGCAACTGATATGGAAATTCAAGTCAAAGAAATCTTAGAAATGAAAAAGTATTTGACTGAGATTTATGAGGAGCATAACTCTAAAGGTAAAACTTTTGAACAACTCAAAGCAGACATGGAGCGTGATAACTTTATGAATGCCCAAGAAGCACTTGACTACGGTCTTGTTGACGAGATTGTTAAAAACCGAGAAAATTAATAGAAGGGCACGGTTAAACAATCATTAAAAAAGGGACGTAAGTCCCTTTTTTGTTATAGATGATTTATCTATGATTTCTCATTAACAAATTCATATAGTTCTTTGGCAGCCTTAATTACATCAGCAGTGCTGATTTCATCTGAAGGAACCTCTTTGACATTTTCTGGATTATATCCATTGTGTTCCTGAACTGCTTGTATTTTTCTATGTAAATTGCACTCTAAGATACCCTGTGCTTGGGATAGTAAGTCTGCTCTGATTTCAAAGCCTGATTTATTGCTCATTTTTTTCTCCTGTATGTGTGTTTCGTAACATAATGTCACAATATTACTTATGTCCTAATAGATAGTGCAAAACTTTTTTCTAAGTCATTGATTTTATTAGGCGAAATAAATGAAATTAATTGACAAAAGGCTTGACTTTGGGTAAAAAATGCCGTATAATGTACACATATTAAACAATAAAGCACAGGAAATTATATGTCTTACAACATCTTTCAAATCAAAATCTCTGAAGAAATTTACGAACATGTCAATGGTCCAGAGGGCGGACACTCTGCTACTGCTAAAGTATTCCCAGAATACCATGCTAGAATGGAAACTTCATTTGATGGTTCAAAACGTTTTGAACCTGAAATGTTTGAGCATTACACAAAAGTTTGTGAAGTCGCTGAATTTGAAGATCGTAATTTAGAGACTGTTTTCAAAATCTTAAATGGCTACTACTACAACGAAGAGACTGACACAGACGAAACATTTGATGCTTTCGTTAGTGGTTTCAAAATGAGGACTTTCTTAAACAAAAAGACCAAAGAGATTCGTCAGGTTAGAGACATGCACTCACTGTCAGTTGGTGACATTGTTGAAGATACTGTGACTGGAACATTCCATATGGTTGACGGCATGGGCTTTAGTCAAATCGAAGTTAAATCATTAGAGGTAGCATAATGTCATTTGAGATTTCAGATAACAAAGGTTTTCACATCACATACAAAAACGGGTACACAGTATCTGTTCAGTTTGGAGGTGGAAACTATTGTACTAACCGAGACTTACCGATCGAAGATTATGGCAAGTCTGTTCCACCAAGTGATACAGCAGAAACCGCTTTAATGACTAAAGACGGTTTTGTTTCATATCAAGGTGATGATGTGCAAGGTTACATGTCACCCTCAGAAGTTCTTAAGTTAATGGTACATGCAGAAAGTCTTCCAATTTATGACGAGTTAGCGGCATTTGTTGCCGGACAAAGTCCTGTTGGAGCTGACGATTAATGCAATTAGGTCTCAATCGTCAAGCCCTAAAAGAATCAATTGGGGACACTATACTTGCTACTCTTATTAACTTTCCGTTAATATGGGCACTCAATTACTTAACGATGGTAGTATTTTTGTTTGGTCCTTTTGGAGTATCGATTACTAATACTTTCATTCTATTTTGGATTGCAGTAACAAGAAAGTACTATGTTAGAATCTATTTTGACAAAAAGAATACTAAAAAAGCATTGAAAAATAAATGATCTTTTTGGGCAAAAAGGCTTGACTCTATACCCAAAAGGCTGTATAATTATGGTATAATTAGGAGAAATGATATGATTAAAGAAAGAAATACAACTGTCCTCGCTAGTGACTATCAAAGTACAGAACAATTAAAGAAGTTCATTGTACATTGTACAGGTGCTAAACTAACTCCGGTTGTTAACAAGACTGATGCATTTTGGATCAGTGGCGATCAACGTGGTGATTACTACGAGCAAAAGTATTACAAAGTAGTATTTGGTCATGTAACAGAAGAATTCAGACATGGTAAGCCAACTAAGTCAGGTTACGGATTTGACATTCAAGCAACAGGCGATTACAATGCTTGGAGTCTAATGGGCGAGTATCGTAAAATGATCAAAGAAGCAATGGCTGCCTATAAAAATAGAAATGCAACTTTGGCATCTGCATAATGAAGGGCATTTATATAGCAACAAAAAATGGCAAAGTTAGAATACTTAGCCATTTAGAAGTCAGAACATATTTACAGATGGGATGGACAATAGCATGATAGTAGAAGTTAAAGTAGTGATTGACACTGAAAAGCCTAAGGACGAAAAACTAGTCGTTAAATTAGTAGAATTACTTGAAGACCTAAAGGAGCAATTAGATGATTGAAGTATTACAAGAAATCACTGATTGGGGAGATCAATCAGTTTCTAATGGCATTTATCATGTCAACGATTCAGGTCAACTGGTTGCTTATCAAGCACCAGAAGGTGAACTGAAAACATTCTTAAATCCTATCAAGCAGTTTAGCAAGTCTCGTAGAAAGTTCAAAACACTTGACAAGTACTCTGATCAATCAGAGGCTACTTTAGCACCTCATGTCACCATAGTCAAAGGTTCTAAAGGTAACGAATACCAAGTAGACACAGCAGAAGGGACATGTAGTTGCCCAGGTTACAAATTTCGTGGTACTTGCAAACATCTCAAAGAACTGGCAATAGCCTGACCCAATTGGGTTGCATTTAATCTCTAAGGGAGTATAATAGACTTATGACTATGCATTTAGATGTACGTTTATCCGCAATCAATACTCGTAAACGCAAGTTAAAATTGACTAAGGGTAAGATCAAAGAACTAGAATTACGATGGCGTGAGCATAACAGAAGTTGCAAACGCAACCATCTGCATGACTTTCGGTTTGCTACACTAGAAGAATACATTGATTATTCATATGGCAAAACTGCTAAGAAAGATGTTAGGGCTGACAGAAGTACATACAAGCCTGAACTATCATATGCTCAACAACGCATAGCAGAGTTCAATGAGAAGTATCCTAGCAGTACAGAATTTCTTGCATCTAGTAAAGGTGATGGCGAGAACGCTGAGTGGCAGAAAGAAAAGCAAAAGATTAGTGCTACATACACTATTGCACCAGCATACAACAAGGGTGCATATCAAGTAGTGCCAAAGAACGAAGTTAAACACATTGGTAAATAAAATGTCAGAAGAAGAACATATGTTAGGAAAAGCAATAATGGGTATAATCGCAATGATCTTGTGTGGCTTATTGTTAGCATTTTCTATGCTAGATCAAAAAACAGTTCCTATTAACTACATGGATGATGTGGTCAACGAAGAAACAAAAAACATTTCATAAAGGATAAAATGCCAGGATTAATAGAAGCACACAAATGTTCGATATGTAATGTTGTGTATACCAAAGAAGAAGGTGGTGTCGAAGGTGACTTTGGCATTTTGCCTGTACAATTTTGTCCTACATGTTATGCATCTATGGTAGATATGGTCCAACAACTTGAAGGAGACTATTTCTTAAATGGAGAAGAATAAGAAAAAAATGTTTGACCCTAAAGAATTAGAAAACAGTAAAAGAATTTACAAATCAGCAACTCCCAAACAAGATATGAGTTGGTATGTTAAATGGTTTGCTAGTGCCTGTATATTAATAGCAGTACTAGCCAGAAGTGCAGGCGTAGAATATCATATGATCGATGTATGGTTTAGTGTAATAGGCACAGCAGGTTGGTTTGTAGTTGGAATGCTTTGGAAAGACAGAGCATTGATAATGTTAAATGCTGTACTAGTGTTTATACTAGCACAAGGAATCATTAGAGATTTAGTAGCATGACTGCTACACAAGAACATCGGTCTTTATGACTGCTGTATTATATAACCGGTTGTTAGGGTTTCTAACAAATGCGATAGGTTTCGTATTTGCCCAAACAACTTGCATTCAATTCTGAATGGTTGTATAATAGTATACAAGTCGAAAGACATTTCGGCTACATATAAACTAAGAGGAAAATATATGACAAATGTAAAATCAACTACTACGGTAGTATCAAAGTCTGCTAAATTCTTAGCCGCTCTACAGAACGGTGAAGAACTAACAGCAAAGCAAATTGCCGCACGATTCGGTATTGGTAACCCAACTGCTACAGTAAGCGATCTTCGTTTGCGTGGCGGATATGCTATCTATGCTAACCCTACTAAAACAGGTGTTACTAGATATCGTTTAGGTACACCAGCACGTGCAGTAGTAGCCGCAGGCTACAGAGCAATGGCGGCTAGCAAAGCGTCCTAACTCTTAGGCATCCAGGTTCGGGGAGAGCCTTGCTAGGGCTCTTAGAGACAAGCAAAATCTCCCCACTTTTACTTTCCCCGGTAACTTATATGAATTTATTTCACAGTTTAATGTCAAGCCTCAATCGATACAGATTAATACCTGATCGAATGACAGGCACAGATTACATGCATCGTTACTATCTATTTCTTAAAGATAGAGCAAACTTTCCGTTCAATGTTACATTGCACAAAATAGTTAAAAGTGACGAACCGTTCCTACATGATCACCCGTGGCCATACATGACCATAATTCTAAAGGGTGGGTATTGGGAAAATACTCCCGAGGGGAGGACTTGGAAAGGTCCCGGTAGTGTTATCAAACGTGGTGCACAGGAATTTCATTGGCTTGAATTAGAAAATGAACAACCTGTCACCACTTTGTTTTTTATGGGACCTCAACAAAGAGAATGGGGATTTTTAGATTGCGGTGAGTGGATTCATCACAAGGAGTTTTTATATGGAAGATAGTATTTTAATAGTTATAGGATTTGGTATTTTTGTAGGCTGGTCACTTAATAGTATGTATCGTCAATACAAAGATGACCAACTAATCCGTGCTGTAATGAAAAAGATTGAAGACGAAGAACATAGAATAGATGTACGAATCTCAGATGAAGTCAAGGCACGATTGCCTATTTGCTATATTGAAAAGCATGGAACAAAAGATTATCTACTATACAACACAGACACAGAAGAATTTATATGTCAAGGGTCTTCATATGAAGAACTAGCAGAACGTTGTAAAGACAAATTTGATACTGTTTTAGTTAAAGCCAAAGACAAGTCTATGTGGTTTGTAGACGGTAAAGTAAAAGAATTGGCATCTGAGATAAAACAATAAATATACGTATACTTTAGGAGAGTTGATTGACACACGTAGTAACAGAAGCATGTATAAAATGTAAACACACGGATTGTGTAATCGTATGCCCAGTTGATTGTTTTTATGAAGGTCCTAACTTCCTTACAATAAACCCAGATGAATGTATTGATTGTGGCGTGTGTATTCCAGAATGTCCTGAAGATGCTATCTTTGCTGACACAGACAAAAAGATAGTTGAGAAGACAGGTAAAGACATGGAATATTGGGTAGAACTCAATGGTCGTCTTGCTGAGAAATGGGAAGAAAGTTGTATCACAGATAAAAAAGATCCTCCCGAAGATTATAAAGAATGGCAGAACAAACCAATCGGTGAAAAGATTGACTTATTGGAAATAGAATAATGGATGGTGTAATTTTAGCGGCAGGTATGATAGCAAGTTTAATTGCTCTTGTACATTTATTAATAAGTGAAGGTGGTGGTACTAAAGGCATCACACACGAATACAGAACTAAAAGTGGTAAAATACATACTGCTAAAAAGTCTAGGGAGCAACACATTGTTTAAGTACACATTTAAATTACACGAAATGATTGCTAATGGCATTAGTAAATTTTTAGAATGGTCATGGCAACGCAAAGCAAACAAACAATTTGAGAAAAGAGATGTACGACAAACCAATTAATGCTGTAAAGCCTAAGAAGAAATACATACATGTAAACATGCATAAGATACGTGCAAACAAAAAGCATGGCACAAACGAAGCAGTCATTACTGTCAAAGAAGGCAGAAAGAACACATATGGTCATGAGGTAGAAATACACGGACCAAGTAAAATAGTATATGGTGGCAATGATAAGCCACTTCTATCTTGCGGAGCAAGAGTAGTAATAGAAACAGAAGCAGAGGTAACAATCAAATGAAACAATTAATTATATTAGCATCGGTTCTCGTCATAAGCAGACTGATCGGACTTGATCCTATCTGGACACCTTTCTTTGCTCTCGCATTTTTGATGCCATCTATCACTTCAAACAAATACTTAGGTTATTTATTACCAGCATCTATAATGTTTATCACTGACGTTTATATGTCAAGCATGATGTTCCCAATGGTGTATGGTTGTCTACTATTCAATACATTCTTAGCAACTAAACTAGACAAGTATGTTGCAACATTCGCAGGGTTTTTCGTTTGGCACATACTAGTCAATATAGGTCCTGGCATGTACCCTCCATTCTCTGCTCCAGCATTGTTATGGGACCTTCAGTATCTTACAGGAACATTAATCTACATCAGCATATTTGATGTAGCAAAACAATTCACAAAACTGAGGTCATTAGCACATTGAAAAAGAAATTCATAGATTACTTTATGGAGATGGCAGAACTAACTGCCTCACTCAGTTATGCAACTAGACTACAAGTAGGAGCATTAATTGTTAAAGGTAATCGTGTTATTGGTACAGGGTATAATGGTATGCCCACAGACTGGGAAAATGATTGTGAAATTAAGGGCGTAACAAAACCAGAAGTTTTACATGCAGAAACAAATGCTATTGCAAAGGTAGCACAAAGCACAGAATCATCAGCAGGCGCAACTTTATTTTGTACACATGCTCCTTGCATTGATTGTGCAAAACTAATCTATCAATCAGGTATTGAAACTGTTTACTTTCGTAATGCATACAGGGACGATGCAGGTATTAAATTCTTAAAACTTGGCGGAGTCAATGTACATCATTATGACACAGGAAAAGTGCCTTTGTGAATGAAGAAGAAATTAAAAAGGACTTAATCACATGGATGAAAGAGTTTGTAGAAAAGCCTAATTCACTTCTTGGTAACTGGGCACCTTGTCCATATGCTCGGCAAGCCAGATTACAAGACAAAGTTGATATCACATTTGTAGAACCAGAGTTTTTGCTTTCTAGGATAAGACTCGACACTACATTATGGAAAGACAATGAGCAAGAGGCTATTGTTTATGTATTTGATCACAAAAAAATTAATGCTAGAGACTTAGCAGAACGCTGTAATAATTGGAATACAAACTTATTGATGAAAGATGACTTTGTAATACTCGAAGATCACCCTTACACTGTAGAACATGTTAATGGTGTGCATATGAACTATGGCAAGTGTGCATTAGTTATCTTGCAAAAACTATCAAAACTCAACGAAGCATCAGAGAAATTGAAAGATAAAGGTTACTATGATACTTGGTCTGACGAAGAGAAAAACTTTGTTGTTGACTGGAGATTCAATAAATAATAGCATGAAAAAGACACACACAGATGATTTATATTCTCGTATAGATTTAGAAAAAACCAATTACACAGTGAGTACGGCGATGGCCACATTACTCAAAGTTCCCACAGACCAACTCCAAAAAATTTATAATGATTATTGTAAGTACAAAGAATTTTCAAGTGTAACTCCATTACATAATGCAATGATGCTTAATTCAGATATAGAAGTAATTGGATATTATGAAGAAGGAGAACTAGTTGCATTTAGTTTAATGCGAATATACAATGAAGAGCATGTAGCAAATATTCAGTTTGCTTGGAATTACAAAAATCCAGAAACTAGACTCGGTATAAAAAGTTTAGAATCAGAGTGTGCATATTTTAAAGAACGAGGATTTAAATTTATCGAATTAGGACTAGATGCTCCTTATAAAAGAGAATTTGATGGTTACGAAGTAATGGGTCCAGCATGAGTGAGTCTATGAATAACATAGAAGAAAATTTAAGCACAGAAGTGCAAGAACAGTTTTCTGGTAGTACAATGGGAAAAGGAGCCAAGCTGGCAATGGAGTTAAATGCTGAACGCAAACGTCTAAAGCAAGAAATGGAAGAACTTCAATTAGAAGTAGAAGATTTAAAACCCTCTACTCCAACAGGGACCATTGATGAAAATATTAAATGGATGGCAACTATCTTTGCTGTAATTGGAGTATTTGTAATGAGTGCTGGATTCAACACAGAAGGACAAATTGCATATGCTATATCAGCATGTGCTTGGGTATATGTTGGTCACTGTTGGAACGATAAAGCAATTATGATCGGTAGTGCTATCACAGGAACATCTGTAATGATGAATCTAGTAGAAAAATTAATATGAGCAATCAAATAAATGTTCACAACAATTGGGATCCACTAGAGGAGATTTGGCTTGGTGATACCTGGCCAAAATCTTTTTATGATGATATTACTAACAACGAAGTTAGAGATAGTTTTCATCAAGTCACTGAATGGTCTAAAGAAGATTTAAACGCAATACAAAAGAAATTTGAAGAACTAGGAGTCATTGTCAGACGACCTACGATTGATGAGTCTAAACGTGAACTTTATACAGTAAACGAAAAGTCTAGTATACTTAAGAAGCCTCCTATTTGTCCTAGAGACACACATGCTGTGATAGGCAACAACTTGTTTGTTGGGGGAGATTTACCTGAATGTTATGAACCTATCTATACGCATTATGATCCGTCACAAGTTCACAAACACCAAGAAGATCCTACTGTTCCTAATTTAAATGGTGCTGATACTGTTAAGTTAGGCAGAGACATTATTTTCGATCACGGCGTTGATGAAAATTGGGGATATGATATAGAGACAAGAAAAAATAGTATCTTTGAAAGAGTCTACAGTTTTGAACAAAAAGAAAAAAAATGGTTTGGCGATGATTATAGATTACACTTTGGCACAGATGGCGGACATTTAGATTCATGTTACATGCCAATCAAAGAAGGTGTAGTATTAACAACTAAACATATTGATGGTTACGAAGAACTAATGCCAGGTTGGAAAACAATTGGCATTAGACACCCATCATATATGTCTGAGAAAGCATCTTATAAAACTAGCAATGTAATGCGTAGCACAAAATCAGATAACCCTATGATGGTGAATAAATGGCAGGGTAATTTTTCTGGCATGATGGATGATGCTCCTGCACACTTTAATTCATACATTCAACAATACTGTAAAGACTGGGTAGGCGATTATAAAGAAACATACTTTGAAGTCAATGTTGTACCACTTGACGATAAGAACTTAATGTGCATCAACACGTCAAGTATCTTTGACGGCTTATTTGAACGATTAGAAAAAGAAGGTGTAACATGTCATGTAGTGCCTTGGAGAACTAGAGGATTTTGGGACGGTGGAATACATTGTATCACATTAGATGTTCGTAGACGAGGTGAACTAACAGATTACTTCCCAGAAAGAAAAGATTATGGTATCAGCACAGTCAAGTCACAATTATTTTATGACACTGAATCATTCTTTAAGGAGTACGCAGAATGGAAATCCCAACGTTAAATTGTTCCGTTTGCTCTTGCAATATAGACCCATTTGATGTAAAATATCACAATGCTGAAAAAACGGCTGTGTTCTGTGATGCTTATTGCTCACATGAATGGTATCAAAAATTAAAGGAAAACAAAGATGAAGAGTAGAGAAACACAAGCCATGATTGAAGATGTTAACAGAATCAAGCAATGGCACCATGACAGAAACTTGATTGACGGCAGTGATGATAAGTCACAGTTTGCTAAGTTGATACAAGAAGCAGGAGAACTCTCAGACAACATCTGTAAAGGTAACGACATCAAAGATGATATCGGTGATATGATTGTTGTTCTAATCAACATTGCAGAACGTAATGATGTATCACTTACTGAATGTATAAAGACAGCATGGGAAGATATTAAAGATCGTACAGGCCAAATGAGAGACGGTGTCTTCGTAAAAGAAGATGATCTAATTAAAGAGGCATTACAAATACCAATTGGACAACCTTAATGAGAGACTCAATAAGAACAGTCAAAAACTTTCCTATTCCAGGAATACAGTTTAGAGATATCACTGGGTTATTAGAAAATCCTAATGCATTTAAGCAATCAATCATAGCATTAACATCAGCATGTATAGGGTTTAACTGCAATACTGTCATAGGAGTCGAAAGCAGAGGCTTTATCTTTGGAGCGCCAATAGCATTTGATTTAGACTTGCCACTAGTCTTAGCACGTAAGCCAGGCAAGTTACCTAATGCAACTGTTAGCAAATCATACACGTTAGAATATGGAGAAGCAGAACTTCATATACAAGAAATTTCTCCTATCATGGGAAAGATTGTAATCATAGATGACTTGATTGCAACAGGTGGAACTGCATTAGCATGTGCAGATTTGATACATGAGAATTGGAAGATACCAAAGAAAAATATTTTGATTTTATCAGTCATTGACTTACCAGACTTAAATGGTAGCAAGTTGATAAGAGAACAAGGATACAATGTAAAAACTTTAATTGATTTTGAAGGTGCATAATGGAAAACAGTAAACAATGGCAAGACAACTCAGACGGTTGGGTTACTGCCATGAATGCATCTAAAGAAATGAAAGAGAAGTATAACATTTACATGAAAGAAGAATTAAAAAAATCTGAAGGTAAAATTATGTCCTATAGAAAATGGTTAAGAGAAAACAAATGAAGAACTTATGGCGTCTATGGGCAAAAGCAATAGGTGAAAAAGAGGGAACAACTGATAGAGAAGCAGACAAGATAGCAATGATTAGAACTATCATTGTTGGTGTTAACTTTATTACTTGTTTCTTTATTATAGCAGGAAACATACATAACTGGTGAAGATATGATGAAAGATATAATTATTATGGCATTGGAACATGAAGCACCGAAGATGGCTAAGTGGGAAAATGTATTCTTCTCGGGTGTAGGTAAAGTGAATGCCGCACTAACAGCAGGGAAGTTGATTGAAAGATATCAACCAAGAACAGTTTGGAACTTTGGTACAGCAGGTGGCATTAAGTTTGATAATGGGTGCCATGAAATGAAGAACTTTGTTGAACGTGATAAAGGTAAATGTCCTGAGTCTATGGAACTTATTTTACCTACTGATCCAAAGATCATATCATGGGGTATGGGATATACATGTTCAACTGGTGATAATTTTGTCACAGACCCTAACACTTTAGAAGACCCAGCACATGTTGTTGACATGGAAGCATATGCTATTGCCAAAGCATGTCTTAATCAACATGTAGACTTTAGATGTTTTAAGTACATCAGTGATAAAGCAGACGAAGGTGCAGACTTAGATTGGTTAGCAAATATTGCAGATGGAGAAGAACACTTTATCAAAATATTTCAATCAGCAACGGGAGGCGCATAATGGATATCTACCACATATGGGCTGATAAGTCAGGCGACATATCTGATTCAGTATGGGTAGCAAACATGAAAACGTTTTTAGATCATCTTAAGACTGAAGGTAAGATGGAATCTTATCGTGTAACAAGATGCAAGATGGGTTTTAGGTCTATACAAGATATGCCTGAATGGCATATTATGATGGAGTTTAAAGATATGGCCCAATTAGATGATGCTTTTAAACGAGTTGCACCCTTAGAGGGCGAACTTGAAGTTAAGCATCAATCGTTTAACCAATTCGTCAAGGGCAATATACAACATGCGTTGTTTAGAGATTGGCCAGATGAATTATAATGAGATAAATATGAGTATGAAAGAACAATTCCACACATTTGAACACGAGAATCGTAGAGCAGAAGTATTCAGACTGGCTAGACGTGAGTGGCTAATCGAATGTTATGAAGACGGAAACGAGACCCATACGTACACGGAAAGGTCTGAACTATTAGCAGAATTATATGCCGATAACTGGGTATTGAAAGAAAACAACCATGAGAGTGTCAGAACTACTACTTGAAAATGAGAACGATTCTCATTATAAACCACATCTATACTTAGATATGGACGGAGTCCAAGCGGACTTTTTCAAGTCATGGTCTGAATTTGAGGGAGTTGATGGCTACAAAGACATACCCAAACCAGAGAAGTCAATTCAACGTCTAGCATCTCAAGGATCTCAGGCTGTATACGAGTTTTTCCGTGATTTAGACACTCTCAGGGGCGGCCTAAGAGTGATTAAGTGGCTACAAGAGCATGATATACCCTACACAATACTCTCTGCTCCGTTGCGTTATGAGCATGAGGCCAGCATCAAGGGTAAGTTAGAATGGCTCGATAAACATCACGTAGGAGCTTCGGAGAGCGCCATCTTCGCATCGGACAAGTCCAAGTATGCAACTGATAGTCAAGGGCGTCCGAACGTTCTAATCGATGATTTTGGCAAGAATATCGTCCCTTGGGATCATTCAGGCGGCATAGGCATCAAACATGACCCATTTGACGAAGGACCAACGATTAAAGCATTAGAAGACATATATCTTAAAGATGAGATAGATGAAGCCAGCCCAAATACACTAGCAGGCAGTTTTACCCCTGATCTTCAATATAGCAAACTATGGTTGCTAGACGAAGTGCAAAACATATTAAGAAAGGCTAAAGTAAACAAACTAGATACTATATACAATTTAGGAAGTTGGTATGGTAATATGGGATTGTTTCTGTTTGCAAATCAAGTAGATTCACCACTAAATGCTATCAAAACATCTATGCATCCATTTGGTAAACTACAATTTAATAATCTAATTAACGTAGATATAGACAAAGAT
>Ga0233414_10000530_pt1 | contig 15565 bp, 33 predicted proteins | sample Na_anoxic_10_MG_FD_189020 | JGI IMG/M metagenome (GOLD analysis project Ga0233414, IMG submission 189020) | Seawater microbial communities from Saanich Inlet, British Columbia, Canada - Na_anoxic_10_MG | ecosystem: Environmental > Aquatic > Marine > Inlet | place: Canada: British Columbia... | reverse complement strand
TATCAGAAAGAGTTAAAAATAAATTAAACCAAAACAAAAATGACTGAACAAGAATTAATATCACTAGGCTTTGAAAAGCATATAGAAGAAGATAAAGAAAGCCCATACTATTATTATACATTGAATATAGTAGAAGGCTTGTATGGCATCACAGATGCTGATGATGAAATTAAGAATGATGAGTGGATTGTAGAGTTAAGCTTTGATTGTATCCCAAGAATAAAGTTCAGGGATGTTAAGTCACTGACTGAGCTAATTAATTTATTAAACCAAAACAAAGATGAGTGAAGAAGAATTTATAACAATTACAGCAGTAGACAAACATTCAAGCGATACAATGAGTAGAAGTTTTTCAACAACCTTTAAGGGAAATGAAAATGAATTTATACTTAAAAGTATGATTAATGAATGGGAAAAAGAGATACCATATAGACGATATGAATTAGTAACACAAGATTTTATTGAGGACTACTCTAATAATATTCAAGAAGTCTTAGATGAACTAGAGGTTAGTAACTAATTGTATATAAACCAAAACAAAGATGAGTAAACTATTAACAGATGTTTAATGAAAAATTTATATAATATATTTGTAGAATATAAAGGTAAACTTTCCTTAATATATTTGTTCATGTTATTAACTGAACTTATTATATTAACACAACCAATGTTACTAGGTAAAAGTATAGATGGGTTACTTGTTAATAATTACAATTGGTTAGTTTTGTTATCTGTATCATATTTGTCATCAACATTTTTCATGTATAGAAGAATGATATATGACACTAAAGTATATACCCTAATATACAATAATATTGTTCTTAGATTTATAGAAAACACAAAAACATGTTCATCAACTAAAATAGCTAGAGCTGATATGGCTACTGATATTGTCGCAGTACTAGAAGGTCATGTACATTATTATATTTCAACAATCATAACAATTGTAGGGTCGATTTGGTTTATTTATATCAGTAATTGGTTTGTAGGAATCACGATAAGTTTAGCATTTGTTTTTATTTTACTAGGTGTATTGTTATTCTATAAAAAAATTAAACAATCAATTAACGTCAGAAACAATCACCAAGAGAGTAAAGTAAAATCGTTTAGTGCCAGTCATACAAAGTCCACTTCCTTTTTACATAGACAACGCCGATTAGATATCTACGAATCTACATTACAGGGTAAGAATTGGTCAGTTGCTACCTTGATTCGGTCTATATTTTTAATTATTTCAATTGTTTTATTGGTTAAGACTTCGGATAATATAACTATAGGTAGTGTCATTACTGTGTACTCGTATATAAATAATTTTCTAATATCACTATTATCAATTCCAGTAGCGTTTGAAATGTACTCTAGAATGACTAACATATTAAAAAGACTTTATTAAATTAAACAAAAACAAATAAGATGAAACATTTAAAAACAATATTCATTGTGGTAATAGTAATTATCCCTGTGATACACGACTACCAAACAGGTAGATGGGAAAAAGATAGAATAGAATTAAACCAAAACAAAGATGAATAGAAAATACGAAAACTTCTTTGACTTACCTAATGAGTTCAACCATGTACTAATTGAGTTTACAGAGTATACCAAACAACCATAGAGTCAAGGAATAACACCCACACAGAAATGTATGGGATTTTTTATACCTATAAGATATTTATTAACATGAACTTAAAAAGTCTTATACGAGAAGAAATTGGCGACCTAGATTGGATTTCAGATACAAACCCAAGCAGGTCAGATAAACTGGTGTTTATAAGAAAACATATTTTAGATAACTATGAAACAACACTTACATATGGTAATGATGTTAAGGTTGGTGACCAATTCTTACCAACAAATAGTGATACAATATGGACTGTAGAAAATATTAAAAAAGATAAAGACAACCCATCTAGAAAACACCCTTCATATTTTGTTAAATTAAGAGATGGTTTTGGTAAAACAAGAAGAGAAGGGTGGTACCCACAACCTTTTACAAATGTGACTAAAGAACGTCATAAGGATAATGGTTTACCTGGAACTTTCCCAAGAATGAATATGTATAAATGGAGAAAAATATTAACAAAACCTAATTTAAATGAATCTGATGGCCTACAATGGATAAAAGATATAGAGGTGGAAAAGTTTAATAAAAGTAAAAGTTATGCTGTTGATGTTAGTCATTTAAGACCGGATACACCAATTTCAATTTCCCCCACTTCCCCTGAATATACAGACTTAACAAAAGCGGATATTCTAGATAAATTAAAAGCCATAGGTTATAATGTTGATGAGATTATTGTTTATGATGCTGCTTATTTATACGTGGAACCATCAGATGACGCTGGTTATTGGGATGATGATGTTTGGGTATCACAGGGTTATTGGGTTGATTATGATATGGACGATGTAAAGGACCCAACATATGGTGGTAGGTATGAAATGATTAGTGTTGATGAACTTATGTTTTTACTTGATAACAATATGATTGAATAAATAAAGGTATTATAAGATAAAAGAATTAAATCCCTATAAATAAAGTAGGGATTTTTTATGCCATGTGATTATATTTTGTATCTTTACAATATAATCAATAATCAGTATATTAAAAAATACACAAAACAAATAATTATGACAGTGTCAGAAAGTAGAGAGAAGTTAAGAGATAGGTATGTTAAGTGGTATGTAACTAAATACCCTGTATACAACACCACAAAACAAATGACTGACGATGCTAAGTATTCTTGGTGGGAAAGAGAGAAAAACTGCCAAGAATGGTGTAATAAAGAAGGGGCATACGTCCAAATGAGTGAAACAAAAACTCTAAATATAATGAGACAATGGTTTAAGGAATGTAAAAAATAAAAATTAAGATGAGTGAAAAGGATGTTGTATACGCATTAAAATTATTACATACAGTACAAATAAAAAAAGAGGCAATTGGATTTGCTTCATTTGTAGATAGACAATTCAAAGAGTTAGCTAAAGAAGATAAAGAACTACTTTGGCGGAAATATATAAAACAAAGATAATGAAAGAGTTAATAAAACAACTAATAGAGTCAAGAAATAAGACAAATGAACTACTTGAAGAAATAAAGAATTATAATGATGGTTATACCTACAAAGTAGGTACTCAAAGTTATGGCTCATTTTATGGGGTAGAGTATACTAACTCTTTTTCCGCTAAAGAACACATGGATGAATACTATGGAGATAACGGTATCATATCATTAGAAACAAACAATAAAGAGTTTGCAAAAGAGGTAGAAAATCATGATGGATTAAATGGACACCCTGTAGTTATTATAGAATTAAACCAAAACAAAAATGAGTAAATTATTAAAAATAATAACCTTAAGTACATTACTTATAGGTTGTGGTAATCAAACCAGTAAAACAACAAAGGTTAGCTCAAACGGAATAAACTATATTCACCACAATATTATAGAAATAGATGGTTGTGAGTACATTGAGTCGTATAGTTCTAAAAAATATGGTATTACCCACAAAGGAAATTGTAAATATTGTAAAGACAAATAATATGAGTTATGTATTGTCGTATGTATTAATCGGGGTATTATTGAGTTTTATTTTTGATATGTTAAACGAATTTGTTTTATATCCAAAGGATAAAATAAAGTTTGGTTGGGGGACTAGAATAATTAATGCCATTATTTGGCCTTATATTTTAGGGGTATTTATTAGAAGTATAGTTAATTATTATAGGTGAAATTAATTCAATCATATTTCTCTTAAGTCCTCCACACCTATTAATCTAAAATCTGATTTAGGGAAGGATGATTTTAAATAATTACCTTCTTCTAACATACTTTCGTCATCACTTTCGTAATACCAATTAACCTCCGTTTCCATAGCTGATTCATATAACTCTTTTACCAAATGGAAAAGGTATTTAGTTGAGACTGAATTTAATATTTCTAGTGCTATTTTGATTGTAATCTTTGATTTAGATAAATCACTCTTACATTTATCAATCTCTTCCACTATAGGGTCATAAAATAGTGAGGGATGTTCTGGGTAAGATTTACCTATAATAGTGAGTAAACAGTTTTCTTTATCTAACTTTACATAAGGGGTACTTAATTCACCTTTGATTATCATCATTTTATAATTATTTTTTTACTATATAATAAATTCTCTGAGGTTGCAACTACTAAATATGTGCCTGATGTAAGGTGGTGGGGAATGTCAATCACAACTAATCCATCTTCACAATCCACAAATTTTATTATGGAATACGCTTCATTACCTCTTATATCTCTAAGAACAACCAGAATTTCCTGTTTATCTCTATGTAAACTTTCAAATGAAAGACTAATACATTCCCCTTTATTTACGGGATTTGGATAGATATTCATAATACCCTCACCCTTTATAGCGTTTTCAACAGGAATAATATTAAACGTTTCTTGTTCTCCATCAAAGTCTACTTGAGTAAGACGGTAGTAAGATAATCCTCTCAAAGGATCATTATCTATCTCGAAGTAATCTATTATAGAAACACTATTCCCTGCTCCACTAACTTTTATAACCTCTACCCAATCTATAGCATCGTCACTCCTTTCTACTATAAAATAATTATTATTAATTTCCGAAGCAGTTGTCCATGATATTTCTACCCTATCTTCATTCATGATAGCATTAAAGTCAATTAATTCAATGGGTAGTGATCCTCCACCACTGAACCCAAATCTCATATTAGGTCTATAGCTATTCCTCCACCCTGACGAATTTGGCATCGCACCATCTGCATAGTTGTAAACTACTGAATTTGTTTTAGCAGTATATCTAAATTCAGGATAGTTTGAAGTCCATGCCCCGTGTTCGTTAGTTGTTTTTATTAATATATTTCCTGACCCATTATATGAAAATTCATTATCTAAAGCAATTGGATTCCACCCTTGGTCCCAAGTAATATCCCCAGAATAAACTAAAGTCCAATCAGATATAGTAGCATCACTACTAATAGGCTCATTTCCATTAGGAAATACATCTAACGTAGTGTGAGCCATATAAATCTTTTGATTTGTCATTGTTAGACTGACATTATTCTTAACATCAAACTGTAATTCGTTTATTGTGATAGGATCACCAACCTCGACCGAAGTGTAAATTAAACCAGACCATGAGTACTCATACAATCCGTATGATGGAACTCTTCCATCACTAGTACTTGAATTAGGGTCACCCAACTGTATAATATTAGACTCAACTACAGGATCCGAAACTGAATATGACATAGATGTACTACCATTCAAATTATTACAGGTATATCTCGTGAGTAATACGGAGTAAGCATCTGTAGTTGTGCATGTCCAAGAAATATTCGACTGTAGACCACAGTCATCATCATTAAAAACGAGTAATGTTCCACCGGTTCCAGAATACAATCGTAAATAAGTATCTACACTTGTGTTACCGCACGTTGAGAAAGTATAAGTTAACCCAGCAGTTGCATTAAATGTAAAAGCCCTTCTTCCACTAGTGTATGTATTAGTGTTTTGGGATGTAGAAGTTGGTGTAATTGACTCTGTAGACGCTATATTAGAGTTGCAATACGCACCGTCGGCTTCAAAATTGAAGCCAACTATAAATAGAAATAGTAATAATAAGTTTTTCATATTTTTTATGTTTTTTAATAAATATCGTTATTTCAAATCTAGTTCAAGATTATCAATATCAATAACATACTGGTTGAAATACGACATAGATTTTCTCATTATTTCTTGTATGTCACTATCTGACCAATATCCAGATTTATAAGTTATTTTTTTTATAATACCTAAAAGAGTTTGTAAACCTTCTTTATCTGTAGTCCTAAATGTTTCATTTGGGATATTATACCCATGGGCTTTAACTTTACTTGGAGATATCTCTAACCAAGTACTTTTATCTTCAAACTCTATACTAGCTGACCCACCATCTGAACGTTTTTCTCCTTGATGTGGCATTTGAACTCTTGACGCTTTTGGTAGGTGTGGTATGTGGGATTTAGCGACTCTACCTTCCCATGGTTTTCCATATAAGTTTACGGGATTGTCTAATAAAATATCATTTATATCAACTAAAACATGGTTCTCTAAATTTCTTTTGTTCCGATAAACAACATTATCTTGTTTTTGGTTTTTTATATATAATTCTTCTGAATTTTCTTGTGTTTTACCTTCTTCAAATAATCTATTTTTTTCAACACTTAAAGACTCAACAACTAATTTTAGTTGTTCTTTTCTAATTTTATATCTTTTTTTCATAAACTTTGTTTTTTTATATAAATATCTATGATGCGTCTAACGTTCAAAAGTTTTAATCTTCATTAGTAAGTCTATTAATAGTTGATTTTAAATTATATATTGTGGCAATATCATTTATGTTAGAGTCAGTTAATATATCTACTTCTACATCGTTAAATACTAACGTAACTTTTTGTTCAAATCTAACATAACCCATATTATCATTCCCTAATTCGGATTTGTTAAAGTCACTAAGTTTTTGTTTAGCTTTTTTAATAGCGGTATATACATTATCTTTTTTATCGGACTCAATTCTCATATTCTTTGAATTTAGGTTGTATACTTGGGATACCGTTCTTCCAAAAGAATGTGTCTATACCTACTTTATCTTTACAATTAAACTCACCATAAGTTTGCCAAATTTTATCAGGCTTTGCTGTGAACCTATAACAATCTTTTTTGAATTTACACCCCACATTTTTACACATACTTATATCTGACATAACTATTTGTTTTGATTATCTTCTTGATAACATGAATTTTCTGCTTCTGCCACATGCTGAATTAGCCATCGTGAATCCTAAATCGTAATTGAATTCTAACACAAACATAATCGATACATCTCTTGTAGTATTTATTCTACTGTCCTGTGCATAAATATTACTTCCATATGCTGTAGGGGAAATAGTTAAATCATCGAGATTGTATCTTAATCGAAACCCAGTTGAAACACCCCAATTACCTACACCAAATGCATATCCCCCTACACCCAAAACAAAACCTTTTCTTGATGTATTATATAAATCTGTATAATCGGTCATAACACCATTTAATGTTTCTGTTACAGACTTCGTATTCATTAACACTATTCCAGTTTCTACATAGGTATCATTTTCCTTGTTGAATCTTAACATTAATGGTATCTCACCACCTACCGACCTTATTTCAAGTGAATTACTATCCACTTCATAAAATTGATTATTCTTTGAATGTAGATATTCAATTACGAGTGCGATATTATCGTTGAAATTAAATGCAAACTTGCCTCCTACATTTAATCTTGTTGAATTAAGTTTATGTAAGTATGGTTTACTTTCTGTAGTATTAAATGTGGTTGTCACTTCGTTACTAAACCAACTAGGACCGACAGATAATTTTGGGCCAAAGTCTATAAAGAACTTACTGTCCTTAAATAATCCTTGACTTAAAGCAGTAGACATTGCAGCTACTGTAAATAGTGTTAATAGTGTTAATAGTGTTTTTTTCATCTTCTTTAATTTATTTTAATATTAAATATTAAAATAAATTAAATAAAGGATAATAACTTTTACTTTAAGTTATTTTTCATATATACAATGTAAACACTTACTACAATAGCTAGTACCCAACTAAATATTACTATTTCTATCATCTTTTAATTTTTATTTTTATTGTATGAGGAGCTACTTCATCACCTCCAAAATAAGGGTATAAATAATACCGTTTATCATTACTAGAACATACTCTAGGAACTATAGTAGTTATGTCATCTACACTCATAATATATTCATCATCAAAAATATCTAAAATACAAGTGTACGGTTTGTCCGTCTCAATACTGGTAATAACATCAAATGTGAATTTCCCTGATTCATGTTTAAACCAAAGTATCTGTAGTTTGTTTTGGTAATATCTCCACCCAAATCGCATTGAGTATTTCATGTGACCCTTTCCACAATCACTTACACCATATAATTTATTTACATCAGCTTGATTAGATGGGTCTTCGGTTTTATAAATAGCACTTTCATCGAATATAACTTTAAATTCTATATGATTGTTACAATTTGATTTATATCGATAACCAGACCTGTGATTACCTTTCTTAATGGTAAAAATTTGGTACCCATTATAATCTATTTTCCTACAACCTAAAAATACTAAAAATAAAAATAACCATTTCTTCATCACTTTAAGTCTTTATAGATAAAATACGGTTGGAGAGCGATACCTATAGTGAAACCGTATAACGCTATATAACCAAATATAAGAGGTAATAAAGGCATCCCATCCATATACTCCAAATAAAAATCATCTGTATGTAAAACACATTGTACTATCCCAAATAAGAATAATATAAATTTAAACTTTCCCGTTTTATGTTCGGTTAATAACCATTTAAAATAATTTTTCATAATTTGTTTTTAATTAAAATTCCGTAATTGGGTTTTCCACTTCCTTAAATTTACCCCACAAGAATACTCTAGAGGTGTATGATATTTTGGTATATCTACCATCGTAAATTATTTTATTAGACTTACCAAACTGTTTAAACGTAATCATACCAAGTTTAGGGAATCTATGGTTTGGTTCTTGTTTTATAATATAAAATCTCTGACTTTCATAACTAGAAATCCAATCAGGAGCCTCTTCTATATGAGTCCATGTAGAATCTTTATCCATAATAGAATAGTCAGGTACGAACTGATATGTTTTACCCACCTCTAGTTGTTCCACCTTATAATATGTACTAAGGTCCTTAACCCATTGCAGGTCATTATCCATTTCTTCTCGTATGATTTTTTTAATATTCATTTAATAATAAATATTATGTTATATATCTTTATTTTGGAAAGTTTTTTTTAATGTATAGGTTAACCATTCAAATGATTCGTGATTTTTTGTGGCTAATAATCTAAAAGATATTTCTTCCGCTAATTTAATAATTTCTTTTTCAGTCATATTGATTTCTTAATTTTTTCGACAAGTTTTTTTAATTTAATGGTGTATTCTGGGTCTGAAGCGTAACCAATTTCATTTAAAAATTGATAGTAATCTTCATACTCTTTTTTAAAATATTTATATTGGATACCTCTTTTATACCCACCAATCGACTCTTTCCAATTATCATAAGGGAAATAACTTTTCTTTTTAGAATTATATAACCCAAATAAATTATTGACATCCATAGAACATCCTTTACACTGGTACCACCCGGTCTCTAATAATGATTGAGCTAATACAATTTCAGGAAACTTAACATCTTGTTTTTTTAATTCTATAAAGACTTCGTTTGTTGTTTGTCCTATAGAAAGTAATGGTATTAAACATAACCCTATTATTAATTTTTTCATGTTCGTTTTTATTTTTAGATTAATCTTTTCTATGTACCTTTATCCAAACAAGTATGAATAGTGTAAATATACAACCAAATATTATACCTTCTTCCATTTTTTAATTATTAACTATATTTTAGTGATAACTGATATAAATATTCTTTTACTTCTGCTTTTGAAATTAAACCATTTTCTAAGTCTTCGTGATAGCCTTCACATCTAATAGCATCTTCTAAAGTAATACCCCTCAATATTTTTTTCCATTTTTTATGTATCTTATTTTCGTCCATCTACTTTTCTTTATGTTTTTTTAAATCTTCTACACTTATAACATATTTTTCCCTTAATCTTTTAATTTCTTTTAATCCTTCAGGTGAAATGTTTTTGTCATATTTTTCCCTTACTCTATCAGATATTGGTATAGTATCACCTTGTTCATCTACTCTAACAAAAATCATATTGGTTGATAAAATTAAATTTTGTTTACCATTATAAACATTATGACTTCTCGCCTCTAACTTAATAGTCAAACTAGTGTGCCCTACCTCCTCAACTAAACCATATATTTTTAGTAGTTGGCCTTCTTTGGCTGGTTTATTAAAAATACATTTGTCAATAAGTTTAGTTACCATTATAGGTGTACCACAAACTTCTGACGCGAAACCAGCTCCAGCGGCATCCATCCACGAAAGAAGTTTACCACCAAATAAGTTTCCGTGAAAACCTAAATCTGATTTTTTGATTGGGTGTGTTGTTATGTGTATCATTTTTTTATTTATTAATATTGTTAATATTGTTAATATCTCTCATTTGTTTTTTAAAATATTTCCTACAAACAGGTAAGTAAGATTCGTTACCACCGATTTGTACTTGTTCTCCCTTAAATACTGGTTTATTATTTAATAATCTCATATTCATAGAAGCTTTACTACCAAATTCACAAATAGTCTTTAACTCTTCAATTTCATCCGCTAAAGACATTAAATATGTAGAACCTTCAAAAGGTTCAGCTTTGTAGTCAGAACGAAGTCCATAGGTTATAACATCAATATCTAAGTCATCCACAATGTCTGTTAATTGCCAAACTTGTTCTTTGGTTAAAAATTGTGATTCATCAACTAAAATACATGAAGGTTTACCCCCAGTAACAGTATAGTCTAACATAACTTCTTCGTAAATATTAGTTTTTTTAGAAAAAGTATTAGATTCACGACTAATACCTACTCTAGAAGTTATTTTCTTTTTACCAAACCTGTTGTCTAATTCTGAAGTTAAAAGAAACACTTTTTTATTTCTTTCTTCGTAATTATGAGCGGTTTTTAACAAATCTAATGACTTGCCAGCTCCCATTGTTGAATATCTAAAATATAATTTACCCATTTTTATAATTTTACTAATTAAAACTAAAAAAATCAATCTTTAACTTTGGGTATTAGATAAATTTTCTTATATTTGTATTGTTAGTATAAGTCACACCTAAAAAAAAATAATATATGAGTCAAATAGTAAAATTAAAAAATTTAAGCATACCACAACAAGTCCTAATACCAATGAAAACAAACACTTCTTTAGATAGTTTTATCTCAGATAGGGGTGGGTTATTACCTTCTTGTATATACGTCATTGTTGGTGGTGCTGGTAGTGGTAAAACTTCATGGTCAATCGACACTTTATGTAAACTACAAACTAATAACCCTACTAAGAAATTTTTATACATTTCTGGTGAACAAGATGAGATTGATAACTACGAATTGTCTGAAAAACTTCCAGGTCTTAAAGATTTAAATACACTTTATTTGTCTGGCTGTGAGAACCCAAAAGAAGCTATTACAGAAGTTTTTAATCAAGGATGGGACACTGTTCTTATTGATAGTTTAGAAATTATCGCGAAAAGAATTGAGTCTACCTCTTCTTTAAATATTAAACAAAGTTACAAATGGGTTATGGATTTAATGTTTAAACATAAAAAAGGGGGTAACCCAACTAATATTTACACTTCTTTTTTGGTTATACAACAGGCGACTAAATCGGGTACTTTCAAAGGTGACTCTTCCATTGAATTCGATACTACAGGGATGTTGTATGTAGTTAATGATGAATCAGAAACTAATAGGTATGTTATTTTTTCTAAAAACCGTAGAGGAGATAATAAGGTAAAACAATATTACCGACTAAATAATGGTAGAATGTCCTATATACCTAGATATGTAGAACCCGTAATTCAAGAAACACCACAAGTAACAGGTGTAAGGACAAGTAGTTTTAGACACTCTTTTATAGGGTAAAAAAAAATGGGAGTTAAACTCCCATTTTTTATTTTAATTTTACCTCTAATAAACCTTCATTTAAAAAAGTTGGTTCCCCCGATAAACCGTAATCACTTAACACTTTTTTAGTGATTTCTTTCATCTTTACACTATTACCAGTAACAATAATAACGCTATTTTTATTACCAGTCATGTGCTCAGTTAAAAATGTATCTAGTTTTCTTTGTACATTTTGATGTTTTACACCATGTAAATCTATTTTTGGTACCATACTTTAAATTTTTTTAACATAATTCTCTACAATACAAATTAATTAAAATAAGTTTAGCAAATTTAAAATCATCTAAATTATTAAGTTTTAACCCATAAGCTTTTGCTATTACATTTAAATGAGGGAAAACCTCATTAATTGTCATTTCACTTATTAATTTCTCTTTCATAACCTAATTATAGGTCATTAAATTAATATTGTCAATCTAAAGGTTTTATGTATTTTGAAATTTCTTCTACTGGAACGTCAACATGTTTTTCTAGAACATCTTGATTACCGTAATAAGTACTACTGTGTTTTTTGTGTAACTTTAAATCAGCTTTTTCATAACCACTTTTAAAATTAATAATCCATATAGTGTCATCATTTGGGTTTACCCTTTCTACTCGACTGTAATCATACCAATGACTATTTTTGTGTCCAATACCCAGTTCTTTAAAATTAGATAAAACTTTTTCGTATTTTTTAAAAAATTCACTATCCAAATAATCTTCTGTTTTATCTAAAAAATCATTAAAAGCGTGGTCTATTTGTTCATCACCACCACTTGTATCCCAGTCATCATAAAACCACTCATACCAACTTATAGAAGCTAATTTTTTTATTATAGCTTTAAGTAACCCTGTTAAATCATTAACACCTTTACTATAGTAGTTTTGGTAAGCCTTTTCTATCGGTATTTTAATTTCTATTTCGTCACCTGACATACTTACTTCCACCCCAACTTGTTTAGAAACACTATCCCATTCGTTGGAAATATCTAGCCACCTATTTTTTTGGATAATATAACCTAATTGATTTAAGTATTCACTAATCGACTCTTCAAATAAAGATTGTATTTTTGGGTGTTTGAATTCACGAGTTAGACTAGTCATTTCGTCCTCAAAGTTTTCAATACGTTCACCACTACCAACATAACTCAATATTTCATTAAATCTATTTTTTTGGTCATCACCTAATCTATAATAAGAGTAATTAAATTCATCTGAATCAAACTCATACCAATCACCATCACCATCATAAGGTGTACCATTTTGCCATAATGCTTCCACTATCCACCTATCATCTTCCCAATAACCCTCTTCATCCCAAAAATCACTTAACTCATCCCTAGTAAAATAAAAAGCGATATACTCATTATTGATTCTAACATCACAGTATTTTTGTTTATCACCAAAACAAATCGCTTTTGAATCATCGTAATATTCACCACCACTAAGTGGGTCCACATTTTTAATCCAATCTAGTTCATTGGATTCTATTATAGGGAAACTTTCATCATCAGATACAAGTAAATAAAAACTATCACTAATAGAATCCAATTCCTCCCTTATAATTCTTTTTATATTCATTATACAACTATTTGTAATTGACCTTTACCAACAGTAAAATCTTGATTTTTCATAACTGTAATAGTAACCAAATTCCAATGGTTAACCTCTAGTTCTTCAGGTTTTATAACTACATTTAAATAATCACCCCCATCTCTTGAAACAATGAATCTTCTACCGTTTCTAATATCACCATCTATAATTGAATATATGATTTCTTCTTTAGCGTCATCTAATAACATAACAATATCCCTATCATATATTTTTTCACCAGAACCATGGCGCCATTTTCTATTAGCCGTGTGGCCACCAATATCATGGTGTAAATCAAACGTAAACTCTATTTCAGTGTTTAATTCGTGAAATTTTTCTTCCCTTAATATAGATTCTTTTATAATATTGTTAATATTCATATTTTATAAATATTTATATAATAAGTAAATTATACACTTTTAACGAAAAGTGATTAAAATTAAAGTAAAAAATTATGGGAAATATATTAGGGTTTATTGATAAATGGGGTTTTAGGGTACTATTCCCTTTATTTATGATTATGTTTTTTAAAACATGTTCAACAAATAACAACATTAAATCTACAGAAAAAAGTATTAATGAAAGAATTTCTAACTTAGATAGTCTAATTAATATTGCTAATGATAAAAACTTTATAACTGAAGAAGAAATGGTTGAGTTAATTAAAAAAACGCCTAACTGGAAAACATTAGAGTTAGAGGAGTTATCTGACAAGGACAGAATTCCAATAAATAAATTAAAAAATGATGAAGAAAAATAAAATTATGGTAAATTGGATTAACTCTTGGAAGGGCGGAAATAAAAAAAATAAATGGAGTATAACTATCCGATTTGGGAAGTTAACATTATTAGAATTTAAAATATGCCCATGTAATAATGAAAAATGTGCTAGACTTAGGGTGATGGTACTTAATTTTGGTTTTGAGGTATGATAAGTTTCTGGAACTGGATAAAAAATAATCCGAATAGGTCAATGTTTTTGTTACCCATACTTTTGGTAGCTGGAATATCTATATCGCACGTTGTATCTTGGTACGACATGGCTAACCCTATAAATTGGGCTATATACCTATCTATAGCTATTGAAGTTGGGGCTATAACAGCGTTAGTTGCTGCATCCAATAAGGTTAAGGGTGGTATTTGGTTTATGTTTGGTATAGTTACCTTTATTCAAATGATAGGCAACATTTTTTATTCCTTTAAAGAAATAGATGAAAATGGTGAGTTATTCAAATCTTGGATAGAATTAACGGGCCCTGTATGGGAACTAATGGGGACTGAGACAACTGACTTAGTTGGTATGAAAAGATGGTTAGCCTTTTTAGAGGGTGGTTTATTACCTATAATATCTTTAACATCATTACATTTCTTTGTTAAGTATGAAAAACCTGAAGAAGATACTTTAGTAAACTATAAGGTTGACGATGTAGAGGAAGACATGTATAACACAATGACAAACCATCCTGAAGATGTTTATACACCTAAAAGTTATGGAAGTGTTTTTAAAGCAGAAGTAAACGATATACCTAAAGCAGAAGTAAACGATATACCTAAAGCAGAAGTAAACGATATACCTAAAGCAGAAGTAAACGATATACCTAAAGCAGAAGTAAAAGAATATGCCCAAGAGGTTAAGGAAAAATTAAAAGTAAAACATGAACCCTTGGAGGGAATTCAAGAGGACGGCGAAACAAAAAGGGTAGTTGAGTAATGGAGATAGATAAAAAAACATATAAGTTACCTATTAGTAATTACTATAAAAAAAACTATAAAAAAACACAAATAGTAGTTGGTCATAATAGTAGAAAAGGTATGATACATTTTGAGTCTTGGATAAATCGTAGAAACGGTAATTATAAAAAAACTTCAACTTTTACTATAGACAAAGATGGTAACGTATACCAACACTTCGACCCAAAAAACTATTCTGATTTTTTAGGTTGTGAACAAGATAGGTGTAACATATCTATAACGTTGGTGAATGAGGGATGGTTAAGATTAAACGAAATGAACGTTTTTGTTGATTGGCTTGGGCATACTTATAGTAAAGAATCTGATTTCATTGAAAAGAGTTGGAGAAATAAAAAATATTGGAAAAAGTACACAGACAAACAATTTGAATCATTAAAAAATCTTATAGACCATTTGTGTGTGGAGTTTGAGATACCTAAAGAAATTATAGGTAATAATGTATATAATGAGAATGTCGATATATTTAAAGGTATAACATTTAGAAGTAACTACTTTAAAGATATAACGGATGTAAGTCCGGCTTTTGAATTTGAAAAAATAATATAAAAATGGATAATAGAGAATTT
>Ga0233414_10000528_pt1 | contig 15585 bp, 22 predicted proteins | sample Na_anoxic_10_MG_FD_189020 | JGI IMG/M metagenome (GOLD analysis project Ga0233414, IMG submission 189020) | Seawater microbial communities from Saanich Inlet, British Columbia, Canada - Na_anoxic_10_MG | ecosystem: Environmental > Aquatic > Marine > Inlet | place: Canada: British Columbia... | reverse complement strand
AAAAACTCTCAAAACATTTGGAGGAGAATGGTTTTAGAGTTTTGTATGGATTTACAGATTCAGTTTTTGTTGTTATCCCAAAAGAAAGCTCAAAAGAAGAATTATTATTTGTTGTAGAAGAAGTCATCAAGGAGTTTAAACAAAATCTCCCATTCCCTTTAGATACTTTCAAATTAGATGTTGAACAAGAAATAAAGATGATATGGTTTATAACAACAAATTGTTATTTATTTGTAACAAATAAAAATGAGATAATCTACAAACAAACACTTCTCAATTCAAACACACCAAGAATAATAATGGACTTATTCAAAGACTACATATCACCAAAGATAATTAAATCTCTTAATGTCGAATTTACTGAAGAAGAATTGATTAAAGAATTAAATAAGATAATTACTCCAGAACTTGCAAGTGAAGAACATAATGTTTCTAACATTGAAAGTTACAAATCTAAAACTTCCTTACAATATCAAATTTCAGAGAAGTATGGTGAAGGAAAGCATTTCTTAATTCCAAATCTAAAATCTGTTGGTGTTGGTAGAGCTAAGAAGTATTGCACGGTTGAAGAATATAAAGAGAATAACTTAACACTTGAAGATATTGACGTCTCTCAATTGATTAAACACCTAAAACCATTTTACACAAAACCAAAGGAGCAGAAAAAATGAATCTAAATAATCCATGCAGACATTGTTTGAAAAGAGAATCATATCTGGAAAAAACAAACCTATGCTTCCATTGTTATTTGATGGATCTACCAACTAAAAGATTTGGAAAGAAAGCAAAGCGTGAATATTTTAATACAAATACAAGGGAGGGAAACCTAAAAAATGATAAACAAAACAGATGAGGAATACTGGGAAGAATACAAACCTCTAATTGAGGATGGACTTGTTTCTAAAAAGAACCATGATCTTAATCTAAACATTGCAGTTGAGTTCAAAGGGATAAATGAGAAGATTGTTTTTGAAACTAAAGAGAATGATATTAATTGTAATCTTATGGATTTAGAAGCATGGTTCTCAAACCTAAAAAAGTTAATTAGATTGCAAGATGAAAGCTTAATCTCTGATAGGGTGATAGCTTAAAGTGAGCAGTTTTGGTTCGAGAGAAGAAACTATCTCTTTCAGAGAGATAGTTCTTTCTCACCTTAAAAGAATCCTAGAGATTTCAAGCACAGAATTTAGAGGAGGTTATTGGATGGATGTTCCAACTGGAAATATGATTGCAAGAACTTACGTTCCAGATTCTATATGTTGTTATGTTCAAAGCATAGATAGTTTGCATGATGTTCTAACACCACACTTTGATGAGAAGATGGAAAAAGCTAGCAAGGAATATACTTCAAATCGGAATAAAGCACACGCAGATTTATCTAAGAAATGGAAAGAAGATTCAAACCTACGAGATAATTCTGACTTCAACGTAACATGGAGTTCTATTAAATTACCTCTAGCTAGAAAGTTGTTTCAAGAATTGAATATGTTATTGAACAGAAAACAATATCTGAAAACTTCAGTCTATGGGGAAGCAAGGGATGACATCATTGAGGATTAAATAAAATGGGAAATGCTATTGTAAAATACAAAGGACTACCTAAGAATGATTCTTGGATTAGGTGGATGAACGGAAGAGTGTTCAGAAGAAACAAGAACAACATGATTTCTTTTGTTGGACAAACAGGAAGTGGAAAAACTTATTCTGCAATTTCATGTGCCGAGAAGATGAGTAAACTAAACGGAGTTGAATTTACAATAGACAACATTGTTTTCTCCTTAACTGAATTGATGGATCTAATTAATGATAAAAAATTAAGACAAGGTTCTTGTATTATTTTTGATGAGCCACAGGTTTCTATTTCTGCAAGGGATTTCCAAAGTGAAGCGAATAAAGTATTCAATTTGTTGGTTAGTACCTTCAGACATAGAAATCTAACCTTGTTTTTCTGCACACCCTTTGAAACATTACTAGATAGAAACACTAGAAGGTTATTTCACGCAAGATTTGAGATGTTATCTATCAATAAGAACAATAATACCTGCAGAGTGAAGCCTAGATACTTAGAACACGCAGAATTTAAGGTAGAACCCTATAGAAAACAAATGATTATATTCTATAAGGATGAAAAAGGAATGAATCACCAAGAGAAACTATTCTTCTGGGATATAAATATCCCCTCTAAAGAGTTGATAGAACAATATGAGAAGAAGAAGTGTGAATTCACAGATAATCTAAACAAGAACATATCCCAGAGGTTGAAAACCTTTGATGAGAGTGGAAGATCAATGACTTCTAAGTACGCACCAAAGGATGACAGGAAAGAACTAACTGAGAAGCAACTCATGGTAATGAAAACACTGGCTAACTGCAAGACTAAGCAAAGATTTCTAGATGTTGGAAAGGAATTAGGAATAAATCAATCAACAGTTCATGAGCATTACACTGCAGCACTAAAAAAGAGATATAACTTAGATGAATTCAAGGAGGATATAACTAATAATGCCTAGAAAAGTGGATTTTGGGGCTTTTGGGGGTAAATCGTCCCTATACGCCAACACAACTCCCTTTTATACTAACTCATTAGAGTGTCTTGAGCTGGACAGAGTACACTAACAACAAACAACAAACAAACAAAATGAAAAAAGAAACAAAAAGAATAATAAAAGAAATAAAAAAGAACTTCCAGAAGCTTTGGCTCTATAAAGTAATAGCAAGAGCCGTTAGATTAATCAGGAGAATAATAAAATGACAAATGAAACAATAGAACCAATTGAAGAACTTGAAATAGAAGCACCAGGAGAGATGCAAGAGGAATTATTAGATGAAGAACCAGCTCTTGCTTCTACTGATAACATGGGCACACCTCAATCAAGTACAGATGAGATTGCTTTCAAGGAGTGCCTTAAGTTTTCTAATGCTGTTGGCTGTCTGGAATTATATTCATGCTCAACTCCTGTTGCAGACTTAGCTAATATAGGATTGCAATTCCTAGCAATACAAAAGGAGGATAGGAAAAAACCGAATTACACAGGATAAAATGAAACAACAATTTAGAGAAACAAAATTTCAAAAGAAGAATATTATCTTATTAGAAAAGATTAAACAAATCCTTAAAGAATATAATCAAGAGAACATAAAGGTTACTCTAAGACAACTTTATTACCAATTAGTTGCAAGAGATATAATCCCAAATAAGGTTAGTGAGTACAATAAGATTTCCAAACTTCTAACCAACGCGAGATATCTTGGAGAGATAGATTGGAACGCCATTGAAGATAGAATTAGAATTCCAGATATTCCAAATACTTTTAGAGATATAAATGAATTGATACAGGTTGCAAAACAATCTTACCAACTAGATAGGTGGAAGAATCAAGAATATTATATTGAATTATGGACTGAGAAAGATGCAATAAGTTCTGTAATCTCTCCAATAACTAAAGAATTTCAAGTGTCTGTTTGTGTTAATAGAGGTTATAATTCTGCAACAAGTATGTACGAATCTGCACAGAGGTTTCTAAAACAAGAAGGAAAGAAATGTATTCTACTTTACTTAGGAGACCATGATGCAAGTGGACTAGATATGGATAGAGATATTCAAAAAAGATTAAATGAGTTCAAAGTTGATGTGGAAATTATTAGAATTGGTTTAACACAAGAACAAATAATAGAATACAACCCTCCAGAAAATCCTGCAAAACAAACTGATCCAAGAGCTAAATGGTATAAAGAAAACTTTGGAGAAAACACTTGGGAAGTAGATGCACTTAGACCAGAAATATTACAACAGCTAATTGAATCAAGTATCAAAAAGTATCTTGATATTGTAAAATATAATTTAGCGAAAGCCAAAGAGAAAGAAGACCTAGAAGAATTACAGGAGGTATTTTCACAATGAAAGCCATAATATATACACGAACTTCAACAGCAGAACAGCACCCAGAGAAACAAAGGCAGGAATGTATTGAGTTTGCAAAGCAGAGAGGTTATGAAGTAATAGAAATACTTGAAGAGAAACTCTCTGGCTTTAAACAAATAGACAGGCCACAGTATGAAAAGGTTAAACAACTAGCACATGAAGGAAAGGTTCAAGCGGTTATTGTTTGGGCTTTAGATAGGTGGGTTAGGAACAGAGATACTCTTTTGGAAGATGTAACCATGCTAAGAATTGCAGGAGTTAAACTCCACTCTGTAAAAGAACAATGGTTAGAAGCTGTTAATGTTGAAGGTTCTTTAGGCAAAACAATTCAAGACTTCTTATTAGGAATAGTTGGAAGCTTAGCTGAAATGGAAAGCCAAAGGAAAAGAGAAAGAACTCTTATGGCTTACAAGAATAGAGTTAAGGATTGGGGAAGACCTGCAAAGATTACAGATAAGTTAAAGCAGGAAGTTGTTAAATTACATAGACAAGGTTGTTCTGTTAGAGAGATCGCACAGAGTGTTTGGTTCTGGGATAAGAACAATAATCAAAAATTCATTAGTAAGAGTGCTGTCCACAAAGTCATAGCCGAAAGTAAAGGTTCTCCACAACATAAACCTCATAGTAATAAAGAGGTGTCCATGAATAGGTGAATTAATATAGAAAATGAAAACAACAACAGAAGAATTCAACAACACTCTTAATGTTAAAGAAGAAACAATAACATTAAAGAAAGAAAGATTAAGTAAATTACAAAGAACAATATTATATGTTTTAGAATTTAAAAAAGAAGAATATAAATTCTTCTCTGGTAACTATCATGTCATTAAATCTTTAGTTGCAAAAGAACTAGGAAAAACCAAACCATTGAACATAAATGGCTTTATTGTTGATAGAAATAATAATTCTATTTCTGTATCTTTTTCAAGAAGTATAAAACTTCTTTCTAAAAAGAGATTAATAAAAACAGAATATTGTTTTGAAAAATGTAAATTAGATTACCATAGAATAAGTAATTGTCCAAAATTAAAACAACACAAAAAAGATTGTGAAGGAAAAAATCACAATCTTGATATTTGTAAAGATTGCAAATTTCAAGGATCAGAATTACACAACATAGAAGATAATTTATGTTGGTTTTTTATTAAAGGAGAAAGAAGAGGAATTGTCTCTAAAAAATCAAAAATATACAATATAAAAATTCTAGAAAGAGGGAGTTTGTTAATAAACCAATTAAAATGAAAACAACATTACCAAGTAACCGAATAGAACAACAAACTCTAGAAAGAATGAACGCTGCAATTAAGAAATATAACTCTAAGAGTTTTGTTAAACTATCAATGCAAGAGTATAGAAGATTGAGTTATGAAGTTCTTGCACAACTAATCTTACGAGATGAAGAACTACCTTTAGATTTAGAATGATATTACAAACTAACACAATTGTAATACATTGCAATAACTGACTTTTAAATAAAACCAACTTACCTTTTTTATGAAGAAATTAGTAATTCCAAAATCAATCATATTTTTTGAAGATAAGAAAAACAAAATAAATCTTGAAAAGGAAATGAAAAAAGTTCCATTTCTAAAAGATAAGAAAAAGAAAAAATGAAAATATTAACAATACTCCTCATATGTTTAGTTCTCCTAGCAGGAGTTATGTTTGTTTCAATAGATAAAGGAATTGAAGTTGGATTTTCTGAACCATATAATTCTAATGAAGATTACAATAATCCAGTTCAACAGAAGATTATTGAGAATGGAAATTTTGAAGAATACCAAAAACAATATTTAGAAAATAAATATGGAGAAATAAATAATGGGAATTAAAGATATAATTAAGAAACGTAGAGAAAGAAGAGCTGCAAAGAAGATTGGAGCTAGTGAACCTTTTGATGCAAGTGCGAAATTTAATAATCCAACTCAAAAGAAAATAGTTGAGAGTGGACAATTTGAACAGAAACAAGCAGAATACTTTGCAGCTAAAACAACTACTTCTTCTGGATCAAGTGGTTCAGCACCTCCAACACCAACTCCTTCTCCTACCACAACAACCACAACAGTAAACAAAGCAGGGGGAGTTACACAAAATGGAATTACTTATCATGGAAATACAACAGTACCTAATCAAGGAGGCTTAACAGCTAATCAATTACAGGCTGCTGCATTAAGAGAAGCTCAAAAACAATATGGTTCTGGAGTTAAGCGTGGAGGATTTACTGCAACTTATACTTCAAAACAAAATACACAAAGAGAATCAGATAGACAAACAGAAGTTAAAGCCATAAGAAATGAAGTTAGACCTCCAACAATAAGAGAAAACTTTGAACCAGTTAATCAAGGAACACAAATGTATAATCCAGAGTTAAATTTTGATGTTAAAACAAAACCATACGTTGAAAGAAGAACAGAGAGATACTGGACTTCTCCTTCTGGGAAGAATATTCCAATAATGAAAGATGTTTATGTTGACCCTCTTGCAACAGGAAAACAATTTGAGCGTCCAGCAACTTCTGTAGAAACTCAAATGTTAGAAGACCAAAGAAAGATGTTATCTTTTGAAACAGGAACTGCAGCAGAAAGAGTTTCAACAGGAGATAAGATTAGACAAGCAGGTAAAGACGTAGAGAAATATATTGGAATAGACCTTTCAAGAGAGAGTTTAGGAACACAGGGTAGAGAAAGAATAATATCTGAAGAGAGAATACAAAGTTTAAAATTAGCAACCACAGATGCATATGGTGGTGGAAAGTATGGGAAGGTTGTAGGAGGAATTGTTACAGGTTTTATTCCACAAACCAAAGGAGAAATAGCAGGAACAATCTTAACAGCAGGTATAGGGGCAGGGGTTGGTTTTGGAATTAAAGGCTTATCTGCAGCAGCAAGAATGATACCTAAGTATGGAACAGCAGCTTCTAGCGTAATAAATACAGGTGCGTTTGTTGGAGGAACAGCATTAGGTGGAGCTTATGTTTATAAGGCAGGACAAGAGGTAGCAGCTACAGATAGTTACTGGAAAAAAGGAGAAATAGTTGGTGGAACTGGTAGAGAATTTGCAGCGTTTGGATTAGGTTATGGTAGAGGTGCAAAAGGTTTTGATATTGCAAGAGGAAAGAGATTAACAAGAGGGAGAACAGAAATACCTATTGAAAGATTAGTTCCACAAGAAGTATTAACTGGTTCAAAGAGTTTTCCAACAGCACCTAGTTCTCAACACATGAAATTATTTATGGATACAACAACAAAGTTTCCTGAATTAACAGAAGGAAAACCAGGAGGTTTTCATACAACACCAGATAAGTTTTGGAAGAAAAGTTTTACAGGTGCAAAAGGAACTTCAGAATTACCAGGAACTTATGTTGGTTCAGACGTTTCTATTTATTTTTCTGGTATTAAAGGTAAGGGGTATAATGTATTTCCAACCATAAAAAGTATTATTCAACCTACAGGAACTCCAGGTATTGCATTTCTTAAACCTAAAAGATTTAGATTAAGTCCATTTAGTGGAGGAAGAAAACCAAAGATTGTTGATGGTGAGAGAATTGGAGGGGCTAAATGGAAAAAACCTGTTGAACAAGGTGCAATAGATATCCCTAGAATGAAAACAGAGATTGAAGGGGTTGTTAGAGTTAATTCTGGAGAGTATGCATTAACTGGTCAGAAATATTATACAACCTTTGAAGGTGTTAGATTACCTCTAGATACTTTTGATTATGCAGGTCTAACAACCAAACCTAAAGCTGGAGTTGATACTGGAAAGAGTAAAGGTGGTAGAACAAGATCTATTTCAGATTATTCTTATAGAGGGTCAGATAAGATTTCTATTATAGAACCAAGAGGTTCTTATGGGAAATCCACAACACGTTCAATAAGTTCTCCAAAGGTTTCAAGTATAACTTCTCAAAGTAGTATGCCTAAGAGTTCTGGTATTCCTAGTTCTAGTAAAAGTTATTCAAGTTCCACAAGTTATTCTCCTGGTAGAAGTTCAGGTAGAAGTTCAAGTTCTAGAGGAAGGAGTAGCATAAGTTCTATAATTAGTTCTGGTAAGAGTTCATATGGTAGAAGTTCTGGTAGAAGTTCAGGTGGGAGTAGTTCTATTTCAAGTATAATTTCAAGTTCTAAATCTCCTATTAAAAGAACTCCTCCAAGATTTCCAAGAAGAAAGAAAGGTGAACGTAAGAGAAGAGGAACATTCGGTGTTCAAGTACGTAGAGGAGGAATATTCAAGAGTGTCGGTAGTGGACTAACTCTTAAACAGGCACAAGAATTAGGACAACAGAGAGTTTCTCAAACACTAGGTGCAACTTACAAGATTACTGGGTTAGGACAACAGAGATTAAGAACACCTGTTGGTTTTAGAACTAAGGCCACAAAAGAAGGAACATTGTTTATTGAAAGAAATAAATATCGGCTATCAAAGAAAGGCGAGAAAAGGGAAATTCAAATTGCAAAAAGAGTTGCAAGAAAACCAACTAAAAAGAAAAAGAAGAGAGGTTTTTTTGATGAGTTCTAAAATACCTAAAGAAGTTTTAATCTCAATTCCTCTAGGAACTCCAGAAGAACAAAGAGAGTTCATTAAATTCCTTAGAAATTATAAATCTTGTATTTCAATAATTGTCTCTAAGTGATTGGGTGTTTTGTTTTTTCCATTGCCCTCCAGAACCTCACTGGGGGGTTCCCTTTCTAGAAAGAAGATGGCAAGCTCATAACATGGCAAAGATAAAAACCATTCCTTGTGTTGTTAAGGAGTATAAAACAAATGGACAATTTATGGTAGAGAGTTTGATTGAGAATATTCATAGAGAAGACTTATCACCGACGGAGAAAGGGAAGTTTTGTTTGGAGATTAAGAATAAAATGAAATTGAAGAATAATGAAGAAATTTCTAAAGTAATAAATGTACATTCTCAAATGGTTGCTAGGTGGGTTGATGATGTTGAATTTAGAAATTCCCACCAAGGTGGGAAAGGCATATTACATTCAACAATAAGAGCTACCAAATCTTTAGAAGATAAAGATAGAGAGAAGGTTGGGTAGACAATTATTCTTTTACTAAATCCTATCCGGATAGGAAAAGTTTTAATATCTCACACACATAGTTTTTTTATGAATTATCCACAAAGGGCTATGTTGAGAATTATTGGAGTTATTCTTATTTGTTTTTCTTTATGTTTTATATTACTTGTTACTGTTCCAAGTGGGAGAGATATTAAAATTCTAGATAGTGTATGTAATGCAGAAATAAATCAATTAGAGGTTGGTCAACTTTCACAAAAAGTTTTTGATTACGAAACAAGTTGTACAAAGATAAGTTTTCTTAAAGTTGGAATTGACTATTCAATACCGATAGGAATTCTAGGGTTTGTTTTATTCCTCACAGGAATATATGCAGAATTAGGAAGAAAGAAGAATAAGGAAATTCTTAAAGTTAGGAAGAAAAAATGACTAAGAAACAACTAAAACAATTAATTCTGAAACTCTTTCATAAGAAATCTTTAACTGAAAAGGAGAATAGAACTTTACAAAAGGTTTTAGATTGGGAAAAATAAATGGCCTTGAAGGGATTTGAACCCTCGACACCTAGATCACTCTGACAGGATTTTAGTAAAAACAACCCACAATAAATCTTGGGGTTACTTTCAACTCCAATCTTAAGAGTTTTGGGGTTAGAAGTAACCACTAGATATAGATTTATATATGTAGAACTATTTTATTTTCTATGTCCTCAATAACAAATACAAAACCATTTCAAGAGGTTTTAGAAGATAGTAAAGAGTGGAAAATCCCGCAGATTGAAAAGAAACACTTGGAGAAGTTCTCAATAGAATATGCAAATGGAAGGATAACTGGGAGGATTGGGAAAAATGTTAATGGTTCAATAGTTGATGTTCTATACAAGTTAAAACTTCCTCTGGAATTCTTTAAAGAACCAGTAGATAAGATTGAAGAAAGAGAGGTTAAGAAATTCTTTGATAACTTGATGAGTGATAAATTAAAGAAAAAAGTGAAAAAGAAAGTTAAAGGAAAGTTAAAGTTTGTTGCTTCCGGGAATTATGAAAAGAAGGGGAAAGATAAATTCCTAAAAGCACTCAGATTATACTTGAAATATAGATTAGAAAAACAACCAAAGAAGCTAGTGAAGTTTAACAAAATTTTATCTGTTGTTATTACTCATTCAGAAAGAGAAGTTAAATCCTTAAGTCCTTCTGACTTTGATAAGTTATATGAATGTCTAACAACCCTTTCAGATAAGTTTTATATTCTTGTAAATGTGTGGGGTGGTTTTCGTGCTTCTGAATTTCATGGGATAACTTTAGACGATGTCAAACTTCCAGATCTAGAGAAAGGAGAGGAGTTTGTTAAGATTTGGATAAAGCACGATAACTCAAAAACTAAAGGGAGAATGATAGCTTTGTACGGGAAAGATTGTTTAACGATTGTTTCTGCATATGTTGAGCAAAGAAAACTAGAAGGGATAAAAAATAATGAAATACTTTACAATAAAACTCATAATTCCAGAAAACTTTGGTTGAGAAGATTGGGAATAAAGCTAAACCTTCAATTACACCCACACTTGTTCCGTTCTACTTGTGCGACTTGGTTGGTTGATAAGGGAATTTTAAAAGATTATACAGATTTATGTTTGTTCTTTGGTTGGTATTTTGGAAGTCCAACTCCTTCAAAATATCTTAATAGGGGTGGGATTAAACTAAAATTGGTTGATGAGAATGTTAAAAAATCAAAGATAGATGAAGTTGAAAGGTTATTGGAAAATGAAAAAGAAAAGAACAGGTTGAAAGATATTCGATTTAATAAGGAAATAGATTTAATTAAGAAAATCATTCTCTCTGATAATAAACAAGATGTTAAATTATTGAGAGACAATTTAATTGGTATGGAGTTGGAAAAGAGTAAACACCGACGATAAAAGGGGTTAATTCTAGGTAAATAGTATGTCACTCTAATCTGAGATTAAAATGACTGCGAAACATAGCTTTAAATAGTAACTATTACTCTGAATAATACAAAGGTAACATAAAATGAAATCAAACGTTATAGAAAAAATGAAGAAAGAAGATCCAACTGAAAATGTTAGTTTGACTTTAAGAAAATCAACATTAAAATTAATTGAGGATTTTAAGAAAAAACATAATATTGGATATGGAAAGTTAAGCCCATTTATTGATGCAATGATTACTGAATGGATTACAGAACAAAATAAATTGGAGGAAAAGGAAAAGTAATTTTTAATAAAAAGATGCATGAGTGATAAACATTCGCACGATCAAGATTGATTGTTTACACACTCACACAAACTACAATGATAAGAGAGAGTGATAATTTAAATAAGTTTGGGTTTAAAGCCCAAGAGCAACACGATTCTACAGAGTTGAGTAATTCATCAGATAATTCTTTTTTTTACGGCTCAAGCAATGATAGGCGTGATAACTGGAAGTTAAAGCATGCTTTGAAGATAAAAGGATATCGTGAGATATCAGAGTTTGCTAAAGTAACTAATTATGGTAGAAGTTTTATTTCTAAAGTAATTCATAGGCACATTAAACCTACATTCAATCAAGCACAAGAAATCTCTTCAAAACTAGGATTACATATATTTGATTTATTTGAGGCTACTCCATGAGTACCTTTTGTAGAGTTATGATTATGGATATCCTTAATTCTCAAACTAACGATATAAACAATTCTAACGAGGGCAGTAATTAAAGATGACAATCTATACAGAAAATAATACTTCTATGAAAGAGGACGTTAAGATGCGTAAGTCACACTCACATAAAACTAGATGTGAGAGAGCAATTACATCCTGTGGATTATCTAATCAAGAGTTTTATGAGAAGGTTGGTATCTCTAGACAACAATGGTATTACTGGAGTTGGCAGATAGATCCAATCCCTGCATGGTTAAAAGTTAGATTATGTGATATGTTTGGAAAACCATTCATTGATTTATTCTTAATTGAAACAACATCCAAGAGTGAGTTGGAGCCTCACCGATATCATAAACAAAGCTCCAATGTTCAAAAATTAAATGAGGTGGAAGGAGAGAAATGAATTGGTGTTTTGTTTGTTCTGTTGAAATTGATTATGAAGATGTGTTAACTAACTGGTGTAGTTACGGAAACCACACTTTGAGAATAGAACTACATTTTGATTGGTCTCTTATGAACAGGAGGTGTGTTGTACAATGAGTGAAGTAACAATATTAGATTTGTTTGATAAGTCAGAATTGACTGAGACAAGTAGTGGTTTCTACAATGTCAGCTGTCCTTCTTGTGGTGCTGATGGAAATGATTATGGTGGATTAACTTTATTCCCTAAAACAAATACAGCATATTGTCATAATTCTAGGAAATGGTTCACTCTTAAAGAAACTTTTGCATTAATCAAGGGAATAATTCAATGTATTGAAGGGAGATCTAAAGAATGAATGATATTTTGAATGAAGAACAGAATGAGGAAGTTTTGAAAATGTTTGAGGATAGTTTTGGGAAAGAAGCTGTTGAGAAACTTGAAGAAGATAAGAAGAAAAGATATAATAATTTTTTAGATATGGAAGAAGAGGGAAATGAGGAAGATATAGGAAGTTCAAAGCAGGAGCTTAACTTTGATGTTATTACCAATATAGCAGAATACACAGAACATCTTGAAGGTTTTGAGTTAATGGATAGGGATTTGGGTTTAGACGGAGAAAATTATAACGCATTGAAGAAAAAGAATTACTATCATTTACATTCTTTAAGACAAGACACACAAGAATATATCATAAACAATAAAACTAAAATTGATAATAGGACAAACACTTTAGTAATTGCAGAAGCGGGAGCTGGAAAATCTACATTAAAGAACCAACATAAAAGAGTTATGAGGAATTTTGAAGGTTATGCTGGTGTTATGGAAGTTTCGGGGGTCTCGCACCCAGAGCAGTTGGTTGGAAAAGTTGTGTATAAAGGTAAAGGAGAAAAAAGGGAGAGAGTTGAAAAGAGAGGTTTGTTAGGGTATAAGGGTTTGTTAAATGACGAAAGTCAGGATATGTTAAACGAGAAAAATGATATTTATGCAAAATCTCAGAGATTGAAAAGGATAGGAATGGATTGTTTTGGAGAAAATGAAATAAGTAAAAAACTTGTGGACGATTCAGCAGAAGATAGTATGGCTTATTATCCTGAAGTTAGGATATTGGATTTTGCTCACCCAGAAAAATTAACCAGTAGGTTTTTTGATACAGGAAGTTTTAGGAGATATGACGCTTTTAGGATAGATCAAACAGAAGACTTGTCATTAGAAGATATAACTCAGTTCAATTTTGAAAATGGTGTTTATGATAAGTCTTGGAATGATTTTCTAGATAATAAATATTCTAAACAGACAGAAACAAAATTCAATGAGGAAGTTTTGGACATAATTTCACACTATCATAAAAATCTGTTGTATTTCTTACTTAATCATAAAAATATGAATGCATTTAGATACGGACTACTAACAAGATATGCTATGAGAGGAATGTTTTGTAAGAATGTTCTGATATTATCTAAAAGTAGGCATGAGAAAATAGCTTCAGTTGCTACTACATTACAAGCCTGTGCCGATACTATTCTTTTTATTTTGAAAACGATAGAGACATACAATTCTCTGGGAAACATGGGAGCAACAGCAGATGTCTGGGGTGGTTTGGGTGAACAAGACGCTCAAGCATTAGAATATTTGTATAAAAAGAAAGCAACCTCAAAAGAAAGTTCGGATATATCTGTTAAAAAGTTTCAAACCATTCTGGCAAATTTGTATGGTTGTAAGATTTCTCAATCTAGATCTCATCATTATAGGTTGAAAAGGGATGGTTTTATAGATTCGGCTCAAAGTGGAAAATACGATTCTAGAGTGTGGTTAAAGTTTATACCTAAAGAAATAAAACTAAACTCGGAAGGTTATAATCCTTTAAAGTTTCTTCAAAAATATTTTAAGGGTGACAGAGCTAAAAACACCCTTTTGACAGCCTTAAAATCATGTTTTACCGACGATAAAAGTTTTGAGAAATTCAAGGGTGACAAGGGTGTCGGTGTATTGGGGTGTGTTCTTGTTCCTTATATTTCAAATCCTAAAAAATCTAAATTTAAATTTAATATATATATACCAGGGGCAGGTGCAAACACTGTCACCCCTGACACCCTAGAAGAAAAACCTCAAAAACAGGGTATTTTAAGCGTAGAAAAGATAATCAAGGGTGTTAAAACCCCTAAAAACTCTCTGTCACCCTTAAAAAAACTAAAAGATGATTTTTATTATCCAAGAGATGAACAATTCTTAATCACTAAAGAGTGTGAGAATATAAAACCCTCATGCACAAAGGAACAGGTGCAAAAATGGTTAAAAGATAATCCTAAGAAAGATTTCAAGGAATTATACAAAACATTAGGCACAGGTTCACTCAAATTCAAGAATGAGATTCTGAAGGAGATAGTAAAATGAATACAGATGATTATCTAATATTTGATATTGAAACGGACGGACGTGATTCTAAGACTTGTAATATGAAATGGTTTGGTTGTTGGTCTTCAAAATCCAAGATTTATACAATGGTTGATTATAAGAATAAAAGTTATATAAAGAATCTTATAAGTTCACATAAAATATTGATAGGTTTCAATAATAAGAATTTCGATCAGGCAATTCTAGAAAGATTTTTTGAGGATGATAATCTTTTCAAATATAAAATAATTCTAGATTTATGGGAGGTTTCTGCACCTAAAGGAACTGGAGGATTTGGGATTTACAACAAAGATAGATTAGGACAAGCAGGTATAAAACTTCCAAACTATAAACTAGAAACTATTTGTGATTATCTAGGTTTTGGAGAAAAAGGGAATTTTGACTATACAATTTTTCAGAAAGATGAATGGAATAAAGAAGAGATACGAGAGATTGAAAAATATTTAAAACAAGATTTAAGATTAACAAAAAAACTTTATGAGTGGTATGAAAAACAATTTGAATGTTTGATACCTTTAATGTCTGAAAAAGATTCTAGCAAACTAAACCATATCAAATCAACTTCTGCAAGTTTAGCTTATCGGATAATTTGTAATCAAGCAGGATTACAAGCAGACTGGAACAATGAAAGACCTAAAAACTTGAAACCTTTCTCAGGAGGCCATCATATAAATCCTCGTTGGAATTTGGTTAAAGGAAATATAATAGAACTAGATTTTACAAGTGCATATCCTCATTGTTTAATGATGGGAAATTTATACTCCCCCAGTTCTACCGGATGGTCAGGAAATGAATATTATAAGGTTAAAGGTTGTTATCAAGATAAAGAACTAGGAAAAATAGAAAAGGCAATTCAAAAAATCTTTTTACAGAGACTAGAAGCAAAAAAACAAGGCAACAAAGTTAAAAGCCAAGCTCTAAAGTTGATAATCAATTCTCTCTATGGTGCAACAGCAGACTGGAAGTTTAAAGCGATATACAATCAGACAACAGCATCAGATTGTACTTCCATAGCTAGAACTTGGATGAAAAAACTCTCAAAACATTTGGAGGAGAATGGTTTTAGAGTTTTGTATGGATTTACAGATTCAGTTTTTGTTGTTATCCCAAAAGAAAGCTCAAAAGAAGAATTATTATTTGTTGTAGAAGAAGTCAT
>Ga0233414_10000526_pt1 | contig 15669 bp, 13 predicted proteins | sample Na_anoxic_10_MG_FD_189020 | JGI IMG/M metagenome (GOLD analysis project Ga0233414, IMG submission 189020) | Seawater microbial communities from Saanich Inlet, British Columbia, Canada - Na_anoxic_10_MG | ecosystem: Environmental > Aquatic > Marine > Inlet | place: Canada: British Columbia... | reverse complement strand
CTCTTTCCGTATCTTTCTTTGTTTATAGGGCGTGTTGCCCTCCATCGACTTCAATGATTATTTTCTTTTCAAAGCAAACAAAATCAACAATATATCTTCCGATTGGCTGTTGCCTTCTGAATTTCAACCCTTCCATTTGTTTAACTCTCAAATATCTCCACAATAACATTTCTACATCTGTTGATCTCTTTCTGAGAGTTTTAGCTGTTTTTATAATAAGCTGGGCCATCTTCTAATGCCCCTCCCCCTTACCCCCTCCCACAAGGGGAGGGGGATAACTTACCCACTGATTTTGGGAAAGAGCCAAATCATAATTAACCTTTTTTACAATAGTAACCTTTTTTATTTATCCAGTTTCGAGTTTCTATTTTCTAATATTCAGTATCTTATGCATTTTAATTAAAATCAAATAAAAATAAGTGACTAAAGTGACTAAAGTGAGCTAAAATTATGTATAGGCTAAACTTTAGGCATTTTTGATATTGACATTTCCCGATCAATTTTTCAAAGCATTCAGGAATCTCACCTTTAATTATTATCTTTTTGGATGGAGGAGAAGTCTGGAATGACCGACTATTCAACCTCATCTGAGGCAAAAGTTGAGACCCCCGAAGGAGTTACATTAATTACCTTTCCTGCACGTAATCATTCACCATTGATTGAATGGGAATACCCGGAATTTCAATCCCTTTGCCCAGTTTCGGAAAGGCATGATCAAGGTGTTATCACCATACAATACAAACCAAAAGAGAAAATCCTTGAAAGCAAATCCGTCAGGGATTATCTAATGATGTGGAGAAACAAAAGAAACTGGCAGGAATATATTACTGAAGAAATTGCTAATCTCTTATTTACAGCCTGTGAGCCTGATTGGCTTATAGTGACAATCAATTGGTCTTCAAGGGGAGGGATAATGGCCAAAACCACATCAAAAAGGGGAGATGCGCCTTCTTGACTTTACTGTAAACCCTGCTTATATTTACAAAAGTAACCCCATTTAGAAAGGTGCAGCAAGAATATAAAATGTCCAATAAAGATTACTATAAAATACTCGGAGTTGATAAATCTGCCAGCCCTGAGGACATTAAAAAGGCCTACAGGAAGCTGGCTATGAAATACCACCCTGACAGGAACAAGGATGACAAGGCTGCCGAGGAGAGATTTAAAGAGATAAGTGAGGCCTATGCGGTCTTAAGTGATTCAGAGAAAAAGAAACAGTATGATATGTTTGGTGCTGAGGGTTTTCAGCAAAGATATAGCCAGGATGATATCTTCAGTAACTTTGATTTTAACAATATATTTAAAGAATTTGGCTTTGGAAATGCAGGCGGCTGGAAAAGGGGTGGAGGTTCAGGCATATTCAACCATATCTTCTCTGGAGCAAGCAGAAGATCTGGATCCGGGGCACAATCCGATCCCTATAGTTCCGTTTTTACTAACTTTGGTGGCCGCACTGGCCATTTCAAAGGCCAGGATGTAATCTACGAACTCCCCATACACCTGCAAGATATTGTCAAGACTGAACAAAAGACTATCTCATATAATTTAGGCGGAATTAACCAACAAATGAAGGTTAAGATACCCGCCGGGATAGCAGATAGTAAAAAATTACGGCTTGCTGGCAAGGGCCAACCAGGGCCAGAAGGAGGACCTCCAGGAGATTTTTATATTAAAATAAAGATTTTAGATCATCCTGTCTTTCAGAGAAAAGGCAACGATCTCTATATGAATAGAGAAATAAAATTCTCGGAAGCTGCATTGGGGACAAAGATTGAGGTGCCAACCATTGACGGTAAAAGACTTAGTCTTAAGATACCAACTGGAACTCAAAGCGGCTCAAGAATGAGATTAAGGGGGCACGGCATGCCCAGGATGAATGGGGGTGGCAGAGGGGACGAATATGTAAAAATACATATCGCGGTTCCAAAAAAATTAAACAAAAAGCAGAAAGCAATCTTAGAAGAACTTAAAGGTTTAGATCTCTAACGGAAAGGAGATGGCAAAGGTAGAATTTTAAGTATCAATATTCCTTTGGTAACTCATTGAGCTGGGCTAAGGAAAATACAGGGCCATCTTTGCAAACATACTTATCACCAATATTACACCTACCACAGATCCCTATTCCACATTTCATTCTCATCTCTAAAGACATGATTATCTGTTCAGGTAAGAATCCCACCTTCTCAAGCACTGGCTGAGTAAATTTGATCATAATAGGGGGCCCGCAGACCAGTGCATAGGAATCCTCACTTGTTGTGATTTTCTGCTCCGTAATAGTGGGCACAAAACCGACATTATACTGCCAATCTGGATCGTCAGTGCTATCAACAGTGATATGGACATTTATGTCATCTCTCTTTTCCCATTCAGCAAGTTCTTCCCTGTAAAGAAGCAGACCTGGAGATCGTGCCCCATATACAACCGTAATATCCTTAAATCTATTTCTATTTTCTGGATTTAACATATAGACAATACTCGATCTCAGGGTAGTAAATGCAAACCCTCCACCAATTACTATTACATTTTTACCTTCCATTGCTTCCCAGGGATACCAGTTGCCTAATGGACCTCTCACCCCAATTATATCTCCTTCTTTCATGTTGTGAATGTATTTGGTTACCACTCCGGTCTTATTAACCGTAAACATGAGAAATCCCGTCTCTGTTGGAGATGAAGCTATGCCAATTGGTATTTCACCATGGCCTGGTATAGAAATCTCACAGAATTGTCCTGGGGTATAAGTAAAGTTTTCGTTATCTTCTTTATTAAGAAACATTAACTTAAAGGTCCTTAAGTTTTTATCCTCCGTTTCTACAGTGATCTGTTCAATCCTTACAGGAAGAGGGAGATATGGATTGTCTAACAAAATAACCTCCTTGTTATTGGAAACTTGATACTTGAAACTTGAAACTTGAAACTTGATAGTAATTCTGCCCACAAAGAGTTAAAAAAGAATATTGATAATTAAATTGATGTTACCTTTAAGCACTACTTATCTTTATTTAGATAGGAAACTGATAAAAATTTGATTAGCATTCGTTATTCATTACAAGTTTCCAGCCCGCCCTGGTGCGACTCACATGTATTATAACGATGTCGCCATAATGTTTTACAAGCGAAGCCTGTTGCAACAAACCATGCAAATCAGGTCTGGGCCAGGGTTTCCAGTTTCAGGTTTCCAGTTTCAAGTTTCATTCATAAGCTTAAAGACATCTCGTATGTCAATATTTACGGGACAATATTTCACGCATCGGCCACACCCAACACATGCAATCCCATTATTATATTTGTCTCCATAATATTTTAATTTATGCATAAATCGCTGCCTGACCCTCTGTACCTTTTCAGATCGTGGATTATGCCCTGAGGCATGAAGGGTAAATAATGGAAACATGCAACTATCCCAGTTTCTAATCCTATCACCTTGCTTTTTTGTTATCTCATCTTGTATATCAAAACACCAGCAGGTCGGGCATAAAAAGGTACAGGTGCCACAATTTATGCAGGCAAATGCAACATCATCCCAGAATGGTGCATTAAAAAGATCATTAACTTTCTTTTTCTTTAACTTATCTGTAGGTACACTACTGCTTATCTTTTTCTCAGATTCTTCTTTTAAGGCGTTAGCCCTTTTCTTTATAGTGCTGTCCGCATCCTTATTCACTCCCGCCTCATCAAGGAGCTTTTCACCTTTAGGTGTAAGCGTCCTTGCCAGAAAATTTTCTCCAAGATCAAAAAGGAGAACGTCCAGGCCCTCTTCATTGAAGGGTCCAGAACCAAGAGATGTGCAAAAACAGGTACTCAAGGGTTCATTACATCCAAGGCCTATTAGTGTCATTGATTCCAGACGCTTAACCCACCATGGATCTCTAAATTCTGGGTTGTCAAAATTCACATTCATTACTCTCAAGGCCTTTGCATCACATGGCCTGATACCAAATATTACGGTAGGAGGGTAATCTTTTGGCGCCTCTTTTACTATATTGCCATCCGCGCTTTTCTCATCGAGATTAAATTCAAACATCCTCTCTGATTGAGGAAGGGCTAATGATTTTGGCGAAAGGCGTGTGTTTGTAAAATTTAGGTCTATATTTTCATCACCTTTTAAGGCCTTAAAGCTATGGAAACCATTTTCCTTAACAGGCGCAAATATCTCATAGGTCTTTTTCAAGGACTTTAAAAAATCAGGCAAATCTTCTTTTTGAATTATTTTATCACTCATTCTTCACCTTATCTGATAAATTTATCATAATCGTCAGGTCTGTAGGTATCAAGAGGTGGCCTCTCTTCTATGCTTAATCCAGCCTCACAGCCATATAGATCAAGAACATCCTTGTTTAATTTTCTGGTAAAATTTCTGACATTTATATCCATTGGGCAGGCCTGCTGGCATGCACCGCAGTCCGTGCAGCGACCTGCACAATGGTATGCTCTCAATATATGAAAGGTCATAGTGTCAGTATGATCACTGCTTTTTCCTACCCATTGAGGATCTGATTCATCCACAAAACAGGTAGGGCAGTAACACAGTGGACAGGCATTTCGGCAGGCATAACAGCGAATGCAGTCCTTAATAATATTTGAAAAGAATCCCCACCTTTCTTCAGATCCCATTCCCTCTATTTCCTGTACATCATCATAAGGATCAGGATCCTTTCTTTCTTCTACGAGATTTCCCACCAATGTGTCATAGATTACCGGGTTCCTGTGCATACATGTTCTGCAATTATCTTGCAAATAATCATCCTTTTTCAGTGTTTGCTCAAAACCCTCTCCCTTTACCGTGATATCCTCATCCGATTCAATGATCTCATGTATCTCTTTGCCGTCCAGAAAAGAGATTATCTTTCTTCTATCAACCATTCCCTTGCAGGGAACACCGATAATATAAAGCTGCTCCCTTTTGATCTGGTTTTCTACGATGTGTACTGCAATGTTCCTTGAGTCGCAGCCTTTGGCTATTATTCCTATTTTTTCATTTTTTTTAGGGAGATAATTGGCAAGGTTCATGCTGCAGAAACTATCCCAGTATAACTGGTCGGTCTTTTCTGCATCATTTATCAAGATGGGCTCGGTCATCAAAGGAAGTGTACCTTTTTTGAAACCAATGACTAAATCGACAGTTTTTTCCACTAAAATCTTCTTCGCAATATCTCTTATTGTCTCTGAATATTTTATCATTAGGCTACCTCGGCCCTTTCTTTAACAAGCTTTTTTATAGGGCCAATCTTTTTTATATTTTCAATCACCTCAGTAGCTACTTCTGCGAATTTTCCTGCCTCTGCCGATGATATCCACGAGAAATGCAACCTCTCGGGCTCTATTCCTATATAATCTAAATGATTATTTAAAAGTGCGAATTTCCGTCTGGCATAATAATTACCCTCCAGGTAATGACATTCTCCAGGGTGTCACCCTGAAACCCAGACTCCATCAGAGCCATGCATAAATGCCGATAAAATAAACTTTGGGCTTACCCTTCCAGAGCATGGTACCCTGATAATCCGAATATTAGGGGGGTATTGGATCCTATTTATACCAGCTAAATCAGCAGCGGCATAGCTACACCACGCACAGAGAAAGGCTGTAATCTTTGGTTCCCAATCATTCATGTTCTTTCCCTCTTCCTATAAAAAATGTTTCTTGCCTTTATTGGGTTTCCTTCCAAACCTGTCCCAAGCCCGCCTTCCAGATGGCGGCCAGGGCGGGCTTTAGCCACTCACTTGATCAATCATAGTCATGATCTGACCCTCATCAAACCCGTTCAGGTGTATAGCGCCTGATCTGCAGGAAGCGACACACAGACCACACCCCTTACAAAGCACAGGATTTATCTCTGCGATACCTGTTTTTTCATTCAATCCAGGCGCAGAAAAAGGACAGATTGCAACACAGACACCACAACTGCTACAGTAGAGTGGATTTACAACAGCCACGACTCCACTCGATTTAATGATCTTTTGTGCGAGTAATGTCACAGCCCGTGAGGCTGCTGCCTGTGCCTGAGCAATGGATTCATCAATGGGCTGTGGGGAATGGGCGAGACCACAGAAAAACACCCCATCTGTTGCAAAATCAACCGGCCTGAGTTTTACATGGGCCTCAACAAAGAAACCATCTTCATTTATTGGTATTTTGAAGAGTTGGGACAAGGGATCTTCATCTTTGCGCACTATTGCAGATGCAAGGACTAAAAGGTCGCTTCCTACCTGTATTTCTCGGTGTAGAGTATAATCTGTAAAGGTAATACTGAAGTTTCCATTAATTTTGTCTACCTTTAGCTCCCTTTCACTGTCATACCTAATAAATATTACACCCTTTTCCCGTGCCTCCCGGTAAAGACTCTCCCTCAGCCCATATGTCCGCATATCTCTATACAGGACAAAGACCTGCATAGCGGGATTCATCTCTTTGAGGTGCAGGGCGCTGATCACGGAATGTGTGCAGCATACCTTTGAACAATAGGGCCTTTCAGGTATGCGGGAGCCAACACACTGAATAAACACACAGGTGTTTACATCATTGAGTGTTTCATCCTTTTCTATAAATAATCTATCTAAATCCAGAGAGGTTACAACACGAGGGTCTGTGCCATAAAGATACTCATCACTCTTTAGCTCTGTTGCACCTGTTGCAATAATAGTCACCCCGTGCGTGAGTTCTTTTTCTTCTTTTCCATCAATGGAGATGGTGGTCGTAAAGTTTCCCACAAATCCATCCACGTGTGCGATTTCTGCGTTGAGAAAGGGTTCAATGTGTGTATCTGCGTGGATATCATCGATGAGACGGGTAAGGTTTTCCTGTATATCCTCTCCCTTCCATGTCTGAAAGAGATTAATAGCATTTCCTCCGAGTCTGTCAGACCGCTCTATGAGATAGGTGGTATAGCCTTGTGAGGCAATATTCTTTGCCGCAGCCATTCCTGCAATACCACCACCAATCACAAGGGCAGCCTGATTTACTGTAAGCTCACGTTCTTCTAATGGCTCAAGCATGGCGACCTTTTGGACAGCCATTCGAACCAGATCCTTTGCCTTTTCCGTTGCCTCTTGAGGGACATCTGCGTGAACCCAGGAGCACTGATTTCGGATATTTGCCATCTCAAAGAGGTATTTGTTTATACCTGCATTTTGGACGGTTTCCTGAAACAGGGGCTCATGGGTCTGGGGCGTGCAGGAGGCAACAACCACTCGGTTGAGGTGATGCTCCTGTATTGCCATGGTGATGCTTTCTTGTGTATCCTGGGAACAGGAAAAGAGGTTTTCTGCAACATGTTCAACAAAGGGGAGGGATTGTGTGTATTGGACAACATCAGGGACATCGACCACCCCTGCGATATTGATACCACACCGGCATACAAATACTCCGATTCTGGGTCTCTCACCAACGACATCTCTCTCGTCCGGGAGGTGGAGTTCCTTGGTGAGGGAGAAGCGGCTGTCTGCAAGAAGGGCGCCAGCCTGTGCTGCAGCAGCGCTTGCATCGGTCACAGATGTAGGGATATCTTTGGGAGAGTGAAAACAGCCTGCAACAAAGATACCGGGGATGGAGGTCTGGACAGAAGAAAAACTATTAGTCTCTGCAAAATTGTAGGAATCAAGATCAATACCAATTTTTCTGGCAAGGGCTATCGATTCCTCTGATACAAAGAAACCTACAGATAGGACCACCATGTCAAACTCTTCTTCAATTCTTTTTCCCTCTTCGTCTATATAACGTACAAGTAAATTTCCAGTACCATCTACCTCTGCTATGCTTGCAATTTTTGATTTAATAAACCTGGTTCCATCTTCAATTGACCGGTTATAGTATCTCTCAAAATCCTTACCGACTGTCCTCACGTCAATATAGAATATAGCGGTATCAAGGCCTCCTTTCATATGCTCCTTGGCCACCATAGCCTCTTTTATGGCATAGGTGCAACACACTGCTGAGCAGTAAGGATGCGCACCATCATGCACATCCCTTGATCCGATACACTGAAGCCATGCAATCTTTTTTGGCTCCTTTTTATCAGAAGGTCTGATCAGGTGTCCCCCATAAGGACCAGAGGCGGAAAGGATTCGCTCGAATTCAAGGCTTGTCAAAATATTGGGCGATTTATTATACCCATAGACATCATTTACAGATGGATCAAAGGTCTCATAGCCAGGTGACAAAATAATGGAACCAACATCCAGTTCTATGGTTTCATCCTGCTGTGTAAAATCGATTGCCCCGACATCACAGAACTCAGCGCATACCTGACAGCCTCCGGTCTTGAAGTGCATGCACTTCGTTCTATCGATAGCCGGTGTGTTGGGAACAGCCTGAGCATACGGCACATAGATGGGTTTTCTTCCTTTGAGGCCCATATCATATTCAGAAGGAATAGGTGTAATTGCATGCTTTGTAATATCTTCAAGTGTGATATGTCCGGTAGGACAAACAGAGGCACATGCCCCACATGCCATACATACATCGGTCTGGATATGAAAGGGGGTATCTACTTTAATGTCCACACCTCGGCCAGTCAGGCTTATGGCATTATTTCCCATCCTTTCGCATACACGGGTGCACAGACCGCACAGGATACAGTCATCATTCTCTTTTTTAAAGCGTGGCTCTTTGAGACCGTATCTTTCTGCCAATTTTTTGATAATAGGCACATTTGGGCAACGGGCAAGCAACAACTCAACGATAAGTTTACGGATCTGGTGAACTGCCTCGGTGTCTGTATTGACCTCCATACCTTCCCATATGGGGTAGTTGCAGGAAGTGACAAAACGGGTTCTTCTTCCATCAAAAAGTTCCACAATGCACAGACGGCAGGCTCCGGCAGGCTCTAGAGCCTTATGGTAGCATAGGGTGGGGATATCAATGTTATATCTTTCAGCAACCTGAAGGATATACTCTCCTTCCTCTCCCTGGACTTTGTTACCATTAAGTTTGAAAGCGATCATATATTCTGCTCTTTTTTTTAAACTATTTCACAACAATGGCATCAAACTTACAGGCATCGTAACAGATGCCACATTTTATACACTTATCCTGATCTAACCGGTGAGGCTCTTTCTTTTCTCCAGTGATTGCCTCCTGTGGGCATTTAATGGCACAGAGGTGGCAGCCGGTACAGGCCTCTTCATCAATCTCGTAATGGAAGAGGGCCTTACAAACCCCTGCCGGACATTTTTTATCTGTGATATGGGCCTCGTACTCTTCACGGAAATAACGGATAGTAGTCAGCACTGGATTTGGGGCTGAAGTGCCTAATCCGCATAGGGAACTTTTTTGAATCATATCACCCAGTTCTTCAAGGAGTTCAATATCTCCTTCCTTTCCGTTGCCCTGACATATATCAGTGAGGATATCCAGCATCTGTTTGATCCCTTCCCTGCATGGGGTACATTGACCACAGGATTCCTCTTTGAGGAAATCTAAAAAATAGCGGGCCAAATCCACCATACAGGTATCCTGATCCATAACAATCATACCACCAGAGCCCATCATAGAGCCCACTTTTGTGAGCTCATCAAAATCCACTCCAAGGTCCAAATATTGTTCAGGAATACATCCTCCTGAGGGACCGCCGGTTTGCACGGCCTTAAATCTTTTTTTCTTGGGGATACCACCGCCAATATCATAAATAATAGTACGCAAGCTGGTTCCCATGGGTACCTCTACCAGCCCTGTATTTGCAACCTTACCTACCAGGGAGAATATCTTTGTCCCTTTGCTTGTCTCTGTGCCAATAGAGGCATACCAGTGTGCACTTTTATTGATAATCACCGGTACATTCGCCCAGGTTTCCACATTATTTAAATTTGAAGGACCGTCTCGGAAACCCCTCTCTACCGTATGGATATACTTTGCCCTTGGTCTTCCCGGATTACCTTCCAGGGAGGCCATTAAGGCAGTGGACTCACCGCATACAAAGGCACCTCCTCCACGGCTCATATGAATATCAAAATCAAATCCAGATCCAAGAATATCCTTCCCTAACAACGCTGCCTGCTTGGCTTTTTCCAAGGCAATTGCCAAATTTTTTACCGCCAATGGGTATTCATGACGTACATAGACGTACCCCTCATGCGATCCAATGGCTATGGCACCAATAATCATTCCTTCCAGGACACTGTGTGGATTTCCTTCTAAAAGACTTCGATCCATATAGGCGCCAGGATCTCCTTCGTCTGCATTGCAAATGATATATCGTTTCCCCTCATGCCTGCGGCAGGTCTCCCATTTTGTTGCGGTGGGAAATCCTCCCCCTCCACGACCTCTTAGGCCAGATTTTTTTACCTGATCGAGAATGTCTTCAGGACTCATATCGAAGAGTGCTTTCTCTAACGCGCTGTAGCCTCCCACTGATAGGTAATCCTCAATACTGGTCGGGTCAATCATTCCATTGTTCCCAAAGATAATCCTCTGTTGCAGGCTATAGAAGGGGATATCATGTTCGTAGATGATTTTCTTTTTTGTTGAGGGGTCCTTAAAGACCAGGGAATCAACTACCTGCCCATTTTTAATTGTTTTCTCAACTATTTCTGGGATATGTTCTCCTTTTACCTGGGGATAAAATATGCCTTCTGGATGGATGACCACAATCGGTCCTTTTTCACAAAAACCATGACATCCCGTGAGTTTGATCTCTACCTCATTGAGCATATTTTGCTGAGCTAATTCATCACGCAGGGCCTGATAAACCTTTGCTGTTCCATAAGCAGCACACCCTGATCCCGCACAAAGAGAAATTACCCTCTTTTTATTGCCCTGGCGTGTGGATTGGATCGAGTCTCTGAGAGTGTTTAGGGCTTCTCTGCTTTCTAATTTTGTCATCGCTGCCATATCATACCATTAAGAGATATCGTCTTTGTACTGATCAATAATCTTCACTGCACTGGAGAGACCCATACCACCGTGAGTTTCCTTGTTCACCGTGATGACAGGTCCTGAGGCGCAACATCCGAGGCATCGAACAGCCTGCAAGCTAAAGAGCATATCATCAGTTGTTTGGCCTTTTGTGATATGAAGTTTTTCCTGTAAACCGTCCATTATTTTGTCTGCTCCTCGTACATGGCACGCAGTACCAGTACACACACTGATAATGTGTTTTCCTCGAGGCGTTAAGCTTATCGTCTTATAGAACGTGGCCACGCTGTAAATCAGGCTTTCCTTGACACCTAATCTCTCTACCAAAACAGGGATCACTTCTGAAGGAAGATAATTGTAAATGTCACTGATATCTTGCATTATCATGAGCAGCGCCTCATGGTCGCTGTTATATGTTTCAATAATCGTGTCTATCTCCTTCCAATCAATTGCAACACTATTGTTCATTTCCTCTATGTCCTTTGGCACATGGTGATTAGCATTATGCGAATTTAGGTCATTCATCTGCTTTGTGGTGCCTGCCAAAATACGATATAATTGATAGTACGGCGATTATTCTTTGGTTATAGAAACCGCTTGATTGGTGACTGGACAGTTTTCAACGCAAAGACCACAGCCGGTGCAAAGGTCTGTGTTGACACTGCGGGCCCGTTTTTTCACTCTTACCTTAAAGTTGCCAGCAGAACCCTCGACCGATTCAATATCTGCATACGTGAGTATCTCAATGTTTAAATGCCGGCCGACCTCGACCAGTTTGGGTGAAATAATTCACATGGCACAGTCATTGGTGGGGAATGTCTTATCGAGCTGAGACATCACACCACCTATGGACGGGGATTTTTCAATAAGGTATACATAGTACCCTGAATTAGCTAAATCCAGAGCAGTCTGCATACCAGTAATGCCAGCGCCGACTACCATTACTGAGCCGATAGTGTTGTTGGACATTTCTACCTCACATAAAAGCTTATACTATCTTTATATCTCCATAATTCTTTTGATCGAATTCCAGAGATAGTGTATGTTTTTGTGTGGCTAATTTATAATTTTTATCCCTTTGCTTTGTCAATGAGATTTTTAAGCCTTCCAATTAAAAAAATTCAAAAAAATAAAAAAACTTGACAAAAAAATAAAGAAAAAATAGAAGAAGAAAAGATTTCATTAAATTTAGTTTAGGTGAAACACTTTCATCAATAACTAATGAAGAACATCCTTGATCAAATCTCTTCTTGTTACCCGAAACTGACACCAAGTCAGAAAAAGGTTGCCTCCTATCTCCATGACAATATTAACGAGGCCTTTCTTCTAAACTCTTTTCAGATCGCAAAGAAAGCCAATGTTTCCGAAGCAACGGTCACACGATTTATAAGTAACCTTGGCTTTTCTGGTTTCTCAGAATTCAAAAAAGAAATTGCCCAGCGGGTGGTAAAAGACTTTTCTACTACAAAAAGGTTGACTGAATCAGCAGAGAGCCTGGAAGGTCCGGGCAGTATCTTTGCGGAAATTTTAAATGGCGATATAGAAAATATCAGAACATTGAGGGCTACCATTTCTGATCAATTGTTTGACAAAGCAGTAAAAAAACTATGCTCAGCCAGATCTATATATGTGCTCGGCCTAAGATCCAGCTATGCATTGGCCTTTTATTTATCTTTCAATCTTAGGTTTTTTTTAAAGAAAGTCATACTGCTTACACCAGGGATTGGTGATATGCCTGAACAGGTCCTTGGAGTAAAAAAAGATCACGCTCTGGTGGTTATAAGTTTTAGACGATACACTCGAGAGTCGTTCGATATTGCAGAAAAAATCAAGAAAAAAGAGGCCTCTGTTATTGCCATAACCAATAGCGAGCTATCTCCTATCGCCAAATTAGCCGATGTGTCACTTATTGCAAGCACAAAGATTCCAACGTACATAGAATCCTACGCTGCTCCGATGAGCCTGATAAACGCCTTGATTACATCAATAGCTCTAAGGAAAAAAGATAAGGCTATATCTGCCCTCAACAAGCTTGAAAACACATTTGAGGAATTCCAGACATATATTTCGTAAATAATGAATCAATCTGGGCATTATTGAGATTTTTATGGAAATAACAGGAACTATTTGACATATAGAATTAAAAATTTTAAGAGGAGAGTTATACAAGAAAGGAGGTGAGTCTATCAATTTTCAAGGCAAAGGAATAATGGACAATAAACAATTATTATTAGTAAGGAGGAAGTAATGAAAAAGATATTTTTACTTGGTCTGGCTGTACTTTTTGGAATGGCCCTTTTTATGGGTGCCGCGCCAACTCAGGCGGCGGATCAAAAATTTGTTACCATCGGAACCGGCGGGGTGACCGGGGTATATTATGCCACCGGAGGCTCCATCTGCCGTCTGATGAATAAAGGCAGGAAGGTACACGGCATTCGCTGCTCGGTTGAAAGCACCGGAGGATCCGTCTATAACCTGAATACTATTGCAGCGGGCGAGCTGGATATGGGTGTTTGTCAGTCCGACTGGCAGTACCACGCCTATAATGGTACCAGCAAGTTCGAAAAAAAGGGCCCGAATAAGGGTCTGCGCGCAATATTCTCAGTTCATGCCGAGCCGTTCACGGTTGTCGCTCGTAAAGATTCCGGCATCAAAGAGTTTAAAGACCTCAAGGGGAAACGGGTCAACATCGGCAACCCCGGCTCCGGTCAGCGCGGCACTATGGAAGTGGTGATGAAGGCATTGGGCTGGACTAAAGCTGATTTTAAGCTGGCTTCCGAGCTAAAGTCCGCCGAGCAGGGCAAAGCGCTGTGCGACAATAAGATTGACGCATTCGTGTTTACCATCGGGCATCCAAGCGGCTCCATCAAAGAGCCGACCACCTCATGTGACTGTGTGCTTGTGCCAGTAACCGGTCCTGAGATTGACAAACTGGTAAAAGAGGCCCCCTACTATCGAACGGCTACTGTTCCCGGCGGCATGTACCGCGGAACGGATACCGACACCAAGACGTTTGGCGTCGGCGCAACGTTTGTTTCTTCGACGGATGTTCCTGAAGAGGTTATCTACAATGTGGTCAAAGCGGTATTTGAGAATTTTGACCAGTTCAAAAAACTTCATCCGGCATTCAAGGTTCTGAAAAAAGAGGAGATGATCAAGGATGGGCTCTCGGCACCGCTGCACAAGGGCGCTATCAAATACTATAAAGAAGCGGGCTTGATGTAGGTATATGCGGATAATAAAAGTGCGCCGTTTAAACGGCGCACTTTACCCACGTCCCGCTAAAGGCGGGACTGCGTGGTATTCTTCAATTGTTCCTCCGGCAGAAAGCTTGCCGTAAGCGTATCGATCAATATCATTAATCCTTTTAATAAGGAATCATCGCAATGACTGAATCGACAGATAGCGTGAAATCCCAAGAGCAGCTTCAGGAGATGATTGCCGAGTCGGATACGGGTGCCAGGAATCCAACCGGCGCGATCCCGAAAAAAATCCTCTTTTTCGTACCGTTGTTGTGGACCCTTTTTCAGCTCTGGTACTCATCTCCCCTGCCCTTTATTTTTGGCATCGGTGTGTTTAACTCTACCGAGGCTCGAGCCATACATCTGGCTTTTGCCATCTTTCTTTCCTTTACGGCCTATCCCACGTTTAAATCATCGCCAAGAAACTATATCCCCGTTCAGGACTGGGTTGTTGCGCTGGTTGGCGCGTTTTGTGCGGCGTATTTATTTCTTTTCTATGAAGGCTTGTCCGAGCGTCCTGGTGATCCGACACAGATTGATCTGGTTGTCGGCGTTATCGGCCTGATTATGCTGCTCGAGGCCACACGCCGCGCTCTTGGCCCGCCGCTGATGGTTGTCTGTGCCGTGTTTATTATCTACACCTTTGGCGGCTCCTATATGCCGGATGTCATTGCACACAAGGGAGCCAGCCTTGCTAAGGGGATGTCCCATTACTGGCTTGGCACCGAGGGTGTTTTTGGGGTGGCGCTGGGGGTCTCCACCGGCATGGTATTTATGTTCGTACTGTTCGGCTCGCTGCTCGAATCGGCCGGCGCTGGCAACTACTTCATTCGCGTCGCTTTTGCCGGGCTGGGTCATCTTCGCGGCGGACCGGCCAAAGCCGCGGTGGTATCGTCTGGGATGACCGGCCTGGTATCGGGATCATCCATTGCCAACGTGGTCACCACCGGTACGTTCACGATCCCGCTGATGAAAAAAACCGGCTTTTCGGCGGAAAAAGCCGGGGCAGTTGAGGTGGCATGCTCAACCAATGGCCAGTTAATGCCGCCGGTAATGGGTGCGGCGGCCTTTTTGATGGTCGAATACGTCGGCATCTCCTATATCGAGGTAATCAAGCACGCATTCCTGCCTGCCGTCATTTCTTATATCGCGCTCATTTATATCGTCCATCTTGAAGCATGCAAGATGGGTCTGAAGGGAATGGAAAAACCGGTGACCAAAACACTGACGCAGAAACTGCTCTCAGCCGTACTGACATTTCTGTTTTTGATCATCATGGGAGGCATAACCTATTACGGGATGGGCTGGATTAAAACCGTGGCAGGCGGGGCGACACTCTATGTGGTCTCAATAATACTTCTCATCGCCTACCTTCTGCTGCTCGCTTTTGCCTGCAAGGTGCCGGAGCTGGATACCAGCCTTGAAATCAAGGAATTGCCGGTGTTGGGTATCACTGCCCAGGCCGGATATTACTTCCTGCTGCCCGTCGTGGTGCTCATGTGGTGTCTGACGGTTGAACGGCTTTCACCGTCACTTTCCGCTTTCTGGGCGACGGTGTTGCTGATGTTCATCGTGA
>Ga0233414_10000525_pt1 | contig 15677 bp, 23 predicted proteins | sample Na_anoxic_10_MG_FD_189020 | JGI IMG/M metagenome (GOLD analysis project Ga0233414, IMG submission 189020) | Seawater microbial communities from Saanich Inlet, British Columbia, Canada - Na_anoxic_10_MG | ecosystem: Environmental > Aquatic > Marine > Inlet | place: Canada: British Columbia... | reverse complement strand
GGGTAGACGCAGATATAGAAGAACCTAAAGCATGTGAATGGACAGCTAATTCTAATACTAAACTATCTAAAGTTGATCCTACAATTATTGTTAATGGTAAAGAACATAAGCCTGTGTTTACATCTTACAATGTTGGTGATGAGTGGCCGCGAAAATGTGAAAGAACATTTAGTGACCCATACGTATATGAAGGTATTAAAGACATTAAGCTCCCTCCATTAAAAGACCTTGTTGATTATGATATATCAGATAATGGTTATCCAGAGATCGTTAATACTAAAACTATTAATTGGCAAGAAATAAATGAAGAAGATATTGAAGTTGGAGATACTATAAGGATTGTAGACAGTAAAAATAATATTACTGTTCATCAATTTGAAGTAACTGAGATTCGCGAGAGTTGGTTACATGCAACTAGTGGCACTTGGTATCAATGTAATGAAGTAGGTGGCACATATGAGAAATTATATACAGCTCGCGCGGAAGAAAAAGAAGACAATCATGAAGGTATGGTATACAACGAATATACTGATGAGTGGACCTGGTTCTAATGATTAAGTTTGTACCTGGAGATAAAATTACTGTATTAGAAACTTATAAAAGATTAGGATTGGGACGTAATTTTGAAAAACTTATAGGTTCTACTGGGAAAATCATTAAAGAAGATATAGTATGTGGAATGAAAATAGGGCTTTATGTTGTATTTTTTCAAGAATTTAATGACAAGTATAGTCTTTTTGCAGAAGACTTAGAAAAAGTTTCTTTATTACCAAATAACGATGGAATGATTACAAATCCATTTACAGGAAGAAAGAGTTGGCTGTGACAAATAAAATAATAACAAAATTAGGGTGTCCTGATTGTGAAAATGAATTTACAATTGAGGGAAAATTTGACGAAAACTCAGACGACATTATTACATGTCCTGTCTGTAGTTTGAAATTATCGAAGTGGTGTTATGGGTTTATTCAAGAAGAAGATAACGAATAGTCCTTTTGCTGTAGAAAAATCTAGAAAGATTTTCAGCGATGAAAAGGGCTGGTATATGGTGTGGCGCGAGGAAGACTTGTGGAAATATATTGATGATGCAGCAATATTAGATATGAACGATCCAGATGAGGAATTTTATCCTGGAGAAGTATATCAGAAACTTGAATTTCCAGAACCACCTATCGTTTGGGAAACTAAATGAAAAATAAAATTATAAAATGTTCTAAGTGCAATGCACATGTCTTTCCTTTGCCGAGCGGCTATGAAATGGACATTGATATTGTATGCATGGACTGTCACAGAGGTGTTAAGCCTAAGAAGAAAAAGAGACAGACATTATCAGCTAGTTATTCAAAGATGAAGAAGGGTATACGTCCAGAGGTACATCCTACATATAGCTTTAGGTCTGCTACAGAGGCTAACTTTGCTAGGGTACTTAATTACCTTGGGCTAGAGTGGAAGTTCGAAGAGAGAGTGTTTACCTTTGACCACGGCGGGTATAAAACACCACCACACATGTATATTATGGACTTTGAAATCATAAAAGGTAATGCTGAGTTTCCAGCAGGGTTCTATGAGATTAAGGGTTATATGAGAGCCGACGCCCGAAAGAAACTTAGGCGCCTTAAGAAGTTATATCCAGAAGAGTTTAAAGTTACAACAGTTGTCGTATATAACAAATATAAGAAGAAAGATATTGCCTTCTGTGACAATGTTGGGTTCAAACATATGAAATATGATGAGATTGCTAAGAAATATAGTTCTTTAATGGAGAAATGGGAATGATAAAAAATAACAAAGAATTATTATTTTCAGTTACTAAAAAAGATTTAGTGTTTGAATATTTTTCAGGCACTGGTGCTGGTGGCCAGCATCGCAATAGACATAAAAATTCATGTCGATGTAAACATCCACCAAGCGGAGCAGTTGGAATATCACAAGATCAAAGAAGTAAAACACAAAACACAAAAATAGCTTTTAGACGTATGGTTGAATCTAAAAATTTTCAACAATGGTTAAAAATAGAAATCTGTAGAGTTACTGGCGACATGAAAAAGATTGAACAAAAAGTTGATAAAGAAATGAACAATATAAAGGTAGAAACAAAAAATAAAGAAGGATATTGGGAGTAAAAAATGATTAGACCAATGAATTCAGATGTATATCAAGATATAGAGGGGTTACGTCCGTGTATGAAAAAACCTATCGCAGTTCATGCAAAGAAAATGGATAAAATCTTTACCGTATTATCTTTAGAAGGAGTGTTGCGTGGTAATCCAGGTGATTATGTAATGAAAGGTATTGATGGTGAGTTGTATATATGTGACGGTGATATTTTTGAACGGTCTTATGACTGGGTAAAGGAGAAATAATAAAAAGAGTTAATTTGAAAGTAAGTTTAGGACAATTAGAGACTTTGCTGGACTTTCCAGAGGGATCTATTATGACTATTGAACTTGATACAAGTACAGATAATATGATTGTTTGTATTTGTCATCCAGATTATGGTTTTGATGTATATGAGAATGCAGCAGTTCCAATTATAAGAGGAAGTTTAAGTAAACCAAAATGCGTATTCCATCTGCCCAAGCTCAAAAGCTAAGAGACTACCAGAACTCTCTATTTAATAATCCTACAGAACCTAGATCAGAAAGAATATATGTTTTTTATTTATTGGTGCGTCCTTGTTTGTTGTGGTTGCGCGGCAGGTTAATCAAAAACTTTCATTTAAAAAACTGTGAAGCAGAGAGTGAAATGTATATCTTCTGTGCTGACCTATTTGATAATTTTAACTACAAGAAGAGCAGTATTGTCCCATATTTAGTTAAATATATACCCTGGATGGCTAGTAAACTGGAAAGAAAGCTTACCAGGTACACGTTAAAAGAGATACCTGACGGTCTTACGGTTGTACCGGAGGACCCATATTATATACAAGAAGAATACTATTGGAAGGTACCCAATATACTACTGACCGATAGATATGTGGGAAAAAGCTTTACATTAGGTGAAAAATACTTTATATTTAAACTGTTAACGTCAGATAAACAAGATCTGTCAATACAAAAACTTGCAAAACAATGTGATATGGACAGAAAAACCATGACATTAAAATTACGAGACCTCAAAGAGGTCCTTGAACCTTGGAGGATATAATATGTCACTACCAAAGAATAAACTAAAAGAAGCAATTGGCGATAACGGAATCTTTTACAAGAACCCAACACACACGGAAGAAGCAGAGTTTGCTTCTGATCAAGGTTCTCTTGTTAAGGCTATTACTGGCGCGAAAAGACCAAAAAATACCTTACTATTGGAATATACAGAAGAAAGTATGCCATGGGTTTTGCCAGGATTTTCAAAAATTCGTGATTTGAACGACGAAGCAAGAGAAGGGTTGTTTAAAAGTTTATTGAGGTATCGTCCTAATACTTTTAACGTACATATTGCTCTTGGTGATTATCAAAACCAAAAACCATTAAATTCTGCAAAAGTTAGAGTTCTTAATTTTGACGAACCACATTTTCATAGTGAAATTGCACAAAAAATTGCAGATGTATTCAATGACAGGTCTTATTGTGTAACAGAATTGATTTTTACAATTAGTAATGTTGAGAGTGGTAATTACACTGCATCTTGTCAAGCATATTATGTAGAACAAGAAGATTATGATAATAATGAGTTATTTAATCCAGCAATTAAATTGGGATTCTTTTTAAATATCTAAGAGGTAATTAATGAAACGTGTACACGGTATTATCAAGCCTGATAGACGTGGCCATACCCCTGCCAGGGTAGTTAATGTTCAAACTAATAAGCACAAAAAAAATAGAACAATACAAATAGATAAATTAAAAAGGATGGAAGATCCAGTTATTGGAGTACATCGTAGGCTTGGTGGTATTGGTGATGTTCTTATGACAACTCCATTACTTAAGGCGATTAAAAAGCTTATACCACATTGTACATTAATTTATATTACAGATCTATTAAATTCACAGGGTGCTCTTGCTGACGTAATTAAACATAATCCATATGTTGATAAGTTGATCTCTAACGTAGAAAAAGGTCAATATAAATATGATTATATAGTTGATATTACTGCAACAGGTTTAGGTAGAGAGAAACCTGGAATGGTACCACCCAATAGAATAGATATGTTTGCTGGTGAAGTCGGTATTAGTGTTACTGCAGACCCAGTTCCTACATATATAGTTACAGATCAAGAAAAGAAAGTTGCGATCAAGCGTATTAAAGATGAGTTTTTGCTTGGCGCAAAAAGAAAAGATGTAAATATAATAATTATACAGGCTAGAAGTAACGATGCAAGAAGAACTTGGCCATTATATTACACAGAAGAACTATGTGATATGCTTGCAAAAGATCCAAAAAACAGAGTCATTGTTATTGATTGGGGAGATGCAGCTGTTAGATGGAAACCTAAAACTAGAATTTTTCCTGTCTTAAATGAAACATTACCACCGATTGCTGCTTTAGTAGAGCAATGTGATCTGGTTATATGTCCAGACAGTAGTACATTACATTTAGCTGGTGCTCTTGGAAAAAAAACAATAGCAATTTTTGGTCCAATACCACCAGAGAGTAGAATTAATCATTATTACAATGCAACAGCAGTAGTGGTACGATTACCTTGTAGTTTTTGTTGGTATGCTGTTCGTTGTTTGAAAAATAATACAACAAACCAGGGCAAATTAGATTGTCTTATAAAAATCAACCCACAAATGGTTTTTGATGCAATACAAACCAAATTAGCTGGACCACTAAAGGTCCAATCTGTTATTAGGCATGGTAGTGATATGACAAAAGTTGGCAAACAAGACCCGATTATATTAGTAAGACGATCTACGCCTGGAATAGGCGATCTTGTTATGGCAACTACTGCTATAGAAGCATTAAAAATAAAATTTCCAAAAAAAGATATACATGTTGCTGTCCGTAAAGAACTATGTGATGTATTAAAAAACAATAAGAATATTGATGCTGTTTTGGATATCGCCGAACCAATCAATCAAAAACGATACCATATGATTATGGATATTTCTTCTCCATGTGCAACATATGAAGCAATACGTTTACGTATGGGTAAGACTATTGAAAAGAATAGGGTCGAGTTGTTTGCAGAGGCACTGGAAGTAAGAGGGTTGATTCCTGATATAAAACCAACTTTTTATTTATCGCAAGAAGAACTAAAAAATGGTAAAGAATTTTTAAAACTTAACGGCCAAGACAAAAACAAAAAAACAATAGGAATTGCGTTAAGCACAGCAGAGTTTTATAGAAACTGGCCTATTCAACACTACAAACAATTGATTAATATTTTAAAGTCTTATTATAATCTTGTTATATTTAACAGTAGAGAAATACAAGGTTATGACGGTACAATCAACGTATGTGGTTTACCTTTTCGCCAAGCAGCTGGAATCTTAGGGTTATGTGATGGACTTATTACTCCAGATACAGGGTTATTGCATATTGCAGAAGCACTAGGTATTCCTACTATTGCTTTGTTTGGTCCTATTGACTACAAAGCAAGATGTAAAGGGTATAGTGGTGTTACTGTATTGATAGGAGGATTGCCATGTTCTCCTTGTTGGCGTAATAGTACCAAAAAATGTATACACAAAGATATTTTGAAACAACATTCGCATTGTATGGAAGTTATCTTACCAAAACATGTTGTTAAGACAGTTAACAAAAAATTTAGAAAAGGAAAATAGTTTTGCAAATTCCAAAATCAGTTTATGTTACCCTTGGCGGTGGTCTTGGTGATGTTTATTATGTATATATGAAAGGTGAAAATGGATGGGGTTATATAGAATCTCTTAAAAAACTATATCCAAATATAAAAGTAAAAGTATTATGCTCTACACATAACCCACAGACTGTAGAGTTTATAAAAAATAATCCATATATAGATGAAATTAAAGAATATGGATGGGTTTTAAATGGCAGCGAAATATGGAACAAACACAATAATGGTGCTGTTAGTTTAAAAAATAATAGAATACTACGCAACACATTAAAATTCAATACTCCATCTATATATCTGGATAATGGTGATAATGTATTGGTTGATAGTATTGTGGATCAAGGAAAATTTATAATAATTCATCCTTTTGCTGGCGAACCACATAGAATAGCAATGCCACCTAAAGAATATATACCACTTATAGATATACTTATTGATAATTTAGGATTTAATGTTGTACTAGTTGGCGGTACATATACTAGAACTAACAGAGTACTAAAGGAACATAAACCTGAGAAGCTTGTTTATGAGCGCAAAGGATTAATTAACCTTATTGACAAGGCCAATGCAAGAGTAGTAGCCACGTTAACTAAACATCAATATCATTTTATTGGTTGTTGGTCAGCGTACTCGTGTGTTTCGTGGTTGCACAAAAAACCAACTACTGTAATAGTGCAAGAAAAAGATAAACCTAAGCTGCTTAAAAAACAAACCCATGGTAAGCGCTGGTACAAAGCAAAATGTAAAATATTAACTACGACAGGACCATCTGTTAGACCAGGTGATATGGATTTTGATAAACTTAGAATAAAAATTATAAATTCAATTAAGATATAAGGATTTAAATAACTATGAAAAAAGCTTTAATTACTGGAATTACAGGGATGGATGGCAGTTACCTAGCTGAATTTCTTCTTGATAAGGGTTATGAAGTTCATGGCATAATAAGACGCACTAGTCTTTATGTGCGTCAGCGTATAGATCATCTTACAATGAATCCAAAGATTAAAGATAAGAAATTATTTTTACATTATGGTGATATGACTGATGGTTCTAATATTTCGCGGCTAATAGAGAAAATTATGCCAAATGAAATATATAATCTTGCTGCACAATCTCATGTTGGTATTTCATTTCAGGTACCAGAGTATAGTGCACAGGTTGATGCTATTGGTACATTAAGAATACTTGATGCGATAAGAGAAGTGTGTCCGAAGGCTAAATTTTATCAAGCAAGTACTAGTGAATTATTTGGAGACGTATTAGAGACACCGCAAAAAGAAACTACTCCTTTTAATCCTCAAAGTCCTTATGCAATTTCTAAACAATTTGCTTATTGGATAGTTAAAAACTATAGAGATGCATATGGGTTATTTGCTTGTAATGGAATACTTTTTAACCATGAGGCCGAGCGTAGAGGAGAGAACTTTGTTACTCGTAAAATTAGTATGGCTGTTGCTAATATACTGAGATGTAAACAGCAAAAAGTATCACTTGGTAATTTATCTGCTAAAAGAGATTGGGGATATGCACCTGAGTATGTGGAATGTATGTGGATGATGCTTCAACAAAAGAAACCAATTGATCTTGTTATTGCTACTGGCGAACAACACTCTGTTGAAGAGTTTTGTAAAGCTGCTTTTGCACGTATTGAAATGCCATTAACTTTTAAAGGTAAAGGTGTTAATCGTAAAGGTTATGATAAAAAAGGTATAGTAAGAGTTGATGTTAATCCTAAATATTTTAGACCTACAGAGGTTCAAACATTATTGGGTGATGCGTCGAAAGCAAAAGAAGTTTTAGGATGGGAGCCCAAGGTTACATTTAAAGAATTGGTTCAAAAGATGGTTGATTATGATATAAAACAAACACAAGGGAGTATTAATGGCCAGTAGTATATATTTATGGCTTTATGGAGGGTATGGAGATTGTGTCTGTGCTTACTTTAATGGCGGTGGAGGTATTAATAATGTTATTGCACCAGGTAAAAATGGCAAAGGTAGTATGCATTGGGATAGACTTATATCTATAAAAAAAACAAACCCAAGAATTATTACACGTGCTATTGTAATATCTGGCAATCCTGCATCTGCATTACTTGTGTCAAGTAATCCATATATAGATGAAGTAGTACGTATACCTACATTACGTAATATTAATACTGTGAATAAAAAAGTAAAAAAATATATTCTACAACATATTATATCACATAAAGATATAGATACATTTGTTGTAAATAATAAACATAAACATAAATTTAAACAAATTACTAATAAGATTTATTTAAATACTATAGAAGAAAATGTCTATAAAGATGTAATAGAACAAACCAATGGTAAATATATAGTAATTCATCCATATGCAAGTATAAAAACTAGAAAACCTGTACATGACAGTGAATATGTTACGCTGGCCGAAAAGATATATCAAAAAACAGGTCTTAAATCTATTATTCTTGGCGGATCATTTAATAAGAAGTCTATATTAGACGATGGTACGCAACTTAATTCTACTGTTAGTGAAAATTTTTGTTATGAGTCAGATAAAATTATTAACTTTGTTAATTCAAGTACTCTACCGTTAGGTACTTATATTGTTTCTGGTGCTGCTGCTGTTATAGGAACTTGGTCGTGTCATACTACTGTTGGAATGGCATTATGCAAACCAACAGTTATTTATACTACACAACGCGCTACAACATTTTTAAATAAAATTAAAGCGCGAAAATTTAAACAAGGTGCACTTATTAATAAGACTTTTATCACTAATGATATTACTGATAAAATAACAGACGAAACTATATTACATATATCCAAGTATCTATAAGAGGTTTTTATGAAAGAAGTATTAATGCATACAGTTATGCATACAGGAGGAACTTTTTGCAAACTTTTATTGCTTGCTACATATAAAGCTAGTAATGCTAAAGTTAGAACTGTTATAAAAAACTATCAAGGGTCATTATGTTCTTCTAACAATGTTAACGATGCATTAAAAGGTCTTACAGTTATTGATAATTTAACTAAAAACATTAGAATTTTTTCATCACATCATGTTGTTCCAAGTCAACCTATTTACAATATGATTGTACTAAACAAATGTCCTATTCCTATTGTAGGTACTATTAGAGATCCTTTATTGGTATGTAACACATTACTGTGGCGTTATATATCTGAAAAAACTTTTCCTATAGAAATTGAAAAGTGGCGCAGACAAAAAGAAATAGAACGACAAGTTGAAGTTATAAATGAATCTTTGTATCTTCGTGAAACAAACAAAATGTTTTTACTACCTGTAGATTTAAAACAAATAGATGTTGCCTGTGATATGTTTAAATACTGTAACTTGAGGTTAACAAAGAATGTATGTGAATCAATTGCTTTTTGGAAACCAAAAAATATAACACAAAAAGTTATTAAACAAAAAACAATTAGACAAATAAAACATCTTAAAGTAAAACAAGCTATAACTGATAGAGACATTGATACTGTTAAAAGTCTTTTAGGTATAGAATTTGAATACTTAAGAAAACAAGATACTTTAAAGAAACGATTAGAGAATTTAGGATATAAGGATTTATTATGGTTTTAGTTGGAGAAAATATATTAGAACTTATTGATATTAACTGTAGAATCTGGCATAAGGCTACAAAATTTAAAGGTATTACTGGTGTTCGCCGCGACAAAGAAGATACCGATGTCAAGGATCGTGTTGAATGTGCAATGGAAGTACGTAGATTAAATGGAAAGCGTTCTGCTGTTCGGTGGTCTATTGACGAAGCTTTTGGTACTGGCGCGAATGAAACCAAAATAGATTACAAAGGAGAAGATGATGCTTAAATATTCTCTCGGTGAGCTAATTGACAAACTTTGTGTTGTACATTTAAAGGTTTGGCATATAGAGGATAAAATTAAAGAATTCTCTGGAGAACCTACTCAACAACAGGCAGATCTGCTAGATCAAGTCGTGAGCCTAAATAAACTTAGAGTTGATATTGTTGATTCTATTAATGAATTTTTCGAGGAACTGAAAAATGTATAATCCAGTTACTAATGTAGTTATTGCTGGTGGTGGTTCTTTATCTAGAGTACTATTTGATAGTTTTGATTTCAATGATATTTATAATGCAAAAGGTTTTTTAGATATTATAGATCATCCTTATGGTGCCACACCACATTGGATACCTCAGACATATAATATCAATGATAATACATTAGATAATTATATAAAAAATGGTCTTTTAAAACATTTTTCTGCTGTACTTGGCGTATTTAATCCAAAATACAGAAAAGAATTTGTTAAGAAAATAGGTTCTGAACGGTTTATTCTTGTTCTTGATGGTAATATTGCGGCTGGATCATGTATAAATCATGGTGCAGTGATTATGCATGGTGCGTATGTCATGCACAATGCAACAATAGGAAAGTTTGCTCATATACATACTGGATCTATCATAGGACATGATGCTGAGATCTGTGACTATACAGCTGTGGGTCCAGGGTGTGTTATTGGTGGTGGCGCTGTAATAGGAGAAGGTTGTGCATTTGGTATGAATGTTAGTGTGTTACCTAAAGTTAAAGTAGCTGCTGGTGTTACGCTTGGTGCTGGCGCGGTGGTAACAAAAGATATAACAGAAGAAAATATAACAGTAGTAGGATGTCCTGCTAAAAAAAATGAAATAAAATGAAGAAAATTTAATAAAGAATGGTAAATTTCCAAATCACATTGCTAAAAAGGTCAAATAAGATGATAGATTTCAGTGGTCCAATAGGTAAGAATTTTAAATATGGTGAGAATGTTATTATTGAAGACGATGTAGTTATAGGTGATAATGTTAAGCTTGGTCATAATGTCATACTTAAAAGTGGTACACGTATCCATAACAATGTAGATATAGCAGATAACTGTTGTACTACTGGTGCTTGTATTATTGGTAACGATGTAAATATTAGGACTGGTGCATGTATATCCAAGTCAGTTATTATTGAAGATTGTTGTTTTATTGGTCCTGGTATTATGACAAACCATACCAAACATGTTAAACACTGTAGACCTAATGCCAAAGGTAACTTTATGGTTACTAGAATCAAATATGGATCTGTTATTGGTGCCTCGTGTTGGCTTATAGCAGGCGTTACAATAGGGTCTGATGTTATTGTAGGTGGAGGTACTCTTATAGTAAAAGACATCCTTGTATCTGGTATCTATGTTGGTTCGCCGCCAAGGATGTTAAGTCTTTTGCCTTCAGAGTTGTTTGTGGGCGGGAAGCAAAAAGAAAGATATGAATTCTCACAAGAAGTTATTGATAAATACTTACCTGGATTAATAGTAAAATGAAAGAAAAGATAGCCATACCTATACATAAGAATTTACAGTATGGTCTTGGCGATGTCTTTAGAACTATATATAGACACAAGGGTTGGTTTAGTAGGTTAAAGGCAGCATCAAAAGACTATGATATTACAATCTTTATATGTAGTCACAATCAATATACATGTCAAGTATTTGCACATATGGATTATATTACTGTTATAAATACGCCGTGGACAGGAAAACATCCTCATTACACAGAACTTGCCAGAAGAAATGATTGTAGTTTAGTTAGACCAAAGTTTTTTAATAATTATGCATCGGAACCAGTAGAAGTAGAACTAAATAAAAGAGAACAGAATAAGTATGATGCTATTACTAAAAAACCTGTATTAATAATTCATCCGTTTGCTGGTGATGCTAGTAGAATGCCTATAAAAAGTAATCAATATCATAAATTAGTACGTTTTCTTCGCGCGCGAACAGATAGTAATATTGTTATTCTCGGCGGCACTTATACCCGAAACAAAAGACTAAAAACTATTCCTAGGAAAAAAATGCATGAAGTGTTTCCTAATATAGATGTACCAGGAGTATATAACCTTGTAGGTAAAATATCAACAAGACTATCAGCAAAACTAACTGAAACTGCTGAATACTTTATTGGCAACTGGTCTGCCTACGCTTGTATAGCATGGGAAAGACAAGTACCAATGATTATGTTCTCTGGTCCTAATGGACACAAGGAATTTATGCGCAGAAGAAGCAATATGTATAAATGGAACACTGAGTGCCACAGCATCAACGCCAAAGGCAAAAATCATATCATGTGTTTTACTAATGCAGCTAATTCATATGCCAACTGGAAGAAACAAAACTAATATGCCATTACCTAATTTTTTAATTATCGGCGAATCCAAATGCGGAACTACTTCGCTATATGACAACCTAATACAACACCCACAAATATTACCATCTAAAGGCAATGGAGATAATACTATAGTAGATGCTACTGTACCTTTAGGGGTTAAAGAAATAAGATTCTTTGATAAGAACTATCATAAAGGTTGGGATTGGTATCAGAGCTGCTTTCCTGAGTGTCCTGAAGGCTGTATAACAGGAGAGGCGTCTCCTACATACTTTGGTAGAGGTACAGCTATGAAACGTATACTGGAGGTCATGCCAGACACTAAGCTGATACTTATGTTACGTAACCCTGTAGATAGACTTATCTCTCATTACAATCACTTGTGTATTATTGATAAAGAATTCTTAGATAGATATCCTACAATAGAGGAGTATTGGCTGACCTCTGAAGAGAAATATTATCATCTTATTGAACGAGGAATCTATAAGAGAGCCCTTGAGGGGCTCTTTGCCATGTGTCCTACTGTATGTTCTAAACTGTATGTAGTTATCTCTGAAGAATTTTTTCATACTCCTATTATAGGTACTATAGGAATATTTGATTTCTTAGGATTAGATACATATATAGTAAAATCTCAACACTCTAGGAAGCGTAAAACTTCACCAAAGAAAGTTAGTGATAGTATACTGAATGATATGTATTCTTTTTATAGGGAATATAATATAGAATTAGAGAAGACGGTGTTTCCTCACAATGGATATACAGGAGTATTATGGGACAAATAGAATTATTAAGACCTTATAGGTTAGAAGAAGGTAATGGTTATATACAGGAGTGTTTAAGGTCTGGTTGGATATCTTATGCTGGGCCTTTGGTGGCGCGGCTGGAAGAGAAGATGGCCTTGTATACTGGAGCGAAATATGCAGTAGCAGTTGGTTCTGGTACTGGTGGATTATGGTTAACTCTTAAAGCTTTGGGTATTGGCCCTGGAGATAAAGTTATTGTACCCTCTATGACATTTGTAGCAACAATTAATGCCGTTGTACATGCAGGAGCCACACCAGTATTTATAGATTGTGATAATGATTATAATATAAACATAGATAGTTTAGATCAAGCACTATCTGATGATCGTGATGAAGTATATGGTGACTCTTCTATTAAAGCTATTATCCCTGTACATATGCTAGGTAACTTATGTAATATGCCTAAGATTATGAAGTTGGCTAAAAGGTATAATGTAGATGTTATTGAGGATGCCGCGCAAGCACTAGGAACTAGAACCTACAAAGGTAAACATGCTGGTACCTTTGGTAAGGTAGGAATGATTTCTTTTAGTTTTAATAAAATGATTACTGGCGGCGGCGGAGGAATACTCTTAACTAATAGTAAAAGAGTGGCACAAAGATTAAAATATCTATCGCTCCAAGCAAAAGATAATTCAGTTCTATATATACATAATGAAGCAGGATTTAATATGGGACTATCAAGTATTAATGCTGCATTGGTACTATCTCAATTAGAAATGATAGATGAGATCTTGACCAATAAGAAACATATACATGATATGTATCGCGCCGAGCTAAATGTAAAACATTCAAAGTATGGGAATCATTGGTTAAATGCCATAGAGACATCTATAGGTTTTGATCGTATGCACAAGGAACTTAATAAAGTTGGTATACAAACAAGACCATTATTCTTTCCGAACGAAAACCAAAAGGCATTTACTGACTATATATATTATGGGGATCTACAATCACATGAACACTACAAAGAAACTGTCTGTCTTCCTTCGAGTACAGATATGACTGACGAAGAAATTAATCATGTGATAAAATCAGTTAAAAAGGTGGTATATTAATATGACTCTGACATATTCTGAAGAAGTAAGATTAAAAAATGCTGAAGAAACAACAGCCGAACTAAAAACATTGGTTAATGGCGCGGGCAGCAAAACACAACTCAATCAAATAAGAAACCTATGTAATGAACAACTTAGAAGAATAGAAGCAAGATTAGATACAATAGAGAGTGATGTTAGTGAGCTTCTAACTCTAGCTCAAAGTCTTCAGTAACTGGATGCTTCATTCTTTTGTGAGTATTTAGTCCTCTTTCGCTTTTCGCGACGAACCCACACAAAATACAACCATACTTAGGTAAGACATCTAATTCACTAGGAACATAATCCTCAAGTTTATCTCTATCTTCAACTTCATCAAAATCAGGCTCAACAGTAACTACTTCTATAACAGGTAGTTTAGTATTAACTACTACTACCTCTATAGGTTTTTCTTTCCTGGCCATTATCTTTTGCTGTTGTTCTTTTGTTCTTTTAGGAACTGGTGGCCTTTGGCGCGGGCCACCAATGACCCCATGTCTTCTAATACTCATTTTTAATCCTCTCTATAATATCCATAAATTCTTATATTCTCAAGAAGCCCTCTTGTTTGATTAGTGACATTATAAAAACTTCCGATTTCAATTCTATCAGTATAACTAGGCATCTCACAATCAGCATCGGGGCCACTGATAGTACCATTTACATTAGTTTTTAAGTTATCATCTTCAAGCATAGATATAATTGAATGTTTCGTATTGTCTGATAGTTCGCCGCTTGTATCTGTAACAGATCCTACACTGCCATCTTTATTAGTATATACAGTAAATTTACTTAAACTTCCTGGAATATAAGGGGAGAATCTATTAGTTGTAATGCCGCCATTATTAATATCCATAGTTCTAAAGTTCATAGCAGTATCCATTTCGTAATTAGGAAACAATACATTATGAGCTACACTTCTTCGTTGATTGTCAATTAAGTTTCCGTCGTCACCAACATATCTTAATTCATCTTTAAGCCTGGTTAAAGCTGCTGCAGCTGTTGGTACATAACTGGTCGCGTAGCCTAGTCCTGTGGTTTCGTGTTGGATTCCCCATAGGTATGTATCAACTGTTAAACCATCACCAGTGTATGTAATATCAATGTCGGCATTACAAGAAAAAAAGGCACAAGCTTTTACTGCTGCACCCCCAGTATAAGAAATCATACAACGATACCAACCATTACCCCAGTTTTCAATATAAGGGACGCAATTTACATTTGTACCTATCACCCCATTGTTTAAATCAAAATAACAAATAGCGCTTACAGTCTGAATAGATACTCTAAACCAATTATTGTTTCCTTTTTTAGCCCACACGCTAACTACATTGTTGGAAGCTGGATGATTTTTTGATTGATAAATATAATGGGATGTATCAACTGCTGTGCCAATTATTCCATCTGCTGTTAATTCTCCATTTGGGGCAACAATAGCATTTTCAGAAATCGTACAAATATCATTAATCCAATTGGAAGTAGCTTGTGTATAATGTTCAGAATAAGTAAAACTATTCTCAGTTGCTGGCTCAGGCAAATACCCATACAGATTAACAAAGTTTGCGTCTTGACGTTGAGAAATTCTCATCCATTCTGCGCCAACTTGGTATAATTTACGTCTGTAATATGCTGTATGTTCTGCCCAAGTTACGTTTTGTTGGTGGACTGCTCCCCAAATGTAAGTGTTTACTGTTGCAGCGTCTCCAATAAAAGTAGAGTCATTATTCGCAGTCGCTGCATAAATTTGTAAACCATGTGATGCACCGTCCCCAGTATACTCTATACTACAAAGATACCACCCATTACCATAGTCCTGAATATGACCTGTGGCAGAAACCTCACTTCCAACAACACCT
>Ga0233414_10000524_pt1 | contig 15692 bp, 14 predicted proteins | sample Na_anoxic_10_MG_FD_189020 | JGI IMG/M metagenome (GOLD analysis project Ga0233414, IMG submission 189020) | Seawater microbial communities from Saanich Inlet, British Columbia, Canada - Na_anoxic_10_MG | ecosystem: Environmental > Aquatic > Marine > Inlet | place: Canada: British Columbia... | reverse complement strand
TTACTCATTTTGTACCTCCCTGCTTTAGGGGCACCTTTCAGGGAGGTACATCTTATCTAATTACTCCAACGGTAAAACCTTTTTATGGTACCACTACCAGAGGTAGTGGTTTAAGCCGATTAATTAACTATAAAGGTAAATATGTTAGGAAAAAATGTTGAATTTTTATTATTATTGCTTTTTTTACTTCTTATACAGTTTAATTTATTTGCTCAAACAAAACGTGAAAAAGCTACTTTTGCTGGTGGCTGTTTTTGGTGTATGGTACATCCTTTCGAAAGACTACAGGGTGTTTTAGAGGTTATATCAGGTTATATAGGTGGGCATAAAGATAACCCAACATATGAAGAGGTTTCATCAGGATTAACTGGTCATTTAGAAGGTATTCAAATCATATATGATCCATCCAAAATAACTTATTCAGAACTTCTTGGTGTATTTTGGAAACAAATAGATCCAACTGATCCAGGTGGCCAATTTGTTGACCGGGGTTCACAATACAGAACAGCTATTTTTTATCATAATGAAGAACAAAAACATTTAGCAGAGATGTCAAAAGAACAATTAAATAAATCTGGAAAATACGAGAAACCAATCGTTACAGAAATCATTAAAGCTACTCAATTTTATAAAGCAGAGAAATATCATCAAAACTACGATAAGCAATGTCCAATACAATATAAAGCCTATAGACAAGGTTCAGGTCGTGATCAATACCTAGAAAAGATATGGGGTATAAAAATTGGCGCTAACCTTACATACAACTATAAGATGTTTAAAAAACCAACTAACGAGGAACTAAGAAAAAAATTAACCCCATTACAATACAGAGTCACACAAAAAAATGGCACAGAAAGACCATTTGAAAATGAATTCTGGGATAATAAAAAAGAGGGGATCTATGTTGATATTGTCTCCAGTGAACCTCTTTTTAGCTCGCTTGACAAGTATGATTCTAAAACGGGATGGCCAAGTTTTACGAAACCACTTGATCCAGAAAATATTGTAGAAGTTGAAGACAGAAGCCTCTTTATGGTGAGGATAGAGGTAAGAAGTAAACATGCTGATTCTCACTTGGGGCACGTATTTAATGATGGACCCTTGCCGACAGGACTTCGCTATTGCATAAACTCCGCTGCTCTTCGTTTCATTCCAAAAGAGGATTTAGAAAAAGAAGGGTATGGCAAATATATAAAACTTTTTGAAAAATAGTATAATACCTCAACACTGCATCTAAAATCTTTAATGTTAAGCGGCCTGTTTTAAATTTGTTATAATCATGTGCCAATGTCAAAGTCTAAGCTACTTAATGCCTTAATGAACGGCCGACCCGTCTTCTTTCAAGAATTTCTGAAATACCCTCTTCAGATCGGGTCTATAATTCCTAATTCTCGCTTCCTTGAACACCAGGTTGTTGAGGCCACCAGGCTCCGTTCAGCCAAAACCATAGTAGAGCTGGGTCCTGGAACTGGAAGCACGACCCGAGCGATACTGCGTGCAATGGCGCGGCACGGCAAACTGCTAAGCATCGAAATCGATCCAAATTTTCACGCCTTGTTAAGATGCATAGAGGACGATCGACTAATTGCTCATCTCGGTAACGCTCACGAGCTGAAAGAAATCATTTAACAACCACCCCTAAAAGGAGTGGAATAAAAGGTGACCCTAAAAGAGTAAAATTTACTGCCATAGTTTGAGTTGATCTATGCGTTTATCTTTTTCCAATTGCCATCTTACATACTTTCTAATTTCTTTTTCATTAAGACCTATGGTACTCACACAGTACCCTTCTGCCCAAAAGTGTCTACCCCAGTACCGTTTCTTGAGTTTAAGGTGCTTATCGAAAATCTTGATAGCGCATTTACCCTTCAAGAAACCAACCATCTCATCATGAAAAGGTATTCTTTTTATGTAAATGAAAATCACCCACTTATCTGCATAGCAAAGCTGGGATCCACCAGTAAAACTGGTGGATTATGGGTTTTATTTAACCCCGTAGCAGAGCTACGAGGAATTCTTTTGATTACAAGAGAAAGTAGCATGACAGAATTTGCACGTCGATTAATAAAAAATATGAATTGAGGAAGAGTTATAAATTCTAAGTTTTAATAACTTCTCAAGGAGGCAATTATGGGAGAGCAAAAACAGACAGCATTAGTAACAGGGGCAAGTAGTGGAATGGGCAAGGAGACGGCCATTAAATTGGCAGAAAAAGATTTCCAGGTGATAGCTGCAGCGAGACGGATAGATCGTCTCAATGAACTGGCAGAGCAATTTCAGAATATCACTCCCATACAGGTAGATCTTTCAGAGCCTGAGGACACAGAGACATTCTGCCGCTACATTTCAGGCCTGCCAAAGCCTGTTTCCGTGCTCATAAACAATGCCGGGTACAGCATACGGGGTGCGCTGGAGGATGTCTCTATGGATGCCATCAAACGAATATTCGCGGTTAACCTGTTCGCACTTATCCGCATTACACAGGCCTGCTTACCTGGAATGCGTAATTTGAGAAAAGGGACCATTGTGAATCTCAGCTCCATCGCCGGAAAATTCGCCTTTCCTGGGAGCGGGGTCTATGCAGCAACAAAGTATGCAGTGGAAGGCATCACTGATGCATTACGTATGGAATTAGCTCCATTTGGGATAAGGGTAGTGGCCATTCGCCCTGGACCCATTGCGACTGAATTTAATGAAGTTGGCAATAAATTGACAGGTGACCTCATGGCCAGAACTCATCCGGATTATACACCGATCTATCAGACCGCAGGAGCAGCAACAGGAAAGATATTCGCCAATTTGTCTATTCCCGGCCCCGATCTCATTGCCGATTGTATTTTACAGGCCGTTCTCTCGGATTCCCCAAAGGCGGTCTATTCTGCCGGGCCTTTAAGTGATGATTTCCTCGAAAAACGCGCCAATCTTGATGACAATGCATTTCATCGATTCATGATGGAGAAGTTTGACTTAATGGGCTTACAGGTCTGATTAACAAAGCCATGCAGAAATCCTTATTAGGAACAATTTAGCCTGATGTCTGCAAAGGGGGTAGCCCTTGACATTGGACATTTAATACATACCCAGCTGGTGAAGGTTGAGTGGATATATCTACAGCAGGTGAATAGGACGATTCTTTTAAAGAAGGAACCCTATTTCAGAAAAGCTCTATTTCGGTTGACTTGTGAAATAAGTATTGCTATGGATACAATGTAGATTGCAGCACTATTTTATGGTGAAAAATTATTTGATGGAAGAATTTTTTCAAAAATTAAGCTTCTCAACTCCTCAGTACCACAAACACACCACGACCACCCTATATGCCTTCCTTAAGAGGAAATGTACTTCTATATAAAGATTGTAGCCATTATTATCTTATTGCTTCTTTCAGGTTTCTTTTCTTCATCTGAAACCTCCTTTTTTTCACTCAGTAAGGTCAGGCTGCGCCGAAGAAAAATCCGAAAAGGCTCGGGCTTTAAATATATTGTAAATCTCCTAAAGACTCCGAGCACATTTCTCACCACAGTGCTTATTGGCAATGAGATTGTGAATATATCCATCTCTGTAGTTACCGCTGCACTTGTTTACTCTCTTACAAAGGATATAATCAGTAACCAATTTCTTCCCTTTTTCTGCATGGCAGTGACTGTGCCTGTGCTTCTGCTCTTTGGGGAGATAATACCGAAAACCATAGCTGTCAAATTTCCGGAAAAGATAGCTTGCCTTAACTCATATCCTCTATACCTTTTTTCACGTGGGATAGTTCCACTTCGATATGTGTTAAATTCCGCTGCAAAGATATTTATACGTCTCTTTGTGAAAGACCCGACAAAACAGCCCCTCGATTCAGTAAATATTGATGAGGGAATCTTCAAATCAATGATAGATATTGGCAGCAGAGAGGGCACAATTGAACCTGGTGAGCGTGATCTAATTCACAAGGCATTTCATCTGGATGACATATCCATATCCGATATCATGATACCACGAGACAGGATAGTAGCAGTGCCATTGGACATCAATGAAGAGGCCTTTATGGAAATTATTGAGACAAAAAAGTTCTCACGATATCCGGTTTTTGAAAAAAGCGTTGACCAGATTACCGGCTTTGTCCATTCAAAAGATCTCCTACGTCTGAAAAGTTCTGCATACAGAAAAAAGTTTCAGACAATAAAGTCTATCCTGCGAAAGCCAACCTTTGTTGCTGAAGGCAGAAATGCATTGTCTGTGTTGCTTCAATTTCAGAAAAACAAAAGCCATATAGGAATAGTGACCGACAGCCATGGGAAAACAGTTGGAATGGTTGCCCTGGAGGATATCCTTGAGGAACTTTTCGGTGAGATAATGGATGAAACCGATAGAGAGGGTAAAAACAATGCTTGATCTCCTCCTCTGGATATTTCTTATTCTCGCCTGTATATTCTGTGAGGGATTTTTCTCGGGAACGGAAACTGCAATGGTTTCTGTGGACCGGGCGCGTATAAAGGCCCTTGCAGAACAGGGCTCGAAAAAACACACATTGGTGGAAGCGGTTCTTCACACACCGGAAAAATTCTTCTCCACTACACTGCTTGGCACCAATATATTTGAGGTACTGAGCAATGCAATTGCAACGCTTTTGATTATCAACTACCTTGGCGAACAATATAAATATGCAACCATACTCATCATGACACCATTTATCCTCATTTTAGGCGAGATTGTCCCAAAAACCGTCTATCGCTACCATGCTGAAGAAATAACCCCGTATCTTGTGTATCCTCTCAAGGTGATATCCATACTTTTCTATCCATTCGTTATAGTCCTGACGTGGCTGACAACTCTTTTTATGATGCTTTTTGGCGTGGGCAGCGCTCGGCTTCGGCCTCACGCTACACGAGAAGATCTTGAGAACTATTTGGACATGTGGAATATAGACAGTAGTCTGAGAACAGCTGAAAAGAAGATCGTCGAGCGTATATTTGATTTTTCTGAGACCGAGGTGGAAGACATTATGATACCGCTCGTCAACGTAGAAGCATTAGAGGTACAAGACCATATTGACAGGGCTATAAGTCTTGCCCAAAAAACCGGTTACTCAAGAATACCTGTGTTTTCAGAGGAAGCATATAATATCATAGGCATCGTTCACGCCTTTGACCTCCTTACTGCCCGGAAAAAAACGCTAACTCTCAAGGATATAATGAGACCCGCCCCGTATGTCCCTAACACCGCCCCTGTTGATGAACTTCTCAAGCACCTGCGAACTGAAGGGAACAGTATTGCTATAGTTGTTGACGAATATGGTGGCACTATAGGCATTATCACCATTGAAGATATACTTGAAGAGGTTGTCGGAGAGATATACGATGAGTATGACAAGGAAGAGCATTTTTTTGTAAAAACTGGAAAAAATAAATATCTTGTAAACGCCCGCATGGAAATAGATGAGCTCAATGATCATCTCAAGCTACAGCTTCCCAAGGATGATTACGAAACAGTGGCAGGTTTCCTCCTCAAGCATATGGAGAAGATACCCCGGATTGGTGAAAGCTTTCAGTTTGCCAACATGAAATTCATTATCACGGAGGCTGATAAGCGCTCAATCAAAAAAATATCAATTACTATCCGTGATGAATCAGAAAAAACTTAAGGTAACCCAAAGAAAAACCCCCTCTCCCCCCGTCTTTTTCGGCAGCGCTTCCACTACTTACAATTGAAAAAAATTAAAAACTCATTCCCCAAAATTGATTGCGCTGCTCATGCAGACCTTCTACTAATTTTAAGAGCATAACGTATTCAGATCATTCGGATATTTAGAATATAGAGTATTCCAATCCTCAAGACATTGATCCCCCATCCACGGTAATAACCTCTCCTGTGATAAAATCAGAAAGGTCTGAGGCAAGAAACATAACAGCTCCTACCACATCACCTGTTTCTGCAATTCTGCCCATAGGAATTGTTCGTACAACCTCCTTTAATATACTTTCGTCACTCCATAAAGGCTGGCTGAACCTGGTTCTTACCATGCCAGGAGCAACTGCATTTACATTTATATGTTCTGAAGCCAGCTCAACTGCCAAAACTCTGGTCAACATCTCAACTCCAGCCTTGGCCACACAGTATATTCCCATGCCCCTGCTTGCCTTCCGTGCTGCGATAGAAGATATATTAACTATCTTTCCGCCTCCCGAACCTTTCATGAGCGTGACTGCATGGCTACTGACAAGAAAAGTGCCCTTGAGATTTGACTCGAGAATCTTATCCCATAATCCCTCATCAGTTTCTACCACAGAAGGTGTCAGGATATTCATCCCCACATTATTTATGAGGATATTAAGCCGACCAAACTTCTCCTCAATAGCATGTATGAGTGCCTTTACCTGGTCTGATTTGCCTATGTTGGCAGATTCGGCCATCAAATCAAGACCATGTTTCTGAAATTCCTCTACCGCCTTATCCAGATTTTCCTTTTTTCTCCCACAAATGGCAACCTCCGCACCCCTTTTGGCCATTTTTAGAGCAATATCTTTACCAAGGCCTCTGCTACCTCCGGTCACCAATGCCACCTTCCCTGACAGGTTAATGTTCTTGTCTACCATTTTGTTCTCCTTATTTTTTTCAAAAAACCATTACTTCAAAAAACTTTTCCACGTTACATATACTAATAACCAAAAAAACAGCCATTCATGCAAGCAAAAGTTTATCTACCGATTGACTTGAAAAAACATTTCCACTATATTTCTTTAACCAACAATATTGTTATAGATGCTCTCTATGAGCAATAGTTAACTAACGAGCACATGAGGCCTTTATGAAAATAGCGCAGTTCTATGATAAAGAAGGTATTCGGTTAGGCATAATAGACGCTCACAGTCTTATACCTTGTGATTTCAAAGGTGAAATGATCGATTTCATCAAAACAAAACCCGACTGTAAGACTTCTGGGAAGGCTATAGCTTTGGCTAATATTAGCCTTGCTCCACCCGTGAGCAGTCCATCTAAAATAGTTGCGATTGGACTAAACTATATAGATCATATTCGAGAAAGCAAAGGAGAGGTTCCGGAATTTCCTCTGATCTTTGCAAAATTTCCGAACAGTCTCATCGGACATAAAGACTTGATCACCTGGGATGTGAATCTCACAAAAAAGGTAGATTTTGAAGCAGAGCTGGCTGTTATTATTGGAAAGAGAGTACATAAGTGTTCAGAAACCGAGGCCATGGAAGCAATTTTTGGATACACCTGCGCCAATGATGTGAGTGCCAGAGACCTACAATTTGGTGATGGGCAATGGGTGAGGGGGAAATCTCTTGATACTTTTTGTCCTCTCGGCCCATGGATTACTACCGCCGATGATATACCTGATCCTCATTCGCTTGGGATACGGTGCTGGCTTAATGGTCAGATCATGCAGGATAGCACAACAAGCATGATGATATTTAAACTCCCTGAGCTTATCAGCTTTTTATCACACAATTTTACCTTGACACCCGGTGATATTATTCTCACCGGTACTCCCCATGGAGTCGGTACCTTTCGTGAACCTTCTATATATATGAAGGATGGGGATGAGGTTGTAGTAGAGATAGAAAAGGTAGGTAGACTGGTGAATGTCTGCCACACAATGTAGAAAGGCAACTTGGTTTCAGATTTTTTGCCTATCTGGTTTCGATCACATAATTTATCATAAACCTCGTATGACATTACACGATATCGTATATATACTGACAAACAAAACTCCGATAATTTTGATATGTATAATTGGCGTAGTGGCAGTTTCTTATGGCATGCTTAAGGATAATGCCCTGATTTTCATTATCGGTCTTTTACTTGTTTTTGGAGGCTACCTGCTCATAAGAAGAAAAATGAAGGAATCCATCCGGAACAACCCATAATATTGTCTCTAAAACCTTATTCCCCTGATATGTTCACATCCATAGTTGACTAATTCATAATTAGTGTCTGAACGAAAACCCCTCTTTATTGTCATTTTGACCAAAGGGAGAAATCTTATATTTCACAGAAATTTACAAACTGATAATTGAACGTCTGGAAAAACCGATATTTCCCCTCCCCTCGTGGGAGGGGACAAAGGGGAGGGGGAGGATAAGTGTTTGAAATATCAATTTTACTCACCCTCTTCCCAGCCCTCTCCCATCAAGGGAGAGGGAGTATTTTTGCAGTTTGTAAATTTCTGATTTCAATAGTAATAATACGATAGGATTTCTCGCTACGCTCGAAATGACAGCTTTGGATAGTTTTTGTTCAGAGACTAATTAGATAGTTTTATGGCAACGCCGGTGTCAGATGCTTTATAAAGCTCATAAATCAATTAAACAGAGATATAAAACTGGATCTGGTGGCCTAAAATGCCGAGAGCGGGAAAGTGATAAATTATCAAGCTTTCCCGCTCTTCGATGTCACACAATACTACATACGAAAGGTTTTTGAGTGCCCTCAATACTCAGAGGAAAACACGGAATATAAAATGGCTATTGTTTACGGTTTCGGCCTTGGAAGGAACCCTGCCATCTCCATAATCTCAGGCACCCTATATTCCCATTCAATCGCCATCAGATGGATTCCGGCAATTCCTTCTGTTTCTTTGAGTTCCTGCATCTGCTCGCAGAGAATCTTTATTCCTTCAGTGGCAACATTACCTTTTCCTGCTCCCTTAAGCCTGCCTATCATTTCTTCCGGTATAATAATCCCGCTCACATTGGCAGCCATATATCGGGCCATACCTACTGATTTAAGCGGGGTTACCCCAGCTAAGATCTTACATTTTTCATGCAACCCCATATCCACAACCTGCTTCATGAATTCCTTAAATCGCTTCATATCATAGATACATTGGGTTTGAATAAAATCAACGCCGGCTTCCACTTTTTTGGCGAGCCTGTGAACCCTGTATTGAAATGGGTCAGCAAAGGGGTTACATGCGGCCCCGATATACATCTTGAAATTGCCTTCTATCTCATCTCCACAGATTACCTTATGCTCATCCCTCATGGTTTTAACCATATAGATCATCTGAATGGAGTCTATATCAAAGACATTCTTGGCCTCGGGGTGATTTCCAAATGTCTGGTGATCGCCGGAAAGGCAGAGCATGTTTCTAATTCCAAGGGCATTTGCACCAAAAAGATCAGACATCATAGCGATCCTATTGCGATCCCTGGCCACCATCTGCATATTTGGCTCCAGCCCTTCGTCTATCAAGACTTTTGCCGCTGCAATCGAAGACATACGCACGATGGCAGTCTGATTATCGGTAATATTAACTGCATCAACATTACCCTTTAGCATGGACGCCTTTTTTTTAACCACATCTACATCCGTACCTTTTGGAGGCCCTAACTCGCCGGTAACAACAAATTCGCCTTTTTCTAAAAGTCGCTCAAGATTACTTCCAGACTTCATATTCTCATATCCTCCCTTACTATCTTTCTTGGACCACCATCATGGCTCGGTCTCCAGTCCTTATACATTTCAATCGGCTTTATTCTGTCCAGTTCTCCCAACGCCTCAAGTCTCTCTATAATAAGATGCCAGGCACAATCAGTTTCCTTATTGATCTCACACTTTCCATTGGAAGACCCACCACATGGACCATTCAGTAAACTTTTCGCGCATCGTGTAATAGGACAAATGCCACCTGTTTTTTCGAGCACACAATCTCCACAACCAACACAACGTTCCTCCCAAATTCCCACATCCAAGTTTGCGCCCATAAAAGTAGTGTTCAAACCTGGCACTATCTTGATTGGTCTGTCAGTTATAATACGACTAAAAAAGGCTGTTGCGTGTTGGACGCCAACACCACACGCCATAGATATCACGATATCTGCCTTTTTTACCTTACTAATTAATACAGGGTCATTCATATACTCATCATCGCACTGGCGCAAGGCCATGGCCTCCTCAACCTCTATATCTTTTTTGTTTTTCTTAAATGCCAATCGTAATTGCGATGCCAGGATTTTCACCTCCTCCTCGCCTCCAGCCATACAAATAGTAACGCAGGAGCCACAGCCCACGACGAGAATCCTGGAATAATCCTCTACCATAGACAGTATCTCTAAAAATGGCTTTCTTTCAGCAACTATCATGATTCATCTCCCTCTCTATTAATTATTCAATTGCCATTCGTTAATGCACTGATGGATTTGGGCCTAAAGCCCGAACTCTTTCAGTCATTCCGTTGAGGATATCGACAAATTTCTTTGCTCCAGGGCCGGGCACAAAATCAAACAGTAATCGTTCCGGTTTCAGTCCCGCCTCTTGCAACAAAGATTGTGCCCGCTCCACCTTCTTTTGTGCCCTAAAATTGCCCTCTTTGAAATAGCATTCTCCAAACTTGCAACTAATAACCACAACCCCATCTGCGCCAGACTCAAAGGCCTTGAGAAGGTGAGGTACTTCGATCTTGCCTGTGCATAACACTCGTATTATCCTTATATTAGGTGAGAATTGAAGTCCCATTTTTCCAGCTACATCGGCTGCTGCAAGGGCACAATAGTGACAACAAAAAGCAATTATCTTTGGTTCAAATTCCGTCATTTTCTTCTCCTTCTATTCATTATGCGTAATTGCTCAAAATCCTGCGGATTTTAACCCGCCAGAGGCGTAAATTTACTGCTTCTTTAGCGTAGTATCTTTTTTTGCTTATGCCATTCCTTAATGCGCCTAAGGCGCATTAAATTACTGAACAGATACTATTATGCAAACATTGTCTCTATTTGCGGTATTACATCAAAATCAGTAAAGCTTTTGAGCTCTATTGCATCATTAGGACAGGAACTTACGCAGACGCCGCATGCCCTGCACTCAACAGGGATAATCTCGGCCACACCATCATCATTTATAAAGGGCACACCAAAAGGACATACCCTCACGCAGGTAAGACACGCTATACATTTGCCAGGATTTACCTCTGCATAAACATTTTGATGGACAAGTTTATCTTTTGTCAGCACTGATAATGCCCTGATTGCAGCGGCCTTCGCCTGGGCAATGCTCTCATCTATTGTCTTTGGGCCATGTGAAAGGCCGCATAGAAATACACCCTTCTTACTAAAGTCTACAGGTGTAAAGGTCATATAGTCTTCCTCTTCGAAGAACTTGTATTCACCCAATGGCACTCCAAGAAGCCTGGAGAGATCAGTATTATCCTCATTAGGGGTTATAGCGGCATTTAATATAATTAAATCAGGCTTTAACTCAATTCTTTCTCCTGCCTTCATATCGGTTGCTTCTACCAGGAGGCCATTATCCTGGGATATGTTTAATCCTTTTTCCTCATCATAGCGAATAAAGCTAACTCCAGCCTCCTGCACCTTTCTATACTGAATATCATTAAGAAAGTAGGTTCTGATATCCCTATGTAAATGATAAACCTTTATATCAGGATTCATCTCTTTCAGTTTAAGGGTATTTTTTATCGACTGAGAGCAACATACACGAGAGCAATAAGGTCTTTCCTCATTTCTTGATCCAACACAATGTATAACCGCAGCAGAATTGACACTTTTGAGAGCCGCGTCATCATTTCTTATCATCTCCTCGAGCTCTAACTGGGTAACTACCTTTTCGTTTTCTTTATAGAGATACCCCTGTGGCACATGCTCTCTTCCCCCTGTCGCAACAATTATTGTGCCATACCCATTTTCATATTCGCCTGATGGCGTAAGTATTCTGCTTGAGAATTGTCCCACACGACCCTTTACTTCCTGTAACTCTGCATTAAAGATTACATGTATCAATGGGTTTTCATGAACCTCCCTTACAAGGTCATCAATGTATGCAGAGACATGTTCCCCTTTTGTATTAGAAGAAAGACGGGCTGCATTACCGCCTAAGGTCTCAGTCTTTTCCGCTATATCTACGGGTATTCCATGGGATGATATGCTTAAAGCGGCTGTCATTCCTGCCACACCACCGCCTAAAACGAGGCCGCGCTGTACAACGTCTCGTGTGTAAACTGGTAAAGGTTCAAGGCCTTTAACCTTGGCCACTATTCCCCTAATTTCTTCTTTCATTCTTTCGGTGGCCTTATCCTTTTCTCCAATATTGACCCAGGCACATAGTTCCCTGGCATTTACCATTTCAACAAGAAATTTGTTTAACCCAACCTGCCTGATCATGTTTTGAAATTTAGGCAGGTGACTACGATAACTACAGGCAACCATTACAACCCTGTTGATTTCGTTTTCTTTGATGCTTTTCTGAATTTCCTCCATTCCTTCGGAAAAGCAGGCATATTGAACAATCCTGGTGTCTTCAACCCCGTCTAACGTGCCTGCAAATTCATGGAGCTGCTTTGTGTCTACCACCTTGGGTATAATCCCTCCACATTCACATACATACACACCAACCCTTGGTGGGATGCCGCTTACATCAAGTTCAGGCGGCAGGCTACTTTTTTTAATCTCGGATTCAGCGTCTGCTAAAAAATCTGCTACCTCCATGGCAGCGGCCTGTGAATCTGCAACTGCTAAGGGCGTATCCTCAAGAGATTTAAAACTGCCCCCTACTGCAATGCCGGGCAATGCAAGATTTGAGTGTTCCGGTAGTTCAGGAAATTTCCAGGAATTGAGCGGGATGCCAATGGACTCTGCTATTTTACTGCCATTTTGGGAAGGAATAAGACCTAAAGAGAGGACCACCATATCAAAGACCTCCTCATGGGATTCTGCACCTGCTTCAGTGACATAATGGAGCGTAAGATTATGTGTTTCTGGATCCTCGGTGATGGATGAAACATTTCCCCTTATAAATTTTATCCCATTTTCTTTTGCCTCTCCATAGACCTTCTCATGTGTTTTTGATATGGCCATTATGTCATTGTGAAAAATTGTAATGTCGTTTTCTACATCCTTTGCCTGTGTAGACATCCCTACGCGTATAGAATACATGCAGCAGACAGAAGAGCAATATTCAAGGCTATCATCGCCCGATTTTCTTGAGCCAACGCATTGGATAAAGGCAATTTTGTGGGCTACTTCCCCGTCTGATGGTCTCGTTATCTGACCTTTTGTGGGTCCATAAATGCTGACTAATCTATCCATCTGGAAGTTATCGATAACATTGGCCATCGTTCCATGACCAAGTTTTTTGGCCTCAGAAGAGCCGTAATAGGGCTCCACACCAGGAGTTAGAATGATCCCGCCAACCTTTAGCTCCTGAATAGTCTCTTTGTCATCAAGATTTATGGCATCCGTCGGACAGACATCCGCACATTTTGTGCATTCCTCACCCTTTATATGCAAGCAGGTTTCAGGATCAATAGAAGGCTTATTGGGTACTGCTCCGGCATAAGGCATACCGATTGCATTTCTTGATCCCAAACCATAATTAAACTCGCTTGGGACCTGTACAGGACATTCAGGCCAACATAGTCCACAGGTTACACACTTGATTGGATCTACATAACGGGGAGCTCTCTTAATTGATACCCTAAATTTCCCTGGCTCACCTTCAATCTTATCAAGTTCCCCTAATGTTATTATCTCGATATTTGGGTTGTTGACTGCTGTGAGCAATATTGGGCTAATTGCTCCAAGTGCAAAATTGTCTTCAGCAGTTCTATAAAGCTGGGTCATCTTTCCGCCAATATGTGGTTGCTTATCTACCAAATACACCTTAAAATCAAGATCAGCAAGATTCAAGGCAGCATGAACCCCTGCCACCCCAGCGCCAACTACCAGTACCGACTTTATTTTTTTACCATCACTCATCATTTCAATCTCTCTCCTTCTATAATGAATTTGCAGGAAATATTCGCTGTTTATTTATTCCAAAGATTTGATTTTCGATGCTCATCTATCATGTTAATTCGTATGATGTCAAGGGAAATGAGAATAATTTTTTTACCAAAAGACCACCCATATGCCAACGCTTACCAACGCCATGAGAGCATAAAAACAATAATCAGTCAGTAGCTCTGCCCCAAGAACATAGAAACCTCTATTGAGGATTTCTTGGAGGCAGCTTATCATTTGGTGCAATGTAATTTGTAAATAAAAAATAACGAAGATGTGACAACTGCCATAAAGATGATAAAGAATATATTAAATCCATAAGCCTTGATAATCCATCCTGCTGAAATCGGAAATAACGCAGGGAGAATATTTCCTGCACCGGCAATTCCAGTGTAAAGGGCCCTGTTTTGGTTGTCCGAAACTTCAAGCAAAACGCCATTTATTGAGATTGAATATAGAGAGTAAACAATACCCCCTACAATAAAAACACAAAAAAACCCTGAAGAGCTATTTAAGGCCATCACAAATAAAGGAATAAACAATGTCAACAGCACACTGCTGTACAATAAATACCGGTATCTAATTCTCTTTGAAATAAGAAACAACAACATGCCTGTTACTACAACTCCAGTGACCTTAAATATTAGAAAGCTGCCTATCTCGGAGCTACCGACCTGAAAATTCTCTTTGGCATACAATATTAGAAATGGAAGTATGGCAACGCTTATACCAAGGGTGTTAACAAAACCAAGATAATATCTAAATTTTGAGTTTGATTGGATCTCCCCCCTAACGGCATTTAAAAAAGCCTTCAGCCCCTTAATTTTATAACCGGATGCCACTGTTTCTTTAATCCGCCAAAAACCAATGGATGCAATGCCGAGAAAAACTGCAGCAATAAGTAACATAAATGTATAATTTTTCGGAAACTGACGAGACATTAATACCCTGCGTGCAAAAAAGGCTGAAATCAAAACTGCGGAGCCAGTTAATACCTGGCTTATTGAAAAAAATGACTTTCTGGAATCAGGCAAAACCGATTTACCTAAAATATCAGTGTAACTAATGTTGGCGAAAGCCCCGCTAAAGGAAAATATAGTGATAAGAATAAAGATAAACAAAATACGCGCATCCCCACTCAATGATACAGAAAAAAATAACAACAGAGACAAACCTGCAAGGGATGCAATCCTCGAATTAATTCCAAATAAAAGGTACTTCTTTTTAAAGGTCTTATTTTGCAGATAAGGCGAAAAAAATAGCTGGGTAAAACTTGATCCTCCCAGCATAATGGCTGCTAACAGACCTATATGTATTGAACTGCCGCCTGATTCAATCAACATTGATGGAATTATAGTGTCAACATCCATAAAATTCTTCGCCAGGGCTAAAAAAACGGCATGCATTAAAAATGAATAAAAATTATGTTTGGAAACTGATTTGGTTAAATTCATTTGGTCTAAATTAATCTGTTTTTCTTTCATTCCATACTTTCATTAAGATTACCCTTGTTTTTACCTAACTTTCATTAACCAATGGTATTCCTGATTATCATAACATTTACAAAATTTTCTTGAAAATAAGTTTTTACCTTTGATGGCATGTATTGTTTTCACAGAGATCAGGGTGTTGTTAAAAAATACCTCAGATCCTTCCATATAATCACCCACCCTGACTTGCGCAATACTTATTCTCAAACTCCTTAACATAGTTCAATAAAACGGGACGCCCTTAAGGTTCTAAGTTTCCTTTGTGATAAGAAAGTGATAAGTGCTAATGCATGCCAAGATTAACCCGACTTTATTCACCCGGTGTTTTACATCACATTTTGGATCAGTCAGGCGTATCGGAATTATAGTGCTGCTGGGGTTGGATACTCGTTAGAGAGGGACGAGATAACTAATAGGGAAAACAATTATCAGTTGATAGAGCAAGATTCTTAGAAAT